>Ga0163144_10000429_pt1 | contig 96901 bp, 65 predicted proteins | sample OliLak19BULKMAT1_FD_123175 | JGI IMG/M metagenome (GOLD analysis project Ga0163144, IMG submission 123175) | Freshwater microbial mat bacterial communities from Lake Vanda, McMurdo Dry Valleys, Antarctica - Oligotrophic Lake LV.19.BULKMAT1 | ecosystem: Environmental > Aquatic > Freshwater >...
GCGGCCAGGCTTGGCAGGTCGAGGTGGTCCAGGTGCCTGTGCGAGATGAAGACCGCGTGGAGCGCGGGCAGTGCGTCGAGGTCGACCTCCCGGCGCGGACAGGAAACCACCGTGCCCTCCTCGCAGGGATCGAAGAAGACCGGGTCCGTCAGCAGGTTGCCCGCGCATGTCTCGATCAGGCAGGTCGCGTGACCGATCAACGTTATCCGCACAAGACAACCTTATGGACTCGAAGGGCAAGTCGGTGCACAAATCCGTCGGTCTGACCGACTCGTTCCGGATCCATGAAACCGGCTGAAATCAGGAGAGAATTCTCATCCGTGGGCTGTTCTTGTGCGTTCTGCTGACGGCGGCCTGAAAAGGGACCCCCTCCAGGCGGTTTTGAGGTCCTCCCGGTCGGTCGGTGTATGACGTTGGGTTTACGTCGTAACGTCGCCGAGCGGGAGGAACAGGAGGTGATTCGATTGTCTGCGTGGGCAGAAGTTCGTCGTATGCACATGAGCGGCCCGAACCGGCCCGACCCTCGCTGTCCGCCAACGGCTTGCGCAGGTCGCGCAACTTGGTGAAGCGTTGGAACTGGGGCGCAGTCAGAAGTTCGCGGTAGTCGACCCGCGGACGGTCCGCCCCGGGGGCGCCCGTCCCCTTTCCGGAGGCGGGCGCGGACTTGGGCAGCTACTCAAGGCAGAGGGTCCAGAACTGGCGGCCGGCCTGTTGGACGGCGACCTTTTCGATGCTCAGCACCTTGTGGGCGCGCAAAAAACGGTTGACCGCGGCCACCGCCTCCTTGAATGCCTCCCTGCCAGGTTTGCCCCCTCCAAAACTCACAAGGGGGCGGACATCCTCTCAGCCGATGACCCCGGGCGGGCTTCTTCAGCGTGGTTGACTCGCGGCCTTCCGAGCGCGGACCAGCGGGGCATCTGAAGCATCGAGCACAGCTACGGCGTGAGTAGCACCGGGATCGGGTTGCTCGCCAGCTTCACTTCGAGCGTCACCGCGTCGAACACGAGGTAGGCGTGGTGCAGCGTGAGGCCAGCGAGCGACGCGGGCACGCCCGGCGGCAGTTCGAACGTCGCGTAACCTCGGCCCCACGCATCGAGCACTCCCAGCGATCCCTGCAGGATGGACGAGTTGGGCTGGGAGAGCGTTTGCGCGAGATAGGCGTCGGGCAGGAGCGGGAGCACTGCGTTGCCGAGCGGCACGCCGGGTTCGATGCCGGTCGCGCTGCCGAGCAGCAGGTAGAAATCGCCCGCGTGCTGGGCGCACGCGCCAAGTTGCATCGCTTGGGCGCCACCGGCTCCGAGCGCCACGGACGACGACGCGCCATTGAGGTGTGCGCCCCCGTCGTAGGAAAAAAGGTGCACGCGACCCGGGGCGGTGGTGCTCGTCTGACCGGATGCGCCCACAGCGAACTGATCGCCATCGCGTGCAAGACTCGCCCCGAACCATCCGCTGACCGTCGGATTGCTGCCTGCCACCTGGATCGCATCGCTCCATCCGTTCGTCGACCGGCGGTACGAATACACGATGCCCGCGGCCTGGAGTGCCGACCAATGCGCGGGCGCTCCGACGAGCAGCTCCTCATCCGTGAGGGAAAGGCTGTAGCCGTACCGCGGCAGCGCGCCCCAGGGTTGCTCGGCGAACTTGTACGTCTGCTGCCACCCTTCGGGTCCTTTTTCGAACAAGTACACCGCTCCGCCGTTGATGAACGGTTTGTCGTGAGCAACGGCACCGATCGCCACTGCGTCCCCGCGCAGCGCAACCGCGTACCCGTACTCATCCGCCGACGCCAAATCGGTCGGCAGCAACAGCGCCTGTTGGACCCAGTCGCCCGAACTCTGGCGGTCGAAGACGTACGCTCGACCCGTGCCGCCCTTGGGCGCACCAATCACCAATCGATCGCCCTCGAGCGCGACCGCGGCGCCGAACCAATCGTCGAGGGTATCGAGCGACGGGATGATCTTGGCCTTTTGCACCCAGGTGCTGCCCTCGCGCTCGAAGACGAACACACGCCCCTTGCCGCCAAGCGCCGACGCCCCCTTGGCCGCGATGGCCGCGCGATTCCCGTCCATCGCCATCGACCAACCAAACGCCCAGCACTCCGCGTCCGGGATGGTGATCTTCTGAGTCTGGGGCCACGTGCCGTCCGGACGACGGGTGAAGACGTAAGCGGAGCCTTTCGAGTTGAGGACGCCGTCGTCCCGCCGCCCGACGAGCGCCACCCCACCGTCGATGGCCGCGGACCACCCGAAGCGCTGGCCATCTGCGGCATCGGAGGCCTGAAGGGTCGCGGACAGTTCCCACCCCGCGTCCTTCCGCTCGTACACGAAGGCCCGGCCGGGAGCGGGGGACGGCGCGCCCACCACGATTTCATTTCCGCGAACGGCGGCGGCATGCCCGAACCAGCTATCCGTCGGCGAGGGGTCATCGATTCGCAGCGATTCGCAGGGCGATACTTGGGCGCGACCGTGCCCGATCATGACAAGGCCGAGGGAGGCAGCAATTGGAGCGAAGCGACGCATGGTTGGTTGTTGTGGGGGGACGCAGCGGCCCGACGGTCTAGAGGTTCGCTGACACGGACATCGCCTTTTACAACACGATCCAGCCTACCGGACGAAGAACAAAATTGCAACGCCCACCTTGCACAGCCCGCCAACGTACTGTAAGGTATAGGTCGGGTTCCTGGCTTCGCCCCTAACGACCCGCGCTCCCGAATCATGACCAAACTCCTATCGGTCGCTTTAACTTTGCTGGCGCCCCTCGCCACGCCCGCGTCTGTCGCAGCCCAGTCGCCCCTGCATCCACTGATCAACTTGGGTGACGGGATCGCAAGGGCCAGCGCAGTGACCCAGAACTCCACGGAAGCGCCGGACGAAAAACGATTCTGGGTCGGGCAGGGAGTCCGCCGAGCGCAGATACAAATCGACAATCGCGAGCGAAACTTCAGTGAGGAGCTAGTCGGCCAGGACTATTCCAGCGAGATCATCGATCTGGATTTCGACGAGCTGAGCCCGGTCACGGATGATCACCGACTCTTCGTCCTCACCGCCTATCAGCAGAGGACCGGCGTGCCTGGGAAGCTGCAGTACTTGAATGTCAGCAGCCCCGGGGCTCCGTTCGAGGTCGCGCTCGTCGAACTCACAGATCCGTCCACAACCATCGCCCACGGAACCGGATCAGTTGGTGAAGATCGCGGAAGCGCGGCCAGGGCTTGTTCCGCTTCCGTGCGGCGGCGGCAGCTTCCACAACGTTCGCGGCGTGCTCGGGGTGTTTGCCCATCGCGTGGCAGACGATCTGCTTGCCTTTCCGACAATCGCCGTCGACGGCCACAACAAACCGATGCCGCGCGGTGTCGGGCTGGTGCGGATCGACGCGGATGCCCCGCTCGAAGCCGATCGGCTTGTCTGGATGACCGATCCGCAACACGCCATCGACCCGGCCGGAGCCGAATACCTGCAACTTTGCACCGGGTCGGCGAACCCGCCGTCCAATGATGCAATTTCCGTGCGGTGGCTCGACTTCGTCGACACGGTGAACGCCGAAGAGGAGCCCCAGACCCTGCTTTATCTCGCGTGCGGCTCCGCCTGGCAGGTCCGGGAGTACGACATCACGAACGTGGTCGGTTCCGGCGGCTTCGTCCCGGGCGCTGTGATCGAGATCCCCTTCAACCCCGGGATCGCGAATGGCTCGGACAACCTGTACTGGATCGCTGCGCGGCACGAGCCCGCGCAGAACGTGGACCTTCTCTACGTCGCGGGGCGCCACCACATGTACTGCGTGCATCGGACGCTGCACAGCTACCAACAGACCAACCATTGGCTCCGGAACGGCGAGGACATGGAAGGGCATGTCGTCGTCGAGCAAACGCTGACCACCAACGGCGACCGTGAGCATGTGTGGACAGTCGCCGCGGAGACGAGCCATCCGTGGACGATCTTCGATATGACGGACCGGTTCCACAACCCCGCGCTCGAGGCGCCCGACGTGCTCGAAAAGCGCTTTGCTCCGGGTGGTTGTGACGGCGGGGTCGCGGTTCCCGAGCTCGATTCCGTGTACTTCGGGTACTTCGCCGGGATCGCGCGACTCGACGTCGGGACGATGCTCGACGATGGCGGTGCGGTGCCTCCTGCGATCACCCCGGTGTACGACTCCTACCAACCCGCGATCGTGCCGGCGCAGGGAGAACAGATCATCGAGCAGATCGACCTCATCCGGTTCCCTGGGACGACCGATCCTTTCCGACTCTTCACGCCAAACGGAGCGGGCGACATCCTCGAGTGGAAGATCGACACGGCGCTGCCGGCGTTCACGAAGAACCCATTGCCGCCGACTTTGATCGAGCTCGACTGGGGTGTCTCGTGGCCGGAGGCCTACGCGAACTGCGCGACCGCGGGGTGGTCAGAGCACGCACAACGGCCTTACCTGCTCGTGGATTACTTCACGACAGGCCTGTCGAAGGAGGTTCGCGTGGGACGCTACTGGCCGCGGTACGGTGGACAGAACCCCGTCTGGCAAGTGCTCGATGTGACCGCGATCGCGGACCCCGAGGACAAACTTCAAGACTACGTCAAAGACATTGCGATCGCGCGCGACGCGAACGGTTTCGATCGCTGGGGGATCGTTGCGCTTCACAACGGTATCGTCGTCCTCGATCTTGGGAGCGCATCGTCCCCCATGGACTTTGCGGCCGTCGACACGTTCTACACGGTCGCGACATCCCAGGACCCCACCCGCCTCCACGATGGCAACGAGTACCCCGATGTGGTGGGGGTCGCCGGAATCCCTGGGACGATCGCGATCAGCGCGGGAAAACCAAGCGACGCAGGCGCAGTAATCGTCCTCCTAGCGCAGGACGAAACTACGGGTCAGATCGCGAACATCGATTACTTCGTGTGGGATGCGGTTGGCGGCGTCGATGGCATACCGGGCACGGACTTTTTCAAGCCAGGTCCCCTCGAGTTTTTCCAAGTCGGCGACGGTTCGTACCGGCTCTACGCCGGGTGCAACTTCTCCGGCGCCGTGCTCGAGTTCTTGGTCGAAGAGGATCCGTACGGCACGTGGCTCGGCACCCCCGACGTTTGGGAGGATGGGACACACCCCAACGCGGTCTCCGACATCCGGCCGTATCCGGTCGGGCATCCCGACGGGCTGCCGCGCCTCCTCGTCACGCGCTACCGGCAAACGGTCGCGATACTCGCGGCCTCCGAGACGCTGGGGCAGCAACCGTAGCGCGAGTCAGGTCGGAGAGGCTGCACGGGTTGGGACGGCAACTCTGCGAGGGAGCGACTCGGCGATGTCCGAGCGCCCCTCCCGCACCCGCAGTCCAATCGCCGATCTTTTTCCCGTTCTGTGACAGTTGGGCCGGGATCGGCGTCGGGACGGACGGATGTCGGCGCAGAGGGCGGAAGCGCGCTCACGGTGGGGCGGGGGTGAACGTATCCTCTGCCCATGATCCGGGCGGAGAACCTGAAGAAGTGCTACGGCGCGACCATCGCCGTCGACGGGGTGACCTTCGCGGTCGAGCGCGATGAGATCGTCGGGTTCCTCGGGCCCAATGGCGCGGGCAAGAGCACGGTTCTGAAAATGCTCTCGACGTGGCTCCCGCCGACGTCTGGAACCGCCAGCGTCGCGGGCCACGATGTGGTGCGCGACCCCCTCGGCGTCCGCGCGACGCTGGGATACCTGCCGGAGCACAACGCGCTGTACGACGGCATGCGCGTCGCGGCGTTTATGCGTTTCATGGCGCGCGCGCGCGGCCTCGAGGGGCCGCTGCTCGCCCAACGCCTCGATTGGGTCGTGGATGCGTGCAACCTCGCCCCCGTCCTGAAAAAGCGTGTGCAGGAGTGCTCGAAGGGCTTTCGCCAGCGCATCGGCCTCGCGGCGGCACTCGTGCACGACCCGCAGGTGATTTTGCTCGACGAGCCCACCCACGGCCTCGATCCCCTACAGGTCGTCGCGTTCCGCGAGTTCCTGCGCGGCCTGCGCCACGGCCGAGCCATTTTGTTCTCGAGCCACATCCTCGGCGAAGTCGCGGCGACCTGCGAGCGCGTGCTGGTGATCCAGGGCGGAGTCTTGCTGGCGGACGCCAAGGTGTCTGCGCTGGAGGCGCGCGCGCGATCCGAGGGTGTTGACCTCGAGCGTGTCGTGCTCGACATCGTGCGGGCGGGGCCCACGCTTCAGAACATCGCCGCCGCTACCGTTGCCGCGGCCGGAGCTCGCCGATGAGCGCCCAAACCTCCACAGCCCCGCGCGGCGAAAGTGTGGCACGGGAGAGCGCCCCCCCGACCAACCGCGGCACCGCGCTGCGGCCCGGGTTCGCGCGCGGCATCGGGCTCGTGGCGGCGCGAGAACTGGGCGCGAGCTTTGATTCCGGCGTGGCCTACGTCTACACGATCGCGTTTGCGCTGCTCGCGAACTCGATCTTCATGAACGAGTTTTTCCTGGCCGGCCACGTCGATATGGGTCCGTGGTTCGACGCGATGCCGCTGTTGCTCGCGGTGTTCCTGCCCGCCGTCACGATGCGGTCGTGGGCCGAGGAAAAGCGCCAACGCACGATCGAACTCTTGCTCACATTGCCCCTGCGCCCGGTGCAGGCAATCCTCGGCAAGCTGCTGGCCGCCCTGGGCCTATTCGGTGTTTTTGTGCTCTCATCGGCCCCCATCGTCGCAATGCTCTTCGCACTGGGTGAACCCGACGCGGGGCGCCTTGTGAGCGGTTACCTGGGCCTCGGGCTCTTAGGACTGCTGTTCCTCTCATTCGGGCTGTTCCTGTCGGCGGTGTCCGGCGATCAGATCACGGCGTTCGTCCTGACGGCGCTGCTCGCGTTCCTGCTCGTTCTGACCGGGGACGAGCGTTTTGTCGCCGTGCTCGATGGCCTCGCGCCGAACCTCGCCACGGGCTCGTTCCTCTACGACCACGTTTCCGTGATGCCGCACTACGAGGCCTTTGCCCGCGGCGTGATCGCCCTGCCGAGCGTGCTCTACTTCACGGGCCTATCGGCGGCCTTCCTGTGGCTCAACGGGCTGCTCCTCGAGCGCACCCGCGATTGATCGCCCGATGGGACTGCGCGGCTTTTTGATCCTCGGCCTGTGCGCGCTGCTCGCCTTCGCGGCGGCGATGCTCGCGACCGACGTCGCCCGTCCGATCGACGCGGTCCTCGAGTTGGGACGCGGGCGACCGACCCGCGTGGACGCGGAAGAAGCGCGTTTCCTCGCGGAGTACCCCGAGGACGTCACCCTGACGTACTACGTCGGCGCCCCCGACGCGCTCCCGTCGCCGATGCGGCAGATGGAGCGGCGTGTGCGCGCGGTGCTCGACAACCTGGCCAGCGCGTCCGCGGGGCGGATCGAGGTTCGCGTCCTGCGGCCCGATGCGGACCCCGCGATCGAGCGCTTCGCCGCGAGCCGCAACGCTGCGCCCTTCCGGCGCCGTTCGGTGGTTGCGGACCGTTTCAGCGAAGCGACGGTGTGGTCGAGCCTCGAAATCGCGGCTGGAGCGAACCCGCCGGTCCTCCTTCGCGCGCTGGGCCCCGAGCACCTGCCGCACCTGCGCGCGCTGATCCTGACCCACCTGCGTTCGATCCTCGAACCACCGCGTCCGCGGGTCGCATTCGCCGCGCCGCCGGGATTCTCGGCGTTCGAAGCGCTGCTCGCCCAAGTTGCGGACGTGGAACGCATCGACCTCGACGGCGGCGCACGGCCATCCGCGGACGCCGACCTCGTCGTTTGGCTCGAGCCGCGCAACACGGATCCCCGCCTGCTCGCGGACCTGGAGGCTTTCCGCCAGGACGGCGGGTCGCTCCTGATCGCGGGGTCGGAGTTCCGCGCGGAGGTGGGCACAAACGCCGCGGGGCAACCGGAGCTGCGCCTTGCCGAACGCGGCCTCGACGCACGCGTGCTGTGGTCGAACTTCGGCCTCGAAACCCTCGGCCGCGTGGTTTTGGACGAGCGCAGCCAGCGTGTGGTGCTGGGCGAGAGCGAGTTCGACCTGCCATTCCTCGTGCGCAGCATCGGGCACAACCAGGATTTCCGCGGATTTGTCGACCAACCCGCGGGATCGCTGCTGTTTGCCGCGCCGACGGCCTTTGCGCTGAACGGCGAAGCGCTTGCCCAGCGGCGCCTCGGCGCGCGCGTGCTTGCGACGAGCTCCGACCGCACCACAACACGCGACCTCGCGATCGGGCCGCCCGGCAGTCCTATTGCGGTTCCGCTCGCGGACGTGGCGGTCGAAGCGCCGGGAACACGGCCGCTCGCCAAACAGCCTCTCGCGGTGTTCGTCGAACCCGACGACACGTGGCAAGGCGCCCTGCTCGCCCTCGGCTCCGCTTCGGCGCTGCACGACGGCAGCTTCGACGACCCGCTCTTTGCACACAACCGCTTCGCGCAGATCGTCGCGATCGAACTGCTCTCGAACGCGCGACTCGTCGCGCGCCGCACGGACCTGCAGCGGCCCGAACGCCTGCCCGCGCTCGGCAACGCCCAGCGCATCGCCCTGCGCCTCGCGGTACTCCTGGCGTTGCCGGGTTTGCTCCTCGCCGTGGGATTCGCGCGCCGCGATGGACGGCCGCGCGACGGAGTGCGGACAGGGCTCCGGCGTGTGGGTACGAGCCTTGCCGGCCTCGTCGTGTTGCTGCTGTGCGGCGCAGGGCTCGCAGCCCTCGGCAAAACCATCGGCCTTTGGGCGGACCTGTCCGCAGGCGGCGTCAACCGAGTCTCCGCGACAACCCTTGCCCTTGCCCGCGAACTCGAAACCAACGGACCGGTCGAACTCACGTGGTATGGCTCCGCGCTCGCGCGCCTCGCGCCCGAGCAGCGCGCGGGTGCACGCCGCGCGCTGGCGCTGTTCGAGCAGTTCGCAGGTGAGGCCGGTGGCGCGGCGAGCTTCGAGCGCATCGATCCTGCGAGCCTCGCCGAAGAAGCGCGCGCGGAACTCGAAACCACCGGCATCGCGCCTTTCCAGGTCCGCACCGAGGACGGCGAGCGCACCGAAGTCCGCGCGGTCCATGCCACGTTGCGCATCCGCCACGGGTCACGCACGGAAGACCTGCTCTTCCCGGACGGCCTCGCGTTCGAGGACGCCGAGTTCCGCTTGGCCCACGCGCTGTGGCGGCTGCGCGAAGGGCGCTCCGCCGTCATCGCACTTGCAACCGATTCCCCGCGCCTCTCCCCCGCCGAGGCCCAGACAGAGTTCCTCGCGCGCCAACGCTTCGCCCCGAGCGGCACCGACGTTTACAGCCTCGCGCGTGCCGCCCTGGAACGCGCCGATTTCCGCGTGGTGCACGTTGCGCCCCAAACCGGCGCGCTGCCCGAGAACGCCGATGCCCTCGTTTGGCTCCAGCCGCGGCGCTCCATCGGCCGCATGCTCGACGCGGCCGTGCACCATCTGGCCGGCGGAGGCCGCGCGCTGATCGCCGCGCAGCACTTCGCGATCCAGCCGCAGCAGCACGAGGGCAGCGACTTCGAGTCGGTTTACTGGCCCCAGCCGCAAGTCCCGGACCTCGAAACGACGTACCTGCCGGAACTCGGCGTGGAGCTCGTGCGCGAAGTCCTGTTCGATGAGTTCTCGGCCGACGTGCCCCTCGTCACGCGCATCGGCAGCGACCCCGTTCAGAAGGCGTACGACGTGCAGACGTCCGCGCTTCCGTTTTTGCTGCGGATCGGCACGTCCCAGCACACCGTCGATCCCGTGACCGCGGGCATCGGCGACCAGGTGCTGCCATTTGGCAACGCGATCCGCCTCGACGAAGGCCGGCTCGCGGCGCGCGGCCTCGTCGCAACACCGCTGATGCGCACGAGCCCGCGCACGTGGAGTTTCCCGTGGCGCGGGGGTTACCTGCCACCGGAATTGCTCTTGGGCCCGCCGGCGGATGACAGCGGAGCGCCCGATTTCGCCGGCGAAAAGTTCGTCGCCGTGCGTGTGACGGGCCAGTTCCCCCTGCCGGTCGAACCGCTTTTCACGGCCGTCGAAGGCGAAGCCGTGCGGGTCGCTCCAAAACTGCACCCAGGCGAACTTCTGCTCATCGGTGGGTCCGAGTTGTTCAAGAACGAGCGCATCCTCGACCCGCGCTTTCGCGCCGATCGGTTGCTCGTCAACGCCGCGGCGCACCTCGCATTGCCCGCGCCGATCGCGGAGCTTGCGGGACGTCGCGCGGTTCCGCCGAGCCTGGCGCCGGTCGCCGACGAGCGGCGTGTGCTGTGGCGCATCCTGGTGATCGCCGGCGGTCCCGCGGTCGCGTTCGCGGCGTTTGTCCTGCGCCGCGTCGCCACGGCTCGCACGACCCGCGCAATCCCTCCGGCAGCAGCGCGGAGCACCGCGGGGGTGCGCCCGTGAGGCGTGTGAAGCTTTCACCTCGCTCGCGCACCACCGCGGCAGTGGCGGTGCTCGCAATACTGGTGGTCGTCCTCGCGTTCGTGCGCGCCAAAACCGCCCCCAGCGGGACAGCCCCCAAGGTCGCGGTAGAGCCGCTCGTCGAGCCCGCTGTGGCAGAGACCTGGACGGTCGCCGCGGTGACGGTTTCGCGCCGCGGAACGCGCCCGTTCCTCTTCGGACGTCAGGACGGCCAATGGCGCTGTTTGACCCATGCGAACGCGTGGGTGACCGAGGGTGCGATCGACCAACTGATCGCCGATCTCCTGAACGCCCAGGTCAGCCCGCGTGGACGGACGGCGGAACCCGCGCGCTACGGGCTGACTTCCGTGCCCGAGCTGCGCATCGAACTCCACGGGCCGCAGGTTCTCGCGCAACCCGATCGGGACGTGCTCTTCACCCTCGACGTGGGCGACGCGCTGAGCGCGCAGGGCACAAACTTCGTTCGCATCCCCGGGCGCGACGGTGTCCTCGCACTGGAACTGGACCTCGTCGAGCGACTCGCATCCGAACCCGGCCAACCCCCGCTGATCGAAAAGCTGCTGATCCCCACCGCTTGGGACGGGCGCACACGTGGTGTCGACCAGGTGCTCGTGGAACGCGACGGTGGCACGGGGATCGCGCTCGCGCGGGAGCGCCTGCCCGCCGGGCCCGGCGGTGAAGAGGCGTGGCGCTGGCGGCTCGAGCGGCTCGAGGGTGGCGGGGTGCGCGACGCGGAGGAGGGCCTCGCGGGGCTCTACCTCACGTTCCTGTTCCGCGTCGAGTTCGAGCGCCTCCTCGAAGCGCGCGACGTCGATCCCGAACTCGCGCTGCATCCCGTGGCGCGCATCCAACTGTTTGCGACGGGCAGCGAGCCACCGCTGGAGCTCGCCCTGTTGCCTCCCCTCGCCGACGGTCGCCGGGTTGTGCTGCAGGCCAAGGACCGCCTCGTCCTCGAAATCACCGACGAGGTCGCGGCGCTGCTCGCCGCGACGTACGAACACCTGGTCGACATCGAAACCACACCGGCCTGGGACCGCTGGCTGCGCGTCCAGTTGCCGCCGGACCTGATGCAGGAACGGCGTTAGCGGCGCGGCGGCCACAGAGGACGCGCGCTGGGAGCCAACCGCCCGAAGCCAACGGCGTCCGCCGCGCGAAGTTCCCCGGCTACCATGCGCAGCCAACCCCCAAGGGAGTCCCCATGATGCGCTTTCTCTGCCGCGCCCTCGCGCCGCTGCTGCTCGCCCTCGTCCTCGTTCCCGCAGGCGCCTTCGCCCAGGAATCGCCCGTTGTGCGCCGCCAGGCGTTTAGCTGGGCGCCGGATGGCATCCACCTCGCCGTGGATGGAGTGGCGGTGGATGCACGCACGGGCGAACCCGTGGATCCGTCGTCCGTCCCGGCGTCAGCGGCCGAGGAGCCGACAGCACCCGATCGGGGCGCCGCGCGCGAGCGCGCCAAACTGGCCCTAGAAGCCGCCCGGGTCGCTCCGCTGCCCGCCAACGCGCTCGCCGGCCAACGGTCGCGATCGACGCTTCCGCGCGCGCCCGAGGTCGCGACCGGACTGCAGCTTGACGACCAGGCAGTGACCGGCGCGATCGTGCTCGACGGCCAGCTTTGGGTCTGGCGCGACGGTTCCGGCGCAGTGCCCGTCGGCGCGGATGGCCTCGAAGGTGTGCGGCACTTCACGATCGCTCCCGACGGCAAAACGGTGGCGTACATCGACGGTTTCGACCTCGCGCTTGCCCGCACCGAAGACGGTCGCGTTTTGGCCCTCACGCAAGACGGCGGTGAGGAAATGTTCCACGGCGAGCTCGATTGGGTCTACCAGGAAGAGCTGTACGGCCGCTTCGACTTTCGCGGCGCCTGGTGGTCGCCGACGGGCAACCATCTTGCGTTCATCTCGATCGACGAGTCCGGAGTCGACACGTTCACTGTGACGGATTACCGGCCGCAGAACCAGACGCTGGAGCCGCTCAAGTACCCCAAAGCCGGCACGACCAATCCCCGCGCGCGGCTTTCCATCGCACACGCCGCGGACGGCGCCGTGGTGCCGGTGGACCTGGGTGCCTACAACGCGGCCGACGGCATTTTGATCGTTCGTGTCGGCTGGAGCCCGAAGGGCGAACATGCGTATGCGTTCGTGCAGGACCGCGAGCAGACCTGGTGCGATCTGCTGCAAATCGAACCGGACACGGGCAACGCCAAAAAACTCCTGCGCGACAGCTCCCCCGGCGCATGGGTCGACCGCCCGCCGGAACTCCACTGGCTTTCCGACGGCACGTTCCTGTTCCAGAGCGCGCGCACAGGATTTGAACACCTTTACCGCTACAACCAAGCGGGCACGTTGATCGCCGCGGTCACCCACGGCGATTGGCGTGTGCGCGGCATCGAGCGTGTGGACGAAGCCGGCGGATGGATCGCCGTGTCGGGCAGCGCGCCCGAGTACGCCATCGGCGACACCGTTTGGCGCGCGCAGCTCGATGGCTCGGATGTCGTGCGGATCACACAGGGCCGCGGCCATTGGAAGCTCGATTGGAACGGCGACGGCAGTCTCGCGCTCGCGCGCATGGAACACATGGGGAATCCGGGCGCGACCTGGATCCTTTCCGCCGCAGGTGAACAAGTGCGGCAGGTCGCGCAGGAAGAGCTGCCCGCGGACTTGGCCGTGCCGAACTGGCATCAGGTGGAAACCCGCGACGGCGAGTGGATCGACGTGGTCGTGACTTTGCCCGCGGATTTTGATCCCGAGCAGCTCTATCCGGTCTGGCTCGACACCTACGCGGGTCCCGACAGCCCTTCGATCACCGACCGCTTCCGCCGCGAGCGCAAGAGCGCCGATTGGTATGTGGGGTTGTCGGTCAACGTGCGCTCCGCCAGCGGCCGGGGAATGAAGTACACCGCCGCCTGTTACCAGGACTTCGGCGCGAGCGAACTGCGCGATCTCGAAGACGCGGTGGCGTGGCTCGTGCACACGCACGCCTACTGCGACCCCGCCCGCGTGGCGATCAGCGGCTGGAGCTACGGCGGGTTCATCGCCGCCTACGCGCTGCTCAAGAGCAACACATTCCATTGCGCGGTGGCGGGCGGCGGCGTTTACGACTGGGCGCTCTACGACACGATCTACACCGAGCGCTACATGCGCACGCCGGCCAACAACCCGCGTGGTTACGCCAATGCGTCGGTGATCGCCGCGGCTAAAAAGCTGGAGCGGCCGCTGCTGATCGTGCACGGGGCGATGGACGACAACGTCCACGTTCAAAACGCCTTCCAACTGGTCCTGGCCTTGCAGGAAGCGGGTTCGCAGTCCTTCGAAATGATGCTCTACCCCACGTCGCGCCACGGGGTGCGCAGCAACCACTGGACGGTGCTGCGCGAGCGCTTCCTGCGCGAGCACCTGGGTGGCGCGCGCCCGCGCGGCTGACCCTCTCCTCCCAACGAACCGGGCCTAGGGCGCGAGCAGCACAAGCGCGCTCGGCGCCGAAAAGCGGGGATCCGCACCAGATCCGTTCCACACCAGCGCCTGAACGTAGAGCCGCACGGCAGCGGCGCCGGGCGCGGGTTGCAGACCCATTCCGCCGCTCAAGTCCGCAGTGCCGCCGGCGCCGACTTGGATGAACGCAAACGGCACGGGGTCGACGAGCGCGAGCACGCCGGCAACACCGTCCAACGGCATGCCGGCGAGTTCTGTCGCCACCATCAGGAGCGCGAAGTCGAACGGTTCCGCGGCGACGCGGATGGGGTGCGATTCACCCAGGTTCGCGGGTGAGGTCGTGCGCGCAAATCGCGGGCCGGCCGCCAGATCCACGAATTGAGCCCCAAGGAGCACGACCGTTTCGCCCGCAATCCCGGCCGCGCAGCTCGCCGAAACCGCAGCGGCCCCCGGGCCGCCCGAAATCAGCGCACTCTCGGAATGGATCTGCGCTCCGTGGGTGGCGCGCAAGCCGACACCACCAGAACCGCTCGGAAAACACGTGCCTGCCGTGTCGATAAAGCCTTTGCCGCCCTTGCCACCCGCCACCTGTACTCCGCTCAGAAGCGTGCGGCCGCCGGCGACCCGCAGCGCCTCGGCCCCGTCGAGGCCCGGCACGAGCAGGCTGCCGATCTTGAAGCCCTGCACCGACTCACCGCCTTGGATCCAACCGCCGGACCACGCGACGTTCGAACCTTCGAACTCTGCCCCGCGGAAGGGCAGTTGGCCTTGGCCGATCGTCGTGCCCGGCCCAACGCGCGCGCCGGAGACGTGCACCGCCGCGCAGCGTCGCAACAGGAGCTGGGGATGCTGCGCTCCGAGGTTGTCGTCGAACGCAAATCCCTCGACCTCGATGGTCTCGAGGAAAATCGGCCCTTCGCAGTGCTCGAAGGAAAGCACCGGCCCGAGGGAGTCGATCGTGACGATGCGCATGCCGCGAACGGTCACCGATTGGTGCGCGGCAATGTCCGACACGATCACACGGCCCTGGATGCCGGGAAAGAGGATCAAACCGCCCAACGATCCGATGACGAGCGGTTTTCCGATCAGCGTCAGGGACTTCCCCTTCAAGCGGAAGCCCGCGTAGTCGGGCCCGGCCGCGGTCTCGATCACGATCACATCGCCATCGGAAGCCGCGTCGATCGCCGGCTGGACCTGGTCGAAGTCCGCGCCGCTCGACGGATTCTTGTGGACACGCCAGACGTTCTGCGCAAGCGCGACGTCAAAGCAAGCGATCCATGCAAGCAACGCGGCGACCGGCATCACCACGCGGCGGCGGATGGCACCGCCCCCGCCGATGGCACGCTGCGGCTGCGAAGTGGTCGGAGCAGAGAAAAAGCGTGCGCGCATGGGAACTCCTGGGTTCGCGGAGCGGGGCCACCGGAGCGGAGCCCGAGAGAGCGAGCCTACCCCGGCTGTCCCCGCCCGTGTGCCGCGGCGTCGCGTCCGATCCCCGATCCGCGCTCCCCCGGCCACGTGGTGTGCTCTCAAGCGCTCCCAGATCCGAACGTCGGGGCGCATAACGACAAAGTGACCATGCAAAACACTTCCCGAAACGGGCCCGCGGCCCGGCGGGGAGCGCAGCTCGACCGACGCGGCGGGCTCGTATGGCTCTTCGACGGGCCCACGGTCTGCGTTGGAAAGGGGTGCGTGGGCGCTCAAGCTCGCATCTGGCTCCAGGGCGGGCCTCCAGGCCCGCGCTCCCGCCCGGCGACAGCTTCAAAGCGCAGCAACGTTTTGATGCGCAGTGCGCTGGGAGCGCGGGCCTCCAGGCCCGCCTTGGAGCGATGGGCGACCTCGCCCCCCGGCGCGCTGGGGTCACTTGCCGATCAGAAAGTGCACAACGTCGCTCTCGCGCATGACGTACTCGCGCCCTTCGACCCGCAGCTTGCCCGCCGCTTTGATCGCGGCTTCGGTCTTGTGCTGCACGAGGTCGCCCACGGAGTAGACCTCGGCGCGGATGAACAGCTTCTCGAAGTCGGTGTGGATCACACCGGCCGCAACCGGAGCCTTGTCGCCCTTGTGGATCGTCCAGGCGCGCACTTCCTTCTCACCGGCGGTGAAGTACGTCTGCAGACCCAAGAGGTCGTAGGTCGCGCGGATCAATCGCGTGAGTCCCGACTCGGGCAACCCCAGGTCGGCGAGGAACGCCGCGCGGTCGGCGGGTTCCATTCCCGACAGGTCCCCTTCGATGTCCGCGCACAGCGCGATGCATCCGGCGCCCGTCGCCCGCGCGTGGGCTTCCACGGCTTCGACGAGCGGACTCTTGCCGCCGAGGTCGTCGGCCGAGACGTTGGCGACAAACAGCACGGGTTTCATCGTCATGAGGCACAGGGACGCGAGCGCGCGGCGCTCGGGATCGGTCCAGTCGAGCCCGCGCACGGACGTGCCCGATTCGAGCGACACCTTGGCGCGTTCGAACGTCGCTTGCTCCAAGAGCGCTTCCTTGTCGCCCGCGCGCGCTTTCTTGCCGACGCGGTCCAGGGCGCGCTGCACCGTTTCGAGGTCCGCGAGCGCGAGCTCGATCTCGATGACCTCCATGTCGGCCTTCGGATCGACCTTGCCAGAGACGTGCACGATCTCGCCGCCGTCGAAACAGCGCACGACGTGCAGGATTGCGTCGGTCTCCTTGATGTTCGCGAGGAACTTGTTGCCCAGGCCCTCGCCCTTCGACGCACCGGCGACGAGCCCCGCGATGTCGACGATCTTCACCGCGGCCGGGATGACCCGCTGGGTCTTGATGAACCCGTGGATCACCTCGAGCCGCTCGTCCGGCACATCGACGACACCCACGTTGGGCTCGATCGTGCAAAACGGGTAGTTCGCGCTCTCCGCACCTGCGGCGGTGATGGCGTTGAAGAGGGTCGACTTGCCCACGTTGGGCAGACCGACGATGCCGGCGGCAAGGCTCATGGGAGGAAGCTTGGGGGAGATGGGAGGGCGAAGATCTTAACCGGGCCGCTGGGACGCTCGCTGGCGCCCGCGGAACGAAGGCGTTCAGCCGCGCGGCGTGTGCGGCAAACGGGCAATGCAATCCACCTCGACGCGCGCGCCCTTGGGCAAGGCGGCGACGGCGACGGTTGCGCGGGAGGGCGGCACGGGGCCGTCGAAATAACGCGCGTACACCGCGTTCACCGCGGCAAAATCCCCCATTTCGACGAGGAAGACGGTGCAGCGCACCACGTCGGCCGGGCGGGCGCCGGCGGCGGCGAGCACGGCGACGAGGTTCTCGAGCAGGCGCTCCGCCTGTTCGGCAGCCGTGGTGCCCGTCAGTTCGCCGGTTTTGGGATGCAGGGCGATCTGGCCCGAGCAAAAAACCCAATCGCCGCTCACGACGGCTTGGCTGTAGGGGCCAATGGCGGCGGGGGCATCGGGAGTCGAAACGGCGGTCGGGCTTTGCATGGGATCGGGTGGGTGAAAGGGAGATGCGGGGTTTCGATCGGGCGCCGCGCGGCGCCGAGGGACACACGCGCCGAGCGCGGCCACGAGGCCACCGAGCTGACAAAGTGCGAGCACCACGCGCCGCGCCGGTCGCGCCGTCATCCGTCCGCGCGCGCGAAGCGGCGGCGCAGGGCTTGTTCGACGAGGGGCGGCACGAACTGCGTCACGTCTCCGCCCATGGATGCAACCTGCCGCGTCAGCGTGCCGGTGATGTGCGTGAGACGCGTGTCGGGAACGAGCAGCACCGTGTCGACCGTCGGCAGAAGCACGCGGTTGGCACGCGCCATCGTCACCTCGTAATCAAAGTCGGTGCCGCTGCGCACCCCGCGCACGATCACGTCGGCGCCCAGTTGGCGCGCTCCCTCGACGAGCAGTCCTTCGATGCGTGTCACTCCGACGTCACCCAGGTCGCGGGTGATGGCGCGCAGGAGCTCGAGGCGCTCTTCGACGGGGAAGAGCGACTGTTTTGTCGGGTGCGACGCGACGGCGACCGTCACACGCTCGAACAGCGCCAGGGCCCGGCGCACCAGGTCGAGGTGCCCGAGGGTCGGCGGATCGAAGGTGCCCGGGAACAGGGCGTGGCGACCCTTCGGCGCGGGCGTGGTGGTCATCGCGGGAAGTGTACGGGCGCGCGGAATTCGGTTCGCGCGGAAACCGGAGCGCGGCAGCGGCGGTCTTGGTGCCGGTGAACGTCCACGAGCCCGATCCCGCGAGCGCCTCGGCTGCCGCGACCGGCCCGCGCGCGCGGCGGCCCGCGATCGCGATCGCAGCGCTGCTCGCTTGTGGCCAGGCCCTCGGCCTCGCTGCGGGGGCGGCCGGTGCGGGAGCGGCCGGTGCGGCGGCTGCCGGTGCGGCGGCTGGCGGCGCGGCGGCTGGCGGCGCGGCGGCGCTCGAGCGGGTGCTGGTCGCGGTGGCGGCGGCGGGGCTCGCGGTAGCCTCCGTGGCGGCGGTCCGCGGGGCCAGGGCCAACAGGCTGGCGCTCGCCCGTCGACGGGGGCCGCGCGCCGCGGGCCCATGGCTGGCGGTGGCGCTTGTCGCCCTGGCGGCCGTCCCGAGCGTGCGCGATGCCGCCGCGCGCCCGCGGGCGGACCCGGCAACGCCCGCGCCGCCGCCGAACGCACCCCTTGAAGGCCAGTGGCGCGCGCTGCGCGGTCGCGGCGACGTGGGTCGGCTCGTGACGTCGCAAGGGGCACTGCCCTGGCGCCTGCGGGTTGAGGGCCCCGCGCCCCCGGACGGCGCACGCGTGCGAGTGCTCCCGCCCATCAACGCACGCGCGTTCGCGCGCGGTCCGGCGCCGGGGCCCGCCGCCCGCGCTGGCGAGTTCGCGGGCGAAATCCCGCTCGAGCCGGACCAAATCGCGATCGTCGGGCTCCCTACCGGCTCCCCGACCGAGGGGCCCTTGGACCGGTGGCGCGCGATATTGGTGGAGCGTGTCCAGGGCTCGATGCCCGCCGCGCCCGGCCTCGCCGCGGCCCTGCTGGTGGGCGATCGCGAAAGCCTGGACCCCGCACTCGCCGAGACCTTCCGGCGCACGGGGACGAGCCACATGCTGGCGCTCAGCGGTCTGCACGTCGGCGTCGTCGCGGTGCTTGTGCTGCGGCCCCTGGTGCGGGTCGCGGGGCGCGTATTGCCAGGTGGTGGAGCGCTCGCGCTTGGACTCGCGCTGCTGGGGCTCTACGTCGCGCTCGCGGGTGCCCATGCGCCGATCGTCCGCGCGGGGCTTGCGCTCGCCCTCGCGTGGATTGCGGTGCGGACTGCCGGACCGGCGCCGCGCTGGGTGCGCCGCGGTGAACCGGGTCGGCGCATCGACGGTCTCTCGCTGTGGTCGGTCGCCCTCGCGTTCGAGCTCGTGCGCTCGCCCGCGGCGATCGAGGACCCCGGCACGCAGCTCTCGTTTGGCGCCACCCTCGCGATCCTGTGCGCCGCGCGTCCGATCGCCGACGGGATCTTTCCGCCCCGCGGCGACCGCGACGTCGCACGGGTCATGTTGTGGACCCGCACGGGCGCCGCGATCCGATTGCGTGTTGCCGCGGCGCGGATCCTGCGCCTGTGCGCCCTCGCGATCGGCGTTTCCCTGGCGGCGACCCTCGCGACGGCGCCGATCGTGTGGACGACCTTCGGGGAGTTCTCGCCCTGGAGCGCCCCCGCGAGTGCGCTCGCGGGGCCATTGCTCCTGCCGATGCTCGGCGGATTGTGGGCCGACGCCGCGTTTGGTCACGGACCCTGGAGCGACCTATCGGACGGCTCCGCCGCACTCCTCGTTGCAATCCTCGAGGCGTTCGATCGGCTGCCCGCATCGCCATGGCTCGCACCCCAGCGGCCTGCAGCGCTGCTCGCCGCGGCGGCGCTCGTCGGACTCGGAACAGCCGCGCTGGCGCCGCGGATCGCCCCCGTTCGGGCCCAATGGGGCGCCGGGTGCGCGTTTGCACTCTCGGGGGCCGTGCTGTTGCCCTGGAGCGCGCACCCCGCCCGTTTGGAGGTGTTCGCCCTCGACGTCGGACACGGCACGGCGGTGCTGGTTCGCGCCCCGGGCCTCGCGCCGATCCTGTTCGACGCGGGGTCGCGGGACCGGCCCGGGCTCGCGCGTGAAGCGCTCGGACCGCTGCTCGCCAAGCTTGAGCCCGCCCGACTGTGGGTCGTCCTGAGTCATCCGGACCGGGACCACTGGTTGGCGTTGCCCTGGCTTGCCGAGCGCCTGCCCCCCGAGCGTTGGATCGGGCCCGACCCGGTTGCACTGGGGGTCTTTTTGCCCGCCGGAGTCTCCCGCGAGGACCTGGCGCCCGGCCGGCTTGAGCTAGTGGCCCCGGGCGCGGGGCCGACGGCCGCCGCGGTGTTGCGCGGATCGCCGCGGGAGGACAACGAAGGCTCGCGGCACCTGCTGCTGAGCGCGGGGGACTCGCGTGTGCTCCTGCTGGGCGACGCGGTCGGCGCCGGGCTCGCCAGCCTGCTGGACGGTGGGCACCTTCCGCCGGCCGTCGACCTCATGCTAGTCCCCCATCACGGTTCCTTCGGACGGCACGCGGCGACCTTGCTGCGGGCCGTGGACGCGGACCGCCTGTGGGTGAGCGTCGAGCGCGAGCCGCCGCTCGCCGAGGAACTGGACCGGCGCCGGGCGAGCTGGGCCTGGACCGGACGGGACGGCCCCCTCGTCTGGCGCGCTCCGCCCTCGGGTTCAGCGCCGATTTTGTGGTCGGATAGACCCGTGACGACAAACTTCCGCGCGGAACGCGACTAGCCCGCCCTGGGAGGTTCCCCATGACACTCGCCACCCGATGGATCCTGTGCGCACTCCTTGGCGCTGCACCCGCGGTCGGAGCGCAGCCGCTGGCGACCGCCCTGCTCGACGGTCCGCCGGGCGCTGAGCTGTTGGAGCCGACCGCCCGGGCCACCCCGTGTGTGATCCACCTCGTCACCGGGAGTATTTTGCGGGCGCCCACCGTGCGGGTGGAAGGTGGATTCCGGGTCGGGAACACGGACATGTCGGTGTTCCTGCGCGACGACGCGGTGCTGCGCATCGCGCCCCTCGCGGGCTTGAGCGCGGAACTGCGCGTCCACGACCGACGCCACGGCCCTGCAAAGGCCGCCGCGCACGCGCTCGACGCGGGGCTGTTGCCCGAAGCCCTCGAACGCCTCGACCGCGCGCTGTCGAAGGACCCGACGGACCGATTGGCGCTCGAACTCATCGCAAACCGCTCACCGGAGCTTCCGATCGCGACGCCGGGCCTCGTCGCGCTGCGCAAAGGCACAAACAGCCACGTGGACGCCGCAGCGATCGAGCCCATCCTGCGCGAAGCCGCACGACTGGGGCCCGCCGCGCGGGAAATCGTGGCGCGGGAACTTGGGCTCCGCGTGGACGCGCACACCCTTGGACCCGTTGCGCGTGGCGAGCTCGACGCCGCCGACGGAGCGCGGCGCAGTTTTGGCGCACTGCTGCACGCACGCGCGCTTCCCGGGCGCAACTTGGGTCCGCTCCTGCGCCAGTCGTTGCTCGACCCCTCCGCGGCGGCACGCACCGCGGGCGCACAGGCGCTGGGTGCAAGCGCGGACGAGCGTGTCCTCGGGTCGCTCGTGCGTGCGTTCGAATCCGAACACGCGGTCCTCTCCCTGCGCGCCGCACAGGCCCTCGGCCACCGCGCGGAGCCCGAAGTGCTGTCCATCCTGATGGGTGCGCTCCAGTCGGGTTCAGGCGGCGGTTACCGCGCCCCGCGTGCACACATTTTTGTGGGACGGCAGCACGCCTACGTGCAGGACTTCGACGTCCAGGTTGCCCAGGGCTCGTCGATCGCTGACCCGGTCATCAACACGTTGGTCGAAGGTGCGGTGCTCGACGTTGGAGTGCAGTCCGTCACAGCCGCGGGCGGATCGCGCATCCAAGTCCTGCGTCGCGCGGTGCAGCAAATCACCGGCGCGGACCCGGGCGCGACTCACCGCCAGCGCGAAAAGTGGTGGACGGAGCGCCGCGCGGCCTCCGCCGCGAACGGCGGTCCGTCGACGCCGTAGTCGCGTGGCGGCGCAGTCACGCAGTCACGCAGTCACGCAGTCACGCAGCCGCGCAGTCGCGCGGCCCGGCCCGGCCCGCGGACGTTACGCCTGTGCCGGAGCGTCGCCGGCTCCAAAGGCCTTGGCGACGAACCCCTGGAAACCCTGCACCGCGGTGCGCTGGAGGTAGGGTGCAAGGCCGCGCAGGCCACCCAGCTCTTCACCACCGCCCGCCCGTCCGGGACCACCATGGATGGTGTGCGGCAGGACGAGGCCGGGGGCGGTTGCTTGGCCCTTCACCCGGTCGGAGCCGATCCACACCCGGCCGTGCCAGGGTGCGATGCCAAGGACAACCTCTTCGGTCCAGGGCCCGTCGTTTGAATAAACCGAAGCCACGAGACTGCCCCCACCGCGGTTGGCGAGGCGCACAGCTTCGGCCGCGCTGCCGTCGTAGGGCAACACACTCGCCACCGGGCCAAACACCTCGAGCTGGTGGAAATCGTCCGCCTCGGGGTTGATGGCGACGAGCAGCGTGGGCTCAATTCCAAAACCCTTCGAGCGCACCGTATCGATCCCGCCGCAACGCACGTGGGCCGCTTCGGCGAGGCGTTCGAGCCCCGCGCGCACGTCGCGGAGCTGCGCGGCGCTAGTCAGCGTTCCGACGCGGGTGTCCGTGTTTGCGGGATCACCGCTGCGGTGGCGCTTCAGCACTTCGATCAGATGGCCAGCGACCTCTTCGACACGCGCGGCCGGAACGAGGATGCGCCGCACCGCCGTGCACTTTTGACCGGCCTTTTGTGTCATGTCCTGGACGACGTTCGACAAAAACTCGTCGTAGGCATCCGACGTGGATTCCACGTCCGGCGCGAGGATGGCGCAGTTGAGCGAGTCCGCCTCGATGTTCACGCGGACGTTGTTCGCGACGAGGTTCGGGTGCGCGCGCAGCTTGGCGCCGGTCGCGGCCGATCCGGTGAATGCCAGCAAATCCATCGGCCCCATGTGGTCGAGCAGATCGCCGGCCGAGCCCGCGAGGAACTGCAGCGCTCCCTCGGGCAAGATGCCCGAATCGATCAACGCGCGCGCCACGGCCTCGGCGACAAGCGCCGTCGGCGTGCCGGGTTTTTCGATCGCGGGCACTCCCGCGAGCACCGAACAGGCGAGCTTTTCCGCCATCCCCCACGCGGGGAAGTTGAACGCGTTGATGTGCACCGCGACACCGGGACGTGGCACCAAAACGTGCTGGCCCCAAAAGCGCGGAGTGCGCCCGAGTTGGATGCCCGGTCCGTCGCACAGGAAGCGGCGGTCGCCGAGCTGTTTGCCGAAGCCCGCGTAGGCGGCCAGCGTGCCCGTCGCTCCGTCGATATCGAACTTGGCGTCGCCGCGGGTCGTGCCCGCCGCCTGGATCGAAAGGTCGATCAGCGCTTCGCGTTGCTCGTAAAGGGCCGCTGCAAGTGCCTTCAAGAGCTCCGCGCGCGCGCCGAACGTGAGCTGCCGGAGCGCCGGCCCCCCCACTTCCCGCGCGTGGCGGACCGCGGCGGCCCGGTCGAGGCCGTCGGCATTCACCTCCGCCAGGGGCTCCTCGGTGAACGGATTGACGACGAGCTCCGGCTTGCCGGTGCCAGCGGCCCAGCGGCCGACGAGGTAACTCTCGATGCGTTTCATGGGGTGGGGCCCATTGGGCACGACCAGTGGGCAAGGAAGGGTAACGCCCGCGCCGCCCACGAAGAAGGGCGCGAAGATGCCCGCGGTCGCGCGGGGCGCTAACCTGCGGGCATGCACACGGGCGACGGCATCCCCGCGACAGGACCGCGCTCGGCCCAGCCCTTCGCGGCTGGCACCTTCGCGGGCACCGTGGCGGTCGTGACCGGGGGCGGGACCGGCCTTGGGCTCGAGATCAGCCGCGGCCTCGCGGCGTTGGGCGCAACCGTGGTGATCGCCAGCCGCTCCGCCGAGCACCACGCAGCGTTCCTCAGCGAAGCGACCGCCCGCGGTTGGCAAGCCGAAGCCCACGTGTTCGATGTGCGCGAGTCCTCCGCCGTCGTGGCGCTCGCACGCGAAGTTTTGGAGCGCCACGGCCGGGTCGACATCCTCGTCAACAACGCCGCCGGCAATTTTGTGTGCCCCGCTGAACGGCTGTCCGAGCGCGCCTGGCGCGCGGTGCTCGGCATCGTGCTCGATGGGACTTTTTACGCGTCGCGCGAGTTCGGCCGCGCGATGTTGAAGCACGGCTCCGGCCACATCCTCAACGTGGTCGCCACGTACGCATGGACGGGCATGCCCGGTGTCGTGCACTCCGCCTCGGCGAAAGCGGGGGTGCTCGCGCTGACACGCACACTAGCGGCGGAGTGGGGCTCGCGGGGTGTGCGTGTGAACGCCATCGCACCGGGCCCCTTCGAATCCCAGGGCGCGGCGGCAAACCTGTGGCCGAACGAAGAAGTGCGTGCGCGCATCGAGCACAGCATTCCCCTGCGGCGCTTCGCGAGCGCCGACGAGGTGGCAACCCAATGCCTTTGGATGCTCGCGCCCGCGTCCAGCTACCTAAACGGCGAGTGCCTCGTCGTCGACGGTGGTGGATGGCTCGGGAAGGGCATGTGGAGCGACGGGGAGCCGGTGGAGCGCCACAAACGCTGACCGCCATGGGGATCGAAATCGAGCGCAAGTTCCGCGCGGCAAACGACGGGTGGCGCGCGCTCGCGGACCCCGCGCGCGCGACCCGCATCGCTCAAGGGTATCTGTCGCGCGATCCCGAACGCATCGTGCGTGTGCGGCTCGAAACGCCGATTGCAAGCGATGCTGCGGACGTCGGCCGCGGCACGCTCACCATCAAGGGGCTCAATCGCGGCGCCACGCGTCCGGAGTACGAATATCCCATCCCCGCGGCGGACGCGCGCGAACTCCTTGGGCTGTGCAGTGGCCATGCGATCGCCAAAGTGCGCTGGCGGATCGACGCGGGCGCGCAAGCGGTGTTCGAAATCGACGTGTTTGAAAGCCCGCACGCGGGCCTCGTGCTGGTCGAAATCGAGCTTGCCCGCGAAAATCAGGACTTTGTGCGCCCCCCCTGGCTGGGCGCCGAAGTTACCGGCGATCCGCGCTACACAAATGCCGCGCTCGCGGTGTCCGCGTCGCCGCCGGCGTAGGACCAAAGACGCGCGAGTGCGCGGCGATCCACAGGCGCATCAGCGCCCGGTCGCGGGCAAACGCAACGCGAGCTCCGCCGCGCCGTCGGTCAACGTTGCCCGCGTGCGACGGCCGTCGTCCGCAGTCGCGACAAGCGCCGCGGCCGAGCGCGGCACCCACACACGCAACCGTGTGCCACCTTCCAGTTCAGCTGCGGCAAACAGCGGCGGCCGCCAACCGGAGCGCGGACCCGCTTCGATGCCAAGACTGGCGCGCTCCCCTGCCGGTTGCATTTCAACGTCGACCCAGCGGCCCAAAAAAGGCAACCCCACCTCGCTCGCGCCGGCGGGGAGCTCGAACCAACCACGCAGGTGGAGCACACCCTGAGCTTCTTCCACGAGGAAACCCTCGAGGCGGTGGTCGCGGCTCTGCGCGAGTCCGAGCGCCGCCTGGTCGCCGTCGCGCCGGTACTCGGCGCGGAATTCGAGGGGGCGCTCAACCACCTCGATGCCGCCCAAGCTCGCGACTCGCACCTGCGCCGCCAAGCGGCCGCCGAGAGCGGGTTTTGTGCGCAGGACGACGGCGGGTTCCGGGCGCGCGACGGCCGTGGAGGTGACCCCAAGCTCGTTTGTGCCCGCAAGTCCCACGGCCAGATTCACGGGTTGGAGCGCGGCGGGTGCGGGCATCTCATTCGCCACGGCTTGCGCCTGTCCAGCACGCTCGACACGCTCGACACGCTCGACCGCGGGGGGCTCGACCGCGGAGGGCTCGACCGCGGGGGTTGGCAGCCACGTCGGATCGGGATCCGGGCCCCGCTGGGGGACGGCGAGAGACGCCACGATGACGAGGCCCACGAGCCCGCCCGCGGCGGCGAGCCCTAATTGCGCGCGGTTCATGGACACAGGATCGGCCGCGGGGGGCCCGGGACTTGTGCGCGACGCCCCGCGCCCATCGGCCGCGCCGACCGCTGCGATCCGCGAAATTGCGACCCCGGACCGACACCGGGGGCGCCGGACGCGGTCCTTGCCTCCCATGGACACCGCCCGCGCGCGTGGGATCTCGCTTTTTGGAGCGGGTGCCGAACTCGTCACCGTCGAAGCTCGCTTCGTCCCGATGGAGAAGCACCGGCTCGAAATCGTGCTCTCGGGTCTGCCCGACCCCGTCATCCGCGAGAGCCGCGGCCGGCTGCTGTGCGCGCTGCTCGAAGCGGGGCTCCACCTGGGATCGGGGAAGCTCTACCTCAACCTGTCGCCGGCGGGTGTGAAAAAGAGCGGCGAGGGCCTTGATTTGCCCCTCATGCTCGCTGCGGTCGCCGCGGGGGGGCATCTTGAACCTGCGGCGCTCGACGGCTCCCTCTTCCTCGGCGAAGTGGGGATCGACGGGCAGCTCCACGCGGTTCCCGGCGGGCTCGCGGCCGCCCAGGTCGCGCGCGATGCGGGGCTCGCGCGCATCGTTGCGCCACCGCGCACCGCGCGCGAAGCGGCCTACGTGCCCGGGACGGCGGCCATCGCCGCAAACCACGTCCGCGAGGTCTTGCGTTACCTGTGCGGAGCAACGCCGTGGCCCGAGCCACTGCAGCCACCGCCCGACGATCCGCCCGCGGAGGGTGCGGACGAGCTCGACCGGATCCGCGGCCAAGAACTCGGGAAACGCGCGCTGGCCGTCGCGGCCGCGGGTGGCCATGCGCTGCTTTTCAGCGGGCCCCCAGGTACGGGCAAAAGCATGCTGGCGCGTGCACTCGCGGATTTGTTGCCGCCCCCGTCCCTCGCGGAACGCATCGAAATGACGCGTGTGGCGTCCGCCGCGGGACTGTGGCCCGGCGGACTCGTGCGCCACCGTCCCGTGCGCGCTCCACACCACACCGTCAGCTACGCCGGACTCGTGGGGGGTGGCAACCCACCCGTGGCGGGTGAGATCACGCTGGCGCACCGGGGAGTTCTGTTCCTCGATGAACTTCCCGAGTTCCGCCGCGAGGCGCTCGAAGCCCTGCGCCAACCCCTCGAAACCGGCACGGTGCTGATCAGCCGCGCAGGCCATTCATTGCGCGCCCCGGCGCGCTTCCTGCTGGTCGCCGCGATGAACCCGTGCCCCTGCGGATACCTCGGCCACCCGCGCCGACCCTGCCGCTGCGCACCCGGCGTCATCGCGCGTTACCGCCAGCGCCTCTCGGGCCCGCTGATCGACCGCATCGACCTCGTGATCGATCTGCCCGCACCCGAACTCGAACGCATGGATGCCAAGGGCAAACCACCGCCCCCCGAGCTGTGCGGCGCGTTCGTGAAGGAGCGTGTGCGCGCCGCCCGCGAGTACGCGACCGCGCGCCAGGGCCCACGGCCCAACAGTGAACTCGATGCGGACGAGTTGGATCGCTACGCGCCCCTTGGCCGCGCCGAAGCCGACCTCGTCGAGCGCGCGATGCAAAGGCTTGCGCTGTCCGCGCGCGCGATCCAAAGCCTGCGGCGTGTCTCACGCACCCTTGCGGACCTGGAGGGCAAGGACCGGCCCGACACTGCTCACCTCGCCCAGGCCTTGGCGATGCGTGCGCCGAACGCGTGAACGTCTCCGCCCCCAGTCCCCTTTGGCCTATTCGTGGCGCAGCGCTTCGACCGGGTCCATGCGCGCGGCGCGCCAGGCGGGGTACAGGCCAAACACCACGCCGGTGAGCGCGGAAATCGAAAACGCGAGCGTCGGGGCGAGCGGTGTGACAACAGTGCGCATGTCCGCGTACCGCTCGACCACAAGCGGAATCGCAAGGCCCAGCACCACCCCCATCGCGCCGCCGCCCACCGACAGGACCACCGTCTCGACGAGGAACTGGGTCACGATGTGGTGGCGCTTCGCACCCAGCGCACGCCGGATGCCGATCTCGCGCGTTCGCTCGGTGACGGTGGCGAGCATCACGTTCATGATGCCGATGCCGCCGACGAGCAGGCTAATGCCAGCGATCGAACCCAGCACGATGTTGAAGATGCGCTTCGTTTCCGCGGCGCGCGCGAGCAGCTCGAGCGGAACGACGACTTCGTAATCCTGCTCGCGGTGGAAACGCCCGAGCATCGCGCGCGAGGCCGCCGCGACGAACTCGACGTTTTCGGGGGTGTCGACCGCCAGAATGATCTCGTGGAGCTGGATCTGCTCCATGTCCTGGCTGCCCGCGCGAATGCGCACCTGCATGTCGCCATAACGCTTGCGGCCAGTGACAAACGGGATGAACACCTCCGCGGTCGTGTCCACACCTGGGCGGCCGCGGTCCGACGATTGGCGCAAACGCGGCGCGAGGATTCCGACGACGGTGAAATAATCGCTGCCAACCCGCACCTGCTCCCCCAGGGGATCCTTGAGCGGGAAGAGCTGCCGCGCGACCTCGTAACCCAGCACCGCGACGCTCGCGACGTTCATCTCGTCGGCGGCGGAGAGGAAACGGCCGGAGAGCAGCATGCGCCCCGTGATGCGTAGGTAGTCCGGGGGCGCCGCGAGGACCCGGGGCGACATCACGCGGTCCAGGTGGCGCACCTCCTGGGCGAGCTCGCGGATCGGGACGGTGTCCGCTAGTGCCGGAAACGTCTCCCGGATGCGCAAGAGGTCCTCGTCGGTCAGGCCATACACGACGACACGTGTGCGTTGGCTCCCCTGGTTGGGGTCCTCCGGCGGTTTGACGCTGCGCAGGATCACGTTCTGGCTGCCCAGTTGGCGAATCTGCTCCTGCGCTTCCTCGCTCGCGCCCTCGCCGATGGCGAGCATCGCAATGACGCTGCTCGTCCCAAACAGCACCCCCAAAGTCGTCAGCGCGCTGCGCAGCCGGTGGAGCAGCAAACTGCGCACGCCAAGGCGCACGACGCGGATGAATCCCGATTGCATCGAAAATGGGCGTGGGGGGAGCGGGGCGCGCCGGGGAAAGTGCCGGCGCTGGCGAAGCGGCTAACGCTGGTGGCGGACCTCTTCGATGCGGCCGTCTTTGAGCCGCAACAGGTGTTGGGCGCGGGCGCCGACGTCGGGTTCGTGGGTCACGATCACGATCGTTTTGCCCTCGCCGTGCAGTTCGTCGAACAGCGCGAGGATCTCGTCGGCGGTTTTGCTGTCGAGGTTGCCCGTCGCTTCGTCGGCGAGGATCAGCGCGGGGTCGTTGATCAGCGCGCGCGCAATGGCCACACGCTGCTGCTGGCCACCGGAGAGTTCCCGCGGCCGGTGGTGCAGCCGGTCACAGAGGCCGACACGCTCCGCCAGTCGGCGGGCGCGCTCCAGTCCATCCGCAGGCGGATTGTCCTGGTAGAGCAGTGGGACCGTGATGTTTTCGAGCACGTCGAGCTGTGCAATCAGGTTGTAGGATTGGAAAACGAAGCCGAGGTGGCGGCTGCGCAGCTCGCTCAATGCATCGTCGTTGAGCGCACCCGTGTCCTCGCCGCGCACCAAATAGCGCCCCGCCGTCGGTCGATCGATGCAGCCCAGGATGTTGAGCAGAGTCGATTTCCCGCTGCCCGAGCTGCCCATGATCGCCCAGTACTCACCGCGGCGGAACTCGAACGAAAAGTCGTCCAGGGCACGCAGGCGCTGGTCCCCCATCTGGTAGACGCGGGACACGGACTCCAACTGAGCGACGGGCTCGTGGCCGCTGCGCGCACCCGACGCGTTGGTGGCCGCGTCGGCCGCCGGGGAACGGCTCAACGGCTGCCGCCCGGGATCGACACGCCGCTTCCGCCGCTGGGAACGCCGCCCGAGCCGCTACGCGCTGCTCCATCAGGCCGCGCTCCCTCCGGGCGAGCTCCACCGCGACGACCGCCTTCGGCCGGACCCGCTCCGGCGTCCCCGGCGCCGCGCGCACGGTCCGCGCCCTTGGTCGCGCCGCCACCCAGCGCATCGGCCGCGGGTGCCTCCCTGGCGGGCTCGGGCACGGGTTCCTCGTCGAGGGCCGAGCGCAGGCGGAATCCCAAGGGCTGCGCAAGCAGGACGGTTTCGCCCTCCTCAACGCCCGAGCGGATCTCCACCCAGGACGCGTTGTGCCGCCCGACCTCGATGGGCCGCAACTGGGGGCCCTCCGGGCCGGGTACGAACACAACGCGCTCGCCCGCGTCGATGAATACCGACTGCACGGGGATGTGGATCGCGTCGGCGATCTCGGCGACGACGATTTCAAGGCTGCAGCTCATCCCCGGACGCATGCGCGCGTCGGTATCGAGGATCTCGACGTCGCAGCGGTACACACGCAGGTTGGGGTTCGCGAACCAGGAGTTTTGGTCCGGGAGCACGGCCTTGAAGCGCACCTTTCCGGAAAACTCCCGGTCGGGCAACGCATCGATGCGCACGACCACACGCTGGCCGACATCGACCTGCTCGAGCACGGACTCGTGCAGGGAAGCCTGGGCAATCATGCCGTCCGTCGCCGGGATCGTGATGATCGCCTGGCGTTCACGCACGGTGGCGCCTTCGGCGATCGGCGATTCGCTGTTGCCCCAGCGGCTGCCGCGTTCCTGGGCGTAGACCACCATGCCCGCGACCGGCGCATACATCTTCGCGCGCTGGATCTGCCGCACGTAGCGTTCGAGTTTTTCGTTCTCGAGGTCAAGCCGCGCCTTGCTGGTTCGCACGTCCGCCTCGTAGTCGACGAGGCGCGCGTCCGCCTGCAACTTCACACGCGCGAGCTCGCGCTCGGCCTCCTCGACATCCGCCTCCAAGCGCCGGTCTTCGCGCGGGAAGTCGTATTCGACGAGCAAGTCCTTGTCGCGGCGCGCCTGTTCGACCTTGATCTCGGCGCGGGTGAACGCAAGTTCGTCGGCCTCGAGCTCCGTCCGCGTCAGGAAACCCTGTGCGGCGAGGTCGCGCGACCACTTGCGCTGGTCCTCCGCACGCTTGAGATCCTCCTGCGCGAGCAGAATGGCGTCTTCCGCGGCCTGCAGGAGCTGGGGATAATCGCCCGCGAGGTACTTCTTCTGGTCGCGCTGCGCAAAGTCGAGGGTGCGCTCCGCGAGCGCGATGTCGCTGACGTTCTGGCTGCGCTGGATTTCTAGGTTCTGCTTCGCCTTGACGTACGCGCCTTCCGCGTTCTGAACGGAGATGTCCTGGGTCACGCGCTTTTCGACGAGTGCGGTCGCATCCAACTCCGTCACCAGCGTGCCGGGTTCGACCTGCTTGCCCTCCTCGATCAGGTAGAGGATCGTGCTGGACCCCTCCAATTCCGAAAGGAGCTCGACGTTGTTGGCGGCGCGCAGGTTGCCGCGCTCGATGACGTTGATGCGCAGCGGACCCCGTCGCACCTTCGCCCCTTCGATCGACTCCGCCTGTGCCGCACCGAAGCCCGGCAGCGAATCACGCGCAAGGAACAGGCCGATGCCGACGACCGCGAGCGCGAGGAACCAAAGGATGTACTTCATGGTTGGAGGAGCTCCGGCGCGCCGGGGTTGACGGGCGTCGTTTCGGCGGCTGCCGGGTCTGCGCCTGCGCGCTCTGAACGGGCATTGACAAGGGCCTGGGTGTCGATCTTGAGGACACCCGTGTCGACGCGCAACAGTTCCATGTCGCGGTACAGAGCGAGCACGGCGAGGCGGTGGTCGACGATCGCGCTGGTCAGCGCGTTGCGCGCTTCGAGGAGCGCATTTTGCGCCTCAAGCAGGTCGCGGGTTTCCGCTCGACCCGCTTCGAAGTTGAGCCGGGTGCTTTCGACCCGGCGCTCGGCGAGCGCCGTCGAGTTGCGTTGGATGTCGTAGATCTGGCGGCGGCTCGCGAGTTCGCGCAGGGCTGCGCGGATTTCGGTGAGCACGCTATCGCGCGAGATGTCCGCGGCGCGCTCCGACACGGCGACTTCGATCAACCGATCGCGGTACGCATTGCGTTGCGGCAAGCGTTCGAACGGCAAGTCGAGGTCGAGGCCAAGGCGCCAGTCCACGTCGTCGCCGCGGTAATCGAGGGGACGCCCTTCACGGCTCTGCGCGCCCACGTCGAAGGTCGCGTTGAGGATGCCGCGCAGCGCATCGGCCGCGATTTCCGCGCGGCGGCCGGCGTCGTCCACGCGGTCGAGCACGTTGAGGTGGTCGAGCCGCAGGGCGAGTGCGACGTCAACGGCCTCCCCGTCGTCGACGTCCTCGATTTCGATGCCGCGTTCGACGAGGACCATCAGGTCCGTGCCGTCGAGCTCGACGCGCGTTTCGACCGGCACGCCGAGAAAAAACTTGAAGCTGTCGTAGAGGCCTTCGAGCGCCTGTTGAGTGTCGATCAGGCGGCTCTGCGCGCGCAGAACGTCCTGGCGTGCCTGGTCGACTTGGATGTCGGACAGGCGGCCTGCGCTGGCGAGGGCTTGGTTGCGGGCCAGCAGGGCCGTGAGGCTGTCGAAGTTCGCCTGCTCGTTCGCCAGGCTGTCGTGTTGTTGCAGGATGCGGTAAACCCGCGCCGCAACTTCGAACGCGAAGGTGCGCCGAAAGCGCTCGTAGGAGCGCACGGCGTACACGACGTTGCGCTCGGCTTGCGTCAGGGGTTCTTGGACGATGCGCTGGCCGAATCCGGCGAGCAGGGGTTGCGTGATCGAGAGGTTGACACTCGACACCGCATCCCACCCATCGCTCGTGAGTAGGTTCCGGAACAGGTCGAGGCCGATGCTGCCGACGATGAACGCGCCGCTCCCGAGCAAGCGTGTGAATCCGGCGCTGCCCCCCACGGAGGCATCCGTGGCTTCGTCCCCATCACCGACCACCGCCGCGCCAAGGGATCCGTTCGTCTGCACGCCGAAGCGGAAGCGCTCGAGGGTGAGGTCGAGCGCCGCGAGGTACAAGGATTCCCGCTGCGACCGGTAGGCGCGGGAGTTTTCCGCGGCGATCGCCAAGCACTCGATCAACGCGAGGGGCTCGAGTTGACGCTGGTCCTCGGGCAGCTCCAAGAGTCGCCGCCGCAACTCCGTCGGCGGTGTGTCGATCGAAAACGAGCCCGCATCCGCCGCGAGCCCTGCCCGACGGGCCGCCACGATCGCGTACACCTGTTGATCGGCGTCGGCGACGTGCTCGGCGGCGCTCTTGCACCCCCCCAGCAGCGCTGCCCCGACCGCTGCAATCAGCACGCAGGCGGGGCGCCAGAGCGGCGCGGCCCGCACACGGCGGACGGTTGTGGGCAGGGCCGTCGGAGGCTGGTCGGGGTGCACGGGGGGTCCGGACGCGGGAAAACGACGGCCCGGCGAGCGCCGGGCGTCGTGTGGAGGCGGCCGGGGGAACGGCCGGGGGATCGGGGGCGGGAGGCGACGCGCCGTCGGCCGGGCGCGCCCGGAGGATCGTCGGCTGACCCGCCGTCCTTGTCGGCCCCGCGCGCACAGGGCACAAGGGTCGATCGGGAACGCCGCCGACGAGGATAGCGGCACAGGCCGACCACTCTTCCCGGGATGGCTGTAAGAGCCCGGAAATCGACCACTAAGAAGCCCCGGTCGGCCTTCGCCGCCCCGCTCGACTTGGACACAAAAGTTCTAACCCTGTCGCGACGCATCCTCGGGGCGGCGCTCCTGCCGTGGCGGGTTCAGCGCGGAACGCTCGCGAGCACCGTCGGGGCCGCGGCGCGCAAACGCAACTCGCGCCGGCCATCGGCCATGATTTCGGGCGAAACCCGCGCAGCGACGGGACTGCCTTCCGCCCACCCGAAGGCAAGCAACGCGTCACCCGCGTAGACACGCCACGCCCGGAGGTCGCCGCGGGCGTCGCGCCACTCAACGCGGCGCGGCGTGAACGGGCCGAGCGCGCGCGACCAACCGCTTCCGAACTGAACCGCGGCGAGGAGCTCTACGGCGTCGGCGCTGGAGCCGTAACACGGGATTGCTTGGGTCGGGGGACGTCCACCGCGGGCGTGCTCAAGCAGCGCGAGCCACGTCGACTCCGGCGCGCCGGTCCCGGTGCGCGTCAGGCGCTCCCGGCCCGCCCACTCGACCCGCTCAAACGTTGCCACCGCGCCTTCGCCCCGCCAGGCGATCCGCAGGGTGCGGCCCGCCCCGGGCCGTCGCTCGCGGTGCACAACTTCGACCGCACCCGGACGGCGTTCTTCCACCTGGTGCAGCACGACACCCGGGACGGTCAGTTCGAGTTCGAGCTCGAACCGCATGGACGCGGCACCATCCCCGCGCCCGTCATCCCCACGCGCTGCGGCTCGAACGAGACGCGCCCACCCGATGGGAAGAGCCGCTTTGGAGCCCGTCGCGGTCCCCGGCGGCGCGAACAACAGGAAACACTCCTCGCGCACGGAGTCGAGGCCGGGCTCGATGACATCCCGCAACGGGACTTCGAGCGGGCCCTCGGCCGGCATGTGGACGAGCGGCGCCGCGCCGGCGCAAACCGACCCCGCCGCGGAGGCACAGACACTCACGAGAAGCGCCGCAAGGGCAGAAACGATCGGTGCGGTCACCTCCTCGCCATCGACCTGTGGCCGCGGGCCCTTGAGCCCACCCCGACCGCCGGGCCGCTCCTGGGAGACCGGTCCCCGAGCTGGGGCGTCGGTGTTGCCCCCGTGCCGAAGGTCACGGCCGCGTGGGATCGAGGGCACGCACCGCAAAAACGATTCCAAGAGCCGCCGCCGCCGCGCAGAACGCGAGCGGCATGCTGGCCCGGCCGCCCAGCCGCCGGTGCAGGTCGACCCACGCAAAGTGCGAAAACCCCCGGTCCCTTGCATGGGTGGGAGCGAGCGTGCCGGCCTCGTCGACCCCAAAAAGACGCTTTAGGGGAAAGTCCTCCCCCAACCCGGCCACCCGGTGGCGCAGGATCCGCCAGTGCGCCCAGGGCGCCGCAAAACGCCAGTCCCATTGGATGTTGAGGAAACGCCCCTCGTCCGCCTCGCGCTCCGAGAGGGCATCGTCCGCGGGCCACGCGGTACGCGCCGCCCGGATCGCCAGGTCCTGGTGGGTCGAATGGTCGACGAACACGCCCCCGAGGGCGACAAGCAACCCCGCCACGACCAGCGGTGTCGCAAGGACCATCAAAAACCGCGAACGGGCTAGCGGATCGAGCGCGATCGCAACCGCGCACCACAGAAGCGGGAGCGCCGGCAGGAGGTAGCGCGGCCCAAACGTCCATGCGCCGTGCCAACCCTGACTGGGCGCGACGAGCGCGAGCAAACCCGCGCTCGCCCCGACGACCACCAACCACGCCGAGCGGTCCCCGCGCCCGCGCCACAGCCCAAAGGGCACAAGGACGATCAGCGGCGCCATCCACACGAGCCCGCGCCCGGGCGAAACCAGCAGGCCGGCGGCGCCGAGCAGCGGCGAGTAGTCGAAAAAGCTCCCCAGCGCCGCGCCGTAGCCCGTTTCGAGCGGATCGCCAAACCGCACGGCGTTCAGCAGCAGCAGCAGCACGAAGCCACCCAGCGCGGGCGCCGCGACATAACCCGCGTCGGCCGCCAGGGCACGCGGTCCCGATCGGCGGCGCACGAGGGGTTGCGAGCGCAGCGCGTAGTGTCCGCGGACAAGAGTCCACACCACCGCGGCGGCGATGACCACCAGCGCGGGGGCGACGGCGACGCGTGTCAGTCCTGCGCCCGCGAGCGCAAATCCGAGCAGCAGCAGCACCCTCCGCCGCGGGCGCTCAAGGCGCACAAACGCAGCGCGTGTCGCCAACCAACCGTCGAAGGCCAGCACGACAAAAAACGCCGCTTGAACATCGCTCAAGGACGAACGGGCTTGGGGCCACGCAAACGTCGTCACGCCAAAGAGGAGCGCCGCCGCAAACGCCGCGGGACGCGAAGCCCCGAGCCGCCGTGCGCACAACAGCAGCAGCGCCGCCGTGGCCGCGCCGAGCAGCGGATTGCGCGCGGCCACGAGCAGGTGCGGGAAGTACTCGCTGCGCGCCACACCCATGTGGGGTTCCGCAGCCGCGTGGCGCGCTTCGATGTCCGTGCCCAACTCGCCAATGAGGCGACCGGCCCACCACAACGGAACGGCGAGCGCCGCTTGGCCCACGCCGAACCACGAATAAAATCCGCCGTGCGCGCCTTCGCGGACGTTGAACCGCAGCGCGACGAGCGCCGCCCCTTCGGGTGTGTCAGTCCCAAGTGCAAGTCCGCGCCCGAGCGCCAACGAACGCGTCGTCTGGTACTCCACTTCGGCGTCCGGATTGTCGAACGGCGTCGACAGGGTCGCCGCATACAACCCGAGCAGCACGAGCAGCACCGCCAGTGCGCACTGGCGATCGGCGGAGCTTAGGGTCTGAGGGCGGATCGGTCGGCTCAAGGGTCGTCCTGTGTCGGCACTTCGGGCACGGCCATGAGCGCCGGGTCGGCGAGTTCCAAAGGGTACACGTACAGTTCGGCGGTTCCCTGCCGCCAGAGGGGGCCAAACCCGGCGGAGCGCAGCTTGTGCTCGATCCGCGGCACGCGGTCCCGATCCCGCGCTCCCACCAGAACCACGACCGGCCGTCCGAGCCCATACAGCGCCGCGCGGGTCTCCGGCGCGAAGTTGCCGCGGTGGCGAAGGATTTCCACCGCCCCGACGCGCCGGTCGTCGAGCAGTCGCGTGCGTGCGTCGAGCACCTGACTCGGCCGGTCGAACCACAGGTCGATGGCGGCAAAGGCCGGCGCTTCATGCCCCTGCAAGTTGTCCGGCGCGATGAACGAGCGCGGCGGGTTGCCAAAGCCGTAACCCGCGGACTCGAAGGCATCGAGCACGAGCACCGGATCCCGCGCGCGCAGACCTGCGCTCCGGCGCAGGAACTGATACGCCGCCGCGATGTCCACGCCGGGGCCGGTTGCGGGCGGTGTGGGCAGGATCTCGAGCGGCCGCTCGATCAGGGGCGCGTCCACACGCGCAAACGCGAGGTACGCGCGCGCGCCACGCCACTCATTCGCCGCAGCGAGGCCGAGGAGCGCGACGCCAAGCGCCGCACCGGCGGCGCGCGCGAAACCGCGTTGTGCAAGCAGTTCCACGACACCGACACCTGCGAGCATGCCCAGGGGCAACGCCGCAATGCGCACGAGCTTGTACTGGTTGTCGTACGGCAACTGGATGAGCCCGTGGAGCAGCAGCGGACCGAGCGCGCCAAGTCCGAGGAGGACGAGCACTGCCGTCTGCGGAGGGGCTTGCCTGAAAAAAAGCGCGACGAGCCACGGGCGCGTACCCGGCGTGCCCGTTCGTGCACGGCGCACGCCGACCGCCAGCGCAAGCGCCGCCGTCGGCAACAAAAGCACAAGCGGCAGGAGCGCTCCCGCGAAAGCGGCGAGCGACGGTGCGAAGACCACCGTTTCGCCGCCAAATGCCGCACTCGCCTGACGGGTCAAGAGCGCCGCGGGCACCAGCGCCAAACCGACGGGTACGGCGATCAAAAGCAGCACCCGCGCGGGCGCGGCCACGAGGGCGGCCCCGAACGTCGCAAGCACGCCGACAAAACCCACCAGCGGATTTGCGAGCGCCGCGCCACCGTGCAGCAGCGCGCACAACAGCGGCCACGGACGCGCCCCGTGGCGCAGGGCGTGGGCGGCCGCGAGCCAACCGCCGACGGTCAGCGCGAGCGCCGCGGGGTAACTGTTGGTGTTGCCGAACTTCGACAGCCCGTAACCAAGCCGCCGGTCAAAAAGCGGCATCCCGTCCGCCCCCTCCGGCACGGCGCGCGCCATCTCCACGAAGAGACCCATCGCGCTCGTCGGCACTCCGGTTGGGCAGCCCGCGAGCAACCACACGAGCCCAGAGACGGTGCCGAGCCCAAAAAGCGCGCCGAGGAATCCCGCGCACTCCCGCGCGCGGTCGCGCCACAGCACCGCCGCGATCATCTGCAACGCCGGCGCGAGCGGCACGATCGCCCACACGTTGATCGCGGCGAGGGCGTGCGTCGGCGCGAGTTGGAACCCGTGCGCGAACAACGCTCCAAACGCATGCCAAACCCAGTAGTAGCCCAGCGGCGCACCCGCCATCCACGGGTTTTCGGGGGGCAAACCGCGCTCGGTCGCGAGCACGAGGGCGCTGTGCAAGAGCCCGTGGTAGGACACGCGGGCCGCGGCGCCCTGGAATACGAACGCCGCGACGAGCGCGGCCAAAACACCCCCTAGCAACCACGCGCCAAGCGCAGCGGATCCGGGGCGCTCGAGCCGCACTTTTTTGCCGCGCGCCGCAAACTGCGCCGCAGCCACCAGCACAAAGAGCACCGCGAGGGCGGGTGCACCGCCGGACTCGCCCTCGAACGGCCCCGCGCGCAGGAAGAGCCACGGAACGAGGGCCGCGACAGGGCCGAGCAACCACCCCAGCAGCACGAGCTTGGTCCAGGACGGCACCACCGGCGTAGCCGCCGCCAACAGCGGCCAGATGCCTGGGCCGAGGAACAACGCGAGCGCGGCAACGGGCACGATCCCGCGCGGAAGCCATCCCAGCGCCGCGGCCGCGCCCAGGGCGCAAAGCGCGGCGCAAACGAGCGCCACCGGCCCCAGGCGGGCTTCGCGGGGGTTCGCTGCGTGAGGATTGGCCGTGCGCGCGGGGGTCTGCATGGGTTCGATCTGGCGCAAAGGTAGCGGAGCCCGTGGCGGACTTCGCGCGCGAAACACCCCGCACGGGCGCGACCGAGTCGAGCGCTGCGGCCCTGCACCACAGGTCACGCGGGCCGCTGGGCGCTCGGCTCCTGCGCCGTTCAGCCATCCCCGCGCGGAGCCGGCGGCGCGGGGGAAACGGGCGCCGGCGGATGTGTCGGCGCTGGGAAAACCGGTTCGGACGCTGCGTCGCTATCGCCGCCGAGGTATCCAAGTTCCTGGAGCGCTTGCCGCCGCTCCGGCGACAGCGCGCCACCGCCCGTGCGCTGCACGAGGCCGGCCAACCAACCGTCGATCGCGCCGCGCAGGGACTCCACCACGTCGGGGTGCTGCGCCGCGACATCGTTGAGCTCGAGCGGATCCTTTTCGAGGTCGTAGAGCGCAAGCACGGGAACCGCGTAAGGCCCCGGCGGGTGTTCGTCAGGCACCACCCCTTCGGGATTCACGATCAGCCGCCATTTCGACGTGCTCGCGGTGAAAATGCGGTCGCGCCAGTGGCCGAAGGCGGGCCGCGAAGCAAACGGGCGACGCACGTGGCTGTCGACGAGGGGCAAAAGCGATCGTCCGGCGACCGGCCCCATGAGCGGCACTTCAAACCACTCGTGCACCGTGGGAAGCACGTCGGCGAGCTCCACGACCTCCCCCACCACGCGCCGCCCCGTCAGGCTGCGCGGGTGACGGAAAAACAGCGGCACGTGCAGCACGGAAGAATGCACCGACTTGCTGTGCCCCCAATAACCGTGGCGTTGGTGCAGCTCTTCGCCATGGTCCGCCGCAAACACGAGCAACGTGTCTTCCAGCCGATCGGATCCCGCACCGCGGTTGGCGTAACCCAGGATGAAGAGCGAAACCAGGCGGTTGATGCGCGCGACCTCACCGTCGTAGGCGGCGATGACACGCTCCACATCGGCGGGTGATAACACGCGTCCGCTGGCGTACGCGGAATCGAGGAACTCGCGGCTTCCGTTGGCCTCACCCGCGTACTCGGAATCTTTGAACAGCGCCTCGAAATCGATGCCCTGAAACGGCGCGGGATCGTAGGGCAGATGCGGACCCATGAGGTGGATCCAGGTGAAGATCCGCGTCGCGCCCTCCGCGTGGCGCGCGTTGAACCACTGGCTCGCGGCCTGCAACGCCGCAAGGTCCCGATCCGGTGCGGTCCAGTCGCAGCGAAAGTGGTCGAAACCGCGCTCGATGCCGCTGCCCGGGCTAAGCAACTGATTCGTCGTGAACCCGCCGGTCGCGAAACCCGCGTTGGCGAGGCTCTGTGCGAGCGTCGGAACCTCGCCCGAGAGGAGATCGCGGTTGTCACGCGCGCCGTGCTCAAGAGGCGAAAGACCCGTCATCAACGTCGCGATCGACGGGAACGTTTGACCCCGGGGCGCGTACGCACGCGCGAACTGGACCCCAGCGCGCGCAAGTCCGTCGATCGAATCGTCGAGCGGTCCGCCGCGGGTCGCGGGATCGATGGGAAACGAACTTGTCTCGCGCGGATACAGCCACGCCGAAAGATGGTCTGCGCGCAGCGTGTCGACGGTGATCAAAAGCAAGTGGCGCGGCGGTGTTCCGGGGCGCGAGCGGGCGGAATCCGCGCAGCCCAGGCACAGGACGAGCAGGGCCGCAAGCGCGGCCGCAAAGCCCGACGTCCCTGAACCCGCGGGTGGGGCGCCGGAAATCCGCGCGGCGAACGCGCCGCGGTTTTCGGACGGATGGACAAGCAGGTGCACGGCGAGCGGGGACACCGGCGGCGAACCGCACATCGGTCCCCCTTTTCCGAGATCGGCGCGGCGCGGGCGGGGCATGGCCGGGATTCTAGCGCGCACCGCGCGCGGGCCGCGCGGTTAGCCTGCGCGGCGATGGCGGGAGCAAGGGCACGGGAGCGGGACGCGGGTCGCGGCGTGGACGGCGCAGAACCGAGCGCGGACAGCACCCGCCGTGTGCGGACGCACCTGGGTGCCCGCGCGGCGCTCGCCCTCGGCCTGTGCGCCGTGCTCGAGCGCGCCATCGTGCTGCTCGGTTTGTGGCGCGCGGATCCCCTTGCGCGCGTGCCGATCTCCGACGCTGCCCACTACCGCGAATGGGCGTTGGCGCTCGCGACGGGTGAACCGTGGCGCGCAGGGCTGGCCCACTGGTTGCCGCCCCTTTACCCCTGGTTCCTGGCCGCGCTCGCGCGCGCCGGACTGCCGTTGCCCGGTGGTGCGCTGGTTGTGCAGGGGTTGCTCGGTGCCGCGGTGGTCCTGGGCGTCGCGTGTCTTGCCGCGCGCACCGCGGGACGCACCGCGGGCATTGCGGCCGGTGTGTTGTGGCTTCTCTATGCGCCGGTGGTGTTGCACGAGAGCCGACTGCTCGGCGTCGCGCTCGCGCTGCCGCTGGGTGGATTGGCCCTCGCGGGACTCGTCGTTGGCCGCGAGCGCCTCGCCGCGGCGCGACCCGCGGGCGGGATCCTGTTGGGCGCCGGGGTCGCGGGCGGCCTCGCCGTGCTTGCCCACCCGAATCTTTTGATCGCGACACCGATCGCCGCCCTTGGAGTTTTTGCGGGCTCGACGTTGGGACGGGGCCGGCGGGCGCTCGGGGCCTTTGCCCTGGTCGCGGGCTTTGCACTGGGCCTCGCGCCGGGTCCGATCTCGAACATGCTGCGCGCGGAGCGTTTTGTGATCGCGACGGCCAACGGCGGCGTCAACTTCGGGCTCGCCAATCGGCCGGGGGCCGCGGGCACGTTCGTCGCACCCGGGCCCCAGTGGGGTTCGATCGAGCGCCAACGGGACGTCGCGATCGCGGAGGCCTCGCAAGCGCTCGGACGGCCGGTCGACGAAGCGGAAGCGTCGCGCTTTTGGTTTCGCCGCGGGCTCGATTGGATCGTGAGCGAGCCGCTCGCCGCGGCTACTCTCATGGGCCGCAAACTTGTCGCTTCGCTGTCCAGCGGCGAACTCGACGTGCAAGTTGACCTCAACGCGAGCCGCGCGGAAGCACCCATCCTGTGGACCCCGTTTTTGCCGTTCGGCGTGCTGCTCGCGCTCGCAATCCTCGGCGCGCGCGGTGTCCACAGCGGGCGCCTGGTGCTGCTCCTGTGGATCGCCGCGGGCCTGATTTCGACACTGCTCTACTTCCACTATCCGCGTTTTCGCCTCCTATGGATGCTCGGCCTGATGCCGTTCGCGGGCGCGGGCGTCGCGGTGTGTATCGGAGCACTGCGCGGTGGACCGCGGCCAAGTCCCGTGTCCGTGGCTCTCGCACTGCTCGCCTGCGCGCTGTCGTTCGTCCCGTTGGAGGGCACGCTGCCCGCGCGCCAGGAGGCCCACGCGCGCGTCGATTCGGGCGCGGCGTGGCTCGTTCTGCGGCGACCGGACCGCGCGCGGGCTTCGTTCGAAGCCGCGCTCACGACGTATCCTGGCGAAGTGCGTGCGCGTGTGGAACTGGCCCGTTTTGAGCGCAACGAAGGCCGCCGCGAATCCGCTCGCGCGCGCCTCCTCGAAGCGATCGCGATGCCGGTCGATTATCCGCGCGCGATCCTCGATCTCGTTTACCTGGAACTGGGCTCGCCCGACCCCAGCGAGCGCGCGCGGGGTGACGAACGTGCACGGCGTTGGCTCGCTGCCGCGTCGGCCAACCACCCGGACCGTCCGAGTTTCGAGATCGCGGCCATCACGAGTCTGCTGGACCGCGCGCGACAGAGCGCGCCGGGCCCCGGTCGCGATGTGCTGCTCGGGGAAGCGGGCGCGCGGCTCGCCGCACAGGGCGTTCCCGCCGCGGGGGTGCGCGACGCACGCGCGCTGCTCGCCGACGAAATCGAGCGGCTGCGGGCGCGCTAACGATCGATTCCTACGGTCGCGCCCAATCGGGCAGCACGCCGTCGATGCCGAGCACACCCTTGGACCAAAACTCGAAAACCAGGGTCACGATCGCGATCAGGAGCACGTTGAACCACACGCCGATGCGCGCCATCGCCCCCATCGACACGAGCTTGCTCGCAAACACGACGGCGTTGGGGGGGGTCGCGACAGGCAGCATGAACGCGCAGCTTGCGGCCAATGTAGCGGGCAACATAGTGGAGCGTGGGTCGAGGCCCGCGGCCACCGCAGCGCTTGCGAGCACCGGCAAGAGCACTTGGGTCGTCGCGGTGTTGGAAGTCACTTCCGTCAGGGTGGCCACTGCCACAACGACGAGCAACACCGCGGCCCAGCCGGGCAGACCCTCAAGCCCCGGCGCAATGAGCTGCCCGAGCGCCGCGTCGAGCCCGCTGGCGCGGAAGCCGGCCGCAATCGCAAAACCTCCGCCGAGCAGCAACAAAACTTCCCAGGGCATGCGGTTGGCCGTCTCCCAGTCCATCAGGCGCTCACCGCGCGCCAAACCCGACGGAACGACAAACAGCAACACCCCAAGAAACAGCGCGATCGTCGCGTTCGACACCCACTCCGCCGCCGCCGCAGGTTCCGTCCCCGCAGGCGCAAACAGCGCGCCCCAGCCGGGAACGCTCACAAATCCAAGGTCGAGGTCCGAACGGGAAAGCCACAGCACCACCGCCGCCAAAAACACGCTGCCAACCCGCACTTCCGCGCTCGACCACGGTCCAAGGGCGCGGCGCTGCGCCCGGATCACGTCGCCACCCGCGTTGCTCGTCGACTCGACTTTCAACAGCACGCGCGTCAAGAGCCACCACCCGACCGGCAGGTACAGCAGCAGCACCGGCAAAAACGCGATCACCCACGTCGCAAACGGGATCTGCGGCGCACCCGGGAATGCGTCCTGGAACTGCCCGAGGAAAACCTGGTTCGGTGCGGTGCCCACCGGCGTCACCACACCACCCACCGACGAAGAATACGCGATGCCCAAAAGCAGCGCGATGCCAAACGGCGTGGTTTGAGCTCCGCCCGCGGCCGCCTGTCGATCCCCGACCGCCGCCACCACCGCCACGCCGATCGGCAACATCATCAGCGTCGTCGCCGTGTTGTTGAGCCACATCGAAAGGAATGCGGCGGCCAGCATGAACCCCAACACGATGCTGCGCGGGCGCGGTCCCACCGCGCTGACGACCGCAAGCGCGAGGCGGCGGTGCAGGTTCCAGCGCTCCATCCCGAGCGCCAATAAAAAGGCGCCGAGGAACAACAGGATCAGGTCGTTGACGTACGCCGCGGCCGCGCGGCTCGCCGGCATCACACCCAGGAGCGGCAGGAGCGCCGCCGGTACGAGGGACGCCGCGCCGATCGGGACGGCTTCCGCGAGCCACCAGACCGCGGTCAGGACCGTCGTCGCGAGGACAGCGCGCTGCGGACCGTCGAGGGGCAACCCGGGCGTGACGAGGACGAGCGCGGCGAGCACCGGTCCCAACACGAGGGCCGAGGGACGCCGCCGCCGCTCGCGCGCGGGTTCAGCGCTCATGCGGAGGGTTCCACCGCCGTCTGTGCGGCGAGCCACGCCGCATACGCCGCTCCCACCTGGCGCGGCTCCAACACCACAAACTCTGGGACTTCGTAGGGGTGCAGACGCGCGATGAGCGCCTCGACCGCCCGCACCCGCGCCGCGGTCGTCTTGGCGACGAGCAGCACCTCGTCGGCGCGCTCCACCGCACCCTGCCAGCGGTAGATGCTGACCAGGCCCGGCGCCAGTTGGACACAGGCGGCGAGCCGCGCTTCCACGAGTTCGCGGGCGAGGCGTTCCGCCGACGCGGCATCCGGAAGGGTCGTCAGGACCATCCGCGGGTCGGCGGGATCCGCGGGCACCGATCGGGTTTCGCTCATGGCGGGCATCCTAACCCCGGCCCGCGGCCGGCAGTGGGCGCGCGGGCCGAGCGGAACCTCGCGGCGGGGACCGCTGGGCACTACCATCGTGGCGCCTTTTGGCGAAACAACTATGGCGCTCATCGACCGGATTGCGCTCAGTGCACTGCCCCTTATCCCGACCCCGGTGATGCGCCGCCTCGCCGGGCGTTACATCGCCGGTGAAACGCTCCCCGAAGCGATTGACACGCTCGAGCGGCTGCGCCAACGCGGCCACCCGGGCATCGTCGATCTGTTGGGCGAGGACGTGCACGACGAAGCGCAGGCGCGCAGTGTCGTTGCGCAGTACGCCGAGACTGCGCGTGCGATCGCTGACCACAAGCTCGACGCGTACGTATCGGTCAAGCCGACACACGTCGGGCTCAAGTTGTCCTCCGCGCTGGCGTTCGAGATCTACGACCAGCTCGCGCACACAACCGCGGTCCTCGGACTCGGGCTGCGCGTTGAGATGGAGGACCACCCGACGACGGATGCGACGCTCGAAGTGTTCGAGCGTTTGCGCAAACACCACGCGCACGTCGGCATCGTGCTGCAAGCGCGACTTTTCCGCACGCTGGCCGACATCGAAGCGCTGGCGCCGGGTCCGCTCAACGTGCGCCTCGTGAAGGGCATCTACCTTGAGCCCGCGTCGATCGCGCACACCGCACCAGAGCCCATCCGCGACGCGTTCGTCGAGTGTGCAAAACTCCTCGCCCGTCGCCGCGCGTTCCTTGCGCTCGCGACCCACGACGACAGCATGGCACCCAAGGCCCTCGCGGTCCTCAAAGCGGCGGGGTACAGCGCCAAGGACTACGAGTTCCAGGTGCTCTTGGGTGTGCGCGAACCCCTGTGGGCGACGTGGCAAGCCGCCGGCCACAGGGTGCGGGTTTACGTGCCCTACGGCCCCGAATGGCGGCCCTACAGCACACGCCGGCTGCGCAAGAACCCCCAGGTGTTCCGCCACGTCATGCGCGACACGCTGATGTTTTGGAAGCGCTGAGGTTCCCCAAGCGGTGCAAGGCGCGCGGCGCGCTCAGCGTCCCACTTCGAGCCGGCGCGCAAGCAGCTCCGGCAACACACGCGCGGCGAGGATCTTCTCTTGGGTGCGGCGCAGGTCGTACACAACGCGGTGCCAGGTCACCTGGTGGTCCTCGAGGATGGCGTAGCAGGCGCGCGGATCGCCGTCGCGCGGCTGGCCCGTCGAACCGACGTTGACAAAGCACTTCGTGCGCTCGGGCAGCGGCAGCGTCAGCGAGTCGGCGCCCTGCAATCCGTGCCAGCGGAAGTCCGAATCGTGCATTCCGGGCTGGTGGGTGTGGCCCGCAAATCCGACCCCATCGAAGCACTCGTAGATCGCCTGCAGCTTCGCAGGATTGAGGATGCCGTCCGTTGAGAGCACGTACTCGCGGACCGGGTCGCGCGGCGAGCCGTGGTAAAAGTGGAATCGCCCGACTCTGTGCGTGAGCGGCAGGCTTTGGAGCCAACGCCAACGCGCGCGCCGGACGGTGGAGCCGAACCAGCGCGGCTCGAGGCGTTTGCGTGTGAATTCGATTGCTGTGCGCGCGTAGGAGTTGAAGTCCGACGCGTCGCGGAACACGGCCTCGTCGTGGTTCCCCATGAGGCACCAGCTCGCGTTCTCACGCACGAGGTCGATGCAAAACTCGGGGTCGGGGCCGTAACCGACGACGTCCCCCAGGCAAGCGAGTTCGTCGACACCCTGGGCGCGGGCGTGGGTCCACACCGCTTCGAGCGCCTCGCGGTTTGAGTGCAGGTCGCTGATCAGCGCGAGCTTCACGCCGGACCTCCCGCGCGCATCCCGGCGTGCGCGGACTCAAGTTCCTGTGCCACGGCGAGCTCAAGCCGGCGCAGGACGTCGTCGCGCTCGCCGAGGATCGTCGCGCCCGCGGCCTTGCGGTGGCCTCCGCCGCCAAAGCGCAGCGCGAGGCCATGGACCTGGGCATCGCCCTTAGCGCGCGCGGACAAACGCCAGTGGGAAGGCCTGCGCTCCCACACGTACAGCGCCATCTCTAGGCCCTCGACACTGCGCAGCACGTCGAGCGCCCCGTCGCCTTCGGCAAGGTGCTCGGGCACCCCCGCGTCGAGCGGCAGATCGATCAGGGCGACGCGGCCCCCGTGCAGGTAGCGGGCGCGGGAGAGGAGTTGGCCGAGCACCGCGGGCGACTCGGGATTCCGGCGCTGGTAGAGGCCCGCGTGCAGCGTCGACGGTTCGACCCCCGCGTCGACGAGCTGCGCCGCGAGCCGAAACACCTCCGCGCCCGTGTTCGAGTGCCGAAACCACCCGGTGTCCGAAACGAGCGCCGTGAACACCCCCGCGGCGGCCTCGCGATCGAGTTCGACGCCGAGCTCCGCTGCGATCTGCGCCACGAGGACGCCGGTTGCCGCCGCGCTAGGGTCGCGGTACGCCGCGTCCCACCAGAGCTCACCGCTGTGCAAATGGTGGTCGATCACCAGCTTGCGCGACGGCGCCCGCGCAATTTCCGGGGCCATGGGACCGGTGCGGTGGAGTTCGCTGAAATCGAGCAGCACGGCCACGTCGTGCTCGGGCAATGGGCCCCCCGCGTAAACGCCAAACTCCTCCGCGGGCGCGAGAGTGTCGAAGTGCGGTTCGGCCGGGTCCGGATTCTGGATCACCACAGTTTTGCCCAACGAGCGCAGGACGCGGGCGAGAGCAACCTGTGACCCCAAGACATCGCCGTCGGGGCGCTCGTGCCCGACAAGCAGGAAGCGCCGCCCGTCGCGCAGGGCGGCCAGCGCCCGTCGGCGATCATCGGCAAGTCGCGCTTCGTCAAAGGACATCGCTGCCCGAGTCTACCAGTCCGCGTCCACGGTCCGTCCACGGTCCGTCCACGGTCCGTCCACGGTCCCTCCGGACCCGGGGCGCACCTTCACGGGATCCGTTGTCCGCCCAGCCACACCTCCGCGGGCCCCCCCGCGCCGTGGACCAGCGCTCCCGCGACGGAATCCGCGTCATCACCCGCGAGGTCCCATACGACGGCATCGGCGAACGCACCCGCAACGAACCGTCCCACTTGCCCCGCAAGCCCGAGCGCGCGCGCGCCGCCCGACGTGGCGATCGCCGCCAGCCGCACGGGATCCACGGTGGGCGCTGCGGCCGCGGCGAGCCGCAACTCGCGTCGGGGATCGAGCGTGTGGTTGCCGGCCGCGGAGTCGGTTCCGAACGCGAGCGACACCCCGGCGGCGAGCCAGGTCTCAAGCGGAAACCGCTCGCGCCCAAAAAATGCGTGGGCCCCAGGGCAGTGGACGACAGATGCACCCGCGCGTCGGATGCGCTCCATTTCGCTTGGCCCAGGGTGGTTCCCGTGGATCAGCGCTGTGCGCGGACCGAGGAGCGCCGCGGCTTCAAGTCGCTCAAGCGAGGAGCGCTGCGGGCGCGATGGGCCGAGCAGGCGCTCGAAGGGTCCACCGCGGCCCGCAAGCCACTCGATCTCTTCGCGCGTTTCGGCCCAATGCACCGCAATCGGCAACTGCCGGCGCGCGGCGAGCTTCCCCACCCCGGCGAGCAAACCGTCGGTCACCGTGTAGGGTGCGTGGGGTGCGATGCCTTCACTGCGCACGTCCGTCGCCGGAATCCGGCGTGCAACGCGCGCGAGCGCGGCCGCCGTGCGTTGCGAATCGCCGGCGTCGAGCACCTCGCGCTGCACGACGGTGCGCGGACCTCGGGGAGCGCCGCGGGGGACCTCACGCCACAGGTCGAGGGAATCCACGTCGCCGATCGCCGTCGCGCCGTTTGCGAGCAAACCCACCGCCGCGGCCTGTCGCGCCGCGTAAAGTCGCGCGCGGTCGCACCCCGAACGCGCGCGAATCAGCGCTTCGATCCACGCGGTGAAGTCCGGTCCCGGCGGCACACGGCCCGCAAGTGCGCTCAGCTCCAGATGCGTGTGGGCCACGACGAACCCCGGCATCAACAGGCCGCCGGGCGCCTCCACCCGCGGCACGTCGCCACCGGTGTGGCGCTGCACCGCCCTGCGGCTCTCCAACACACGCAGGATGCGCGCGCCGCGCACCAAAATGCCGCCACCCGCGCTCCAGCGCTGCTCGCCATCGAAGCACCAGGGCGCGGTGAGCGCGAACACCCGTCCAGCGTCCGCACCCATGGGAATCCTGCCGTTGCCCGGGAACCGCGCGCGCGGCGTCCCGGTCGAGGATCAGTCGGGCTGCACACGCACGAAGAGCGAGCGCACGGCCTGCAGGGCGTTGCGGAACAGCGGATCGCCCGCTTGGCGGTCGAACACGATCTGGTAGCGGATCGCGTTCGGCTTGAGCACCGCAGCGAGGCCATTGTCACCCGGGTAAACCTGGTTCCAGTAGTCGTTGAGCTCCGCGGGGTGCAGCACCCAGGGTGTCAGCGAGCCGATCAGGAACGGACTCGCGGGATCGAACGGGTCGGATTCACACGGCAACTCAAGGGGCGCCACCACGCGTGCACCCTGGAATCGCACGAGGATCGGTGCGGCCGATAGGTCCTCCGGCGCCGACTGGCGCAGGGTGGTCCCAAGCAGCGTTTCGACGTCCTGACCCAGCAGCGCTTGGACGAGGCTCGGGCCGCGGTAGGGCGCGATGAGCCCACCCACGAACTCGACGTCCATGTTCCAACCGAGCACAGGATTGAGCGGATCGCTGTTGTCGTCCTCGAGGAAGTCCACCTGGAACGGCGAGCCCGACGGAATGAGCCAGCAGGATTGCAGCGCGCTGCGCGCACCAAAGCCAACGGTCACCGGCGACCAGTTCGCGATCGCAAGTAAATCGCCCGGCGCCGGCTGGTTGGTCCCGCCGGTCGCGGGAAGCAGCTTGGCCGCCTCTGTTGCAAGCGTGAGGGACAAGAGCGGCGATTTCTCGATGCGCACGATGCCCGCTCCGCCCGAACCCCCGCGGGAAGGGTTGTTCTGTGAGATTCCGCCCGGGTTCTCTCCACCCAATCCGCCGCGCAGGTCGACAACACCGGCGAAAGAGGCGAGGACGACCTCGAGGGACTGGAGCAGCACGGAACCGCCGGAACCACCCCCGCCGGGAGTCGGCATGGCGTTCTGATCGACGTCGTTGCCATCGACCTGACCGGGGATCGGCGCGCGGCCACCCGGTCCGCCGGTGACGTCGATGGTGCCCTCGACGAGCAACCGACGACCCGCTTGGATCTGCAGTGTGCCGCCGCCGCCGCCACCACCCGCGCCACTCGCGTCGCGGTAAACCTGCAAGACCTGCGACTGCCCGACGGGGACATTGCACTGGAGCGTGAACAGCCCGTTGGTGCGCGAGCCTGCGATGCCCGTGCCGCCACCACCGCCGCCCGCGCCGCCGATCAGGAGACCGGCTTCGGGGTCGAGGGTCGTCTCACTCGCGCGCAGCAGGTCCGGACCACCCGTCGCCAGGGGCGGGGGCGGAGCCGGCGGAGTGTTGAAGGTAGGGAAGGGCGGCGCCCAGGTTCCGGCGTTACCGATGCTCCCGAAACTGCCCCCCGCGCCGGGCGCTCCCACCTGCATGCTGAAGCACAAGAGGTTCGGTTTGAAGCCGCCCACGTCGGTGAGCGCGGGGCCCGGGGTCGGCGACGGCCAAGTCACTCCGCCCCCACCCCCGCCGGCGCTCGCGGCACCGGCCCGGCCCTGGCCCGTCGCGCCGTTCATGCTGACGACCACGCCGACGCCGTGGCTGAAGCCACCGATGTTTTGGAGCGCAGTGCCGTTCGTGTTCTGGCGGTCACCGCCCTTGCCTCCGTTGCCCGCCGCCTGAGCCCCGAGGCCACCCGTTTGACCGATGCCCGACGGGCCAAGGTGCACTGCGCCATTGCCCGGCGCGTTGCCCGAGAGCACAACGAGACCGCCCAGGCGCGCTTCACCCCGCACCATCAACCGCGGCGGATGGGCTCCCGAAGCGCGCAGGATCGAGCCCGGCTCCATGATCAGGCTCGAAAACTCGAAAACGCCGTTCTCGGCGGTGAGCGTCTCGCTGCCCGGCAGTTCGCCGAGGTCCGGGTCGTAGTTGTCGATCACGAACGTGCGCACGTCGCCCGCGGCAAGGTCCGTGACGACGGTGGGACCAAAGGACGAACCCACCGCTCCCGTGTCGATCACGAGGGTCTGCCCGGACTTGATCACGAGGTCTCCGAAGCGGCCCGAGCCACCCCCGAAACCGGGCAGCACACGCCCCACCGGAACACCCGGCGTTGGTTCGCTGACGTTGAGGGCCGCGCTCGTTCGGGTGAAGTCGACGAGGCCCGATGTGCTGAAGTCCTCGCCCGTTCCGTAGGGCAGCAGGGTCGGCGGGAAGAGCACGACTGCGGTGGTGAACGTGGTTTTTCCCGCGTTCGCGAGGCTGTTGCCGCCGAGGTCGAGGATCGTCGGTGGCAGGTCGAGGACCACGCGCCGCGGATTGTCGAGGTCGCTGCCCGCGGAAGGGAAACCGCCGTTCGGTGTGAAGGTCACCGTGGTGCGTCGGGCAACGTCGTCGATGGCGATCGTGAACGCGCCGCTCAAGGGGACCTGGTCGGCGCTCGTATTGAGGTCGCCATCGACGTCGATGTTGACCGTCACGAAGTTCGATTCGGACGTCGCCGGGTTGACGAGGGTCGCCGGGTTCATGATGTCGGCGAACTCAAGGCGCAGGCGCGAGAGCAGTGCGACGTCCTCCGCTCCCTGGGCCGGCACGGCGCTCGCCGGTCCGGTGGCGACGAGCTCGACAAAAACCTCCACCAGCGGCGGACCGGGCACCGGGTCGTTGACACCCAACGTCGCCTGGACGAAGCACTGCACGGGCGACGTGTTCGGCTGGCCACCCACCGCACGGATGACCGACGTGGTTCCGCCGGCGACCGGCACTGTCACGCGGTACGACTGTCCCGCGGTGAGTCCGAACGTCGGGTTGCCGGTCGAGTCGAAGGACAACTGCGGCCGGAACGCCACGCGCCGCGGGTTCTGGCTGTCGACCTGATAGAAGCCCGCGGGCGCCTGGCCCGTCGACGCGTTCACGACTTGGAACGACGACTTGTTGACGGAAGCCGGGTCGACCGGCAGCGAAAACTCGAGCCAGATGTCTTGGTTGACGAAGATCGAGGTGACCGAGCAGCTCAGCCCGCCGCTGCCTGACCCGGTGCATCCCAGGGTGCACGAGACGATCGACATCCCGGCGCTTCCCGAGGTCGCGCTCGAGCCGCCGTCGCTGCCCGAACTGCACGCGATGAGGGGGGTGAAAACGAGGGCGAGCCAGGAGCGGCGGAGGAACTGGTGCATAGGTGGGTGGGCGCCGAGGCCCAGAGGGCGCCTCGGGCCGCACAGCGTAACCTGAGCCGAGGCAGCCGTCGCCGCCGACGGCCGCACCATTCCCGCCATCCACCATACGCCCGTCAATCGGGCTGAACGCGGATGAAGAACGCGCGCACCGCCTGGATGGCGTCGCGGATCGCCGGATCGCCGGCCTGGCGGTCGAACACGATCTGATAACGGATCGCGTTCGGCTTCAGCTTGGCCGCGAGGCCCGAATCGCCCGGGAACACCTGGTTCCAGTAGTCGTTGAGTTCCGCCGGGTGCAGCACCCACGGGGTGAGCGAACCCGGCAAGAACGGCCCTGCGGGGTCGGAGAACTCGATCAAGCAGGGTGTTTCCAAGGAGCCCACGACACGCGCCCCCTGGAACCGAACGAGGATCGGTGCCGCGCTCAGGTCCTCGTCCGAGATTTCGCGAATGCGCGACCCGACGACGGTTTCGATGTCCTGCCCGAGCAGCGCCGAGAGCACGCTCGGACCGCGGAAGGCGGCAACGATCCCGCCATCGACCTCAAGATCCATGTTCCAGCCGTACACGACATTGTCCGGATCGCTGGCGTCGTCGGCCAAGAAGTCCACCTGGAAGGGCGAACCGGGCGGCACGATCCAGCAGGACTGAAGCCCGCTGCGGGCGCCAAAACCCTCGAGCACGGGCATCCAGGTCGCGAGGGACAAAAGATCCGAATGCGCCGGTTGGCCCGGGCCGCCGGTCGCGGGCAGCAGCTTTGCCGCCTCGGCGGCCACGTCCAGCGGTTGCGCGGCGGCCGTTTCGAAACGTGCGATGCCCGCGCCTCCGCTGCCGCCGCTCGAGGGGTTGCGCTCCCCAAGTCCACCGGGGTTGAGACCACCCGTGCCACCGCGCAGGTCGATCACCCCCGGGAACGACGCCACAGCGACTTCGAGCGACTGCAAGAGGGCCGCACCGCCCGTTCCGCCGCCGCCGGGCGCCGTCATGGCGGCCTGGTCCGGCTCGGTGCCGCCCGTCGGGACGGGCAACACCGCGCGCCCGCCGTTGCCCCCGCGCAGGTCGATGGATCCGTCCAGAAGGAGCCGACGACCCGCTTGGATCTGGATCGCACCGGCGCCACCACCCCCGCCTGCGGCACTCGATTCGCGGTAGATGAGCAGCGCGGGACTCTGACCCGCGGGCGGCGGACAACCTGGGCCCAAGCCGTTGCTGCGCGTGCCGGCGATGCCGAGGCCGCCACCGCCACCGCCCGCGCCACCGACCAGGAGGCCGGCTTCGGGGTTGAGGGTGGTGTCGCTCGCCCGAAGCTGCTCGGCGCCCGGCGGGTTCGGGCCGGGGCTCACAGGGACGCCGATAAAGGCGAAGGGTGAAGCCCAGACCCCTGCGGTCCCGAAGCTGCCGTAGGTGGCGCCGCTACCCGGCTGGCCCACCTGCATGGATGTGCAAAACGCGTTGGGTTGGAAGCCGCCGAGTTCGGTGAGGCTCGGACCCGGCAGGATCGCGGACCAGTTGGTGCCGCCCTCGCCTTCGCCGGCGTTGGTGCTGCCCCCGCGCCCGATCCCGTCGGCGCCGTTGGTTTGGACGACAACACCGACGCCGTGGTTGAAGCCACCGACAGTGAGCAGCGGGGTTCCGGTCGCGTTTTGGCGGTCGCCGCCGTCGCCACCCCGGCCGCCACCGGCCGCGGCCGTTCCGCCCGTCTGGCCCGTGCCCGACGTGCCGTTGTGCGCCACGCCGTCGGCAGAGTTGTTGCCGGCGGCGCTGCCGGCGAGCACGACGAGGCCGCTGATGCGCGCTTCACCGCGCACAAGGAGGCGAGGCGGATTCGATCCCTGCGCCCGCAGCACCGCTCCAGGCGCTACGACGAGGGTGGAGAACTCGAACACGCCGCTCTGGGCGACGTAATCGACCGCGCCCGGGAGCTCGCCCAGATCGGGGTCGTAGTTGTCGATGACAAACGTGCGCAGGTCGCCGACGTCAAGGTCGGTCGCGACCCCGGGACCGTAGGACGAGCCCACGACATTGGTGACCAGCGTAAAGGTCTGGCCCGCGTTCACGATCAAGTCGCCAAACCGCCCGGAGCCGCCGCCGAAACCGGGGGCCGCACGTCCGACGAGGACACCCGGCGAGGGCTCGTCGACGCTGAGCAGCGTTCCCGTGCGCGTCAAATCGATCGCCGCGGCGGTCGTGAAGTCCTCGCCGGTCCCACCCGGGAGCAGGGTCGGCGGGAACACTACTGCGACCGGCGTGAACGCGGTCTGGCCGGCGTTGGCGAGGCTGTTGCCACCAAGGTCGAGCACGGTTGCAGGCAGGTCGAGGACGATCTTGCGCGGTGTGGGTGTGTTGGCGCCCGACGAGGGGAATCCGCCCTCAGGGGTGAAGGTGACCGTCGTGCGGCGCGCGACGTCGTCGATGGCGATGGTGTAGTCGCCGATGAGCTCGATCTGGTCCGCGCTGGTCGAAATGTCCCCGTCGAGGTCGACCGCGACGCTCAGGAAGTTCGACTCACCCGTCGCCGGATTCACCAGCGTCGCCGGGTTCATGATGTCGTCGAACTCAAGGCGCAGGCGCGACAGCAGCGGCACATCCTGCGCACCCTGCGCCAGTTGCGCGGGGCCAACTCCGCCCGGGACGAGCGGTTCTAGGAAGACCTGCACGAGCGGCGGGCCGGGAACCGGGTCGTTGACACCCAACGTGGCTTGCACGAAGCACTCAAGGGGTGTCGAGTTCGCGACGCCGGTCGTGCTGCGGATCGCCGTAAGGCCGGGGCCCGACTGCGCCGGCACCGTCAGGCGGTAGGACTGGCCAGCGGCGAGCCCGAACGTCGGGTTGCCCGTCGAGTCGAACGACAGTTGCGGGCGGAAAGCGACACGCCGGGGGTTTTGACTGTCGATCTGGTAGAACCCCGACGGCGCCTGACCGGTGGTCGAATTGACCACTTGAAAGGTGTTTTTGTTGACGGTCGCCGGATCGACGGGCTGCGAGAACTCGAGCCAGATGTCCTGGTTGACGAAGATCGAAACCACCGAGCAGCTGAGCGGTCCTCCGCCGGAGCCGCTGCACCCCAGGGTGCACGACACCAGGGCCATGCCCGAAGCGCCGCCGACCGCGGACGACCCGCTGTCATCGCTCGACCCACAGGACACAAAGGAAACCAGCAGTGCGGCGAGGGACAGTCGGGCGAGATTCGGATGCATGGTGGGGTGTAGTGGAGCCTCAACGGATCGATCCGCCGCGCGGGGCGCCGCGTCGGGCATTCGACGGCTCGGATCGAAATAGTCCACGGAGCGGGCTTAGCAACACCCCGCGGGCCGGGGATAATACGCGCGGTCGCCCCGTCCGGTGACGGGGGCGTGCCGTGGCGTGCCCCAGGCGCCTTCTGCCAGGCTCGTGATCGCCGGCCCCGCACCGTACGTTGCTGCGCCCCCCGCTCCAGACCCGCGGTCCATGCCCCGCCCAACGATGCCCGAATTCCCCTTTGCGCCTCTGCCGTCGACCGCGGGCCCGCGTGCGCGCGCGGCGCGTCGACCGCGCGTCGCGTCCCTGATCTTCGCCGCGCTTGCGCTGGTCGCCGGATGCAATCGAGAGCCCGCAAGTGGCCCGGCCCCAGCTCCCGCGAACGCGGAAACCGCCACCACCGGCGCGACCGGGGGAACGTACTCCCCGGACGACACCCGCCGGGCCGCGGACCTGTTCGTTCAGCTCGCCACACCCGGCGGGGGCGCGAACAGCGCCGAGCAGGACCGCTGGATCGAGGGGGTACGCAGGCTCATGGAGGGGATGGCGAGCGAGCCGCCGACCGTGGGTCTCGCGCTCCTCGCGCTGGCCGTGGGTGATGAGACAAAGCCCGTGGTCGCGCGCCGCCTCGGGGTCGAGGCGGGCGCCATCGCCGCCGGCCCCCTCGCCAGCGACCTTCTGAGCACGCTCATCACAGAGTTCGGACCGCAGCTCGAGCTGCGCGACGCCGCCGTGCGCGCGCTGCCCAAGGCGGACCCCGCGCGGGCGCTGGAGGTGCTGGGACCGATCCTGCGCGAGCGGCCGCGCTCGACGCTCCCGCCCTACGAAAACATGCTCGCGAGTTATCTCGAGGCGGCCGCCGCGCTCGGCGCCGACCCGGTTCCCGTGCTGAGTGTCGTTGCAGCCGACATGCAACAGGACCAGGCGACACGCCACCAGGCCCTGCGCGAGCTTGGCAGCCACCAAAGCACGCTCAGCGTGCGAGTGCTCGAGGAGGTCCTCGTCGAATCTTCGGGCAACGCGTACCTGCGGCGCCTCGCGGGCCAAAGCCTTCTACAGGCCGCATCGCGGGGCGAAGCCTGCGCGATCTTCGAGCGCGTAATGTCGCGCGAGGCCGACCCCGAGATGCTCGCGTTCTTTGCGGACATGGTCGAGCGCCACTGCCCGTGATCGTCACCGACACCCACTGCCACCTCTTCTGGCGCGACTTCGATGCCGATCTCGAAGCGGTGCTCGCGCGGGCGCACGCGAGCGGCGTCGGCCGCATGGTCGTCGTGGGCACGGACGTCGCGACGTCGCAAGCCGCCCTCGACATGTGCGCGGATCGCACGGGGATGTGGGCCACCGCGGGCACCCACCCCCACGACGCGCAAGCCTTCGGTGCGGGGGAGCGCGCCGCCATCGAAGCCCTGTGTCGGCGCCCCGATTGCCACGGGGTCGGCGAAACGGGCCTCGACCACTTCAAGGAGTTCGCGCCGCGCGCAGCGCAGCTCGATGCGTTCCTGTGGCACCTGGACCTCGCGCAGCGCATCGATCGACCCGTTGTCGTGCACTCGCGCGACGCGCACGAGGCCACGCTCGCTGCCCTGCGCACGGTCCCGGGCGTGCGCGGCGTGATGCACTGCTACACGCTGGGCGCGGCGGAGCTCCCCGGGTATCTGGAACTGGATTTTTGCATCTCGTTTTCCGGCGTTGTCACCTACCCGGCCAACGCGCACAACCGCGAAGCGGCCGCACAGGTGCCCCTCAACCGCCTGTTGGTCGAAACCGACGCGCCCTTCCTCGCGCCCCAGGGGCGCCGTGGCCGCCGGAACGAGCCGTCCTCGGCGCGCGAGGTGCTCGAGTGCATCGCACGCGTGCGGGACATGGACGTGGTGGAGCTCGCCCACCACACGAGCGCCAACGCCGCGCGGCTCTTTGGCCTCCCGCCGCTGCCCCCCACCGCCTGATCCGATCGCGCCCGTGCGCCCGATCTAAGGGCAGGGCCGGGTGCCCCGCATCTGCGGAGCACCCGGCCCTTTTCAAGCGCTGCCAGCGGGCCCGCATGCGCGGACCAGGCGACGCGCTCTCACATCACTGGAGCACGGTCCAGGTGTTGGCGTCCTGGGCGACGAGGCCCGCACCGGCGTTGGCGATCGGCGCCGCCATGTGCGTGTCGCTGAACGCGGCGTCGAAGGCGGGACCGCCGTCGATGGCGGTGTACGGCGTCGCCGCGCGGTTGTTGAACTGCAGGATGTCGCCGTCCTGGTTGATGAAGAACACGCGGTTGCCCGTCGTGCCGACAGCGAGCGGCCAGGCGTAGCAGGCCCACAACACTTCGCTGTTGTTGGGGTCGGTCGCGATCGAGTCGCCACCGCCGTCGGCCGCTTCGGCGAGACCCGCGGGGGCCGCGGTGTCGGCGGGCAGGAACATCTGGAAGACATAACCCGAGCGGGTCACAACGCTGTCGGACACGTTGCCGAAAGCGCTCGAGAGCATCGACGGGGTGAGCAGGGTGGTGCCGGCGGTCGCGGCGCCAGCGCCGTCGTCCTCACGCAGGCCCGCGGTACCCGCGAGCTCGCCGAAGAAACCGTACTCGCCGCCGCCGTCCGAGTCCGTGTCGATCGCCGACGAGGACTGCAGTTGCGCTTGGGCGGACGAGATGGAGCGCAGCGTCGAGATGGCCGCCGACTCGTTCGCCGCGAGGCGAGCAGACAGCAGTTTCGGGATCGCCACGGATGCGATGATCGCGATGATCGCCACGACGATCATCAACTCGATCAAAGTGAAACCCGCGTTCTTGGTATTGGAAAGCTTCACGCTTGGATTGCCTCTTGTTTGCCTTCTAGGAATTCCTTGCTCGCCAACCGTGTCGAGCGGACGCGTACACGTCCCTCCGCCGGGCGGAGCCCCACCCCAGCGGCCCTCCCGGGTTGGGCCCGGCGGGGATCCGCGCTGACGGGACACAGCTGGTGAGCGATGCACATCACCGGGTGGCGCACACCGTGGTGCCCCGCTTGCGCGGTGCTCTTCGAGCGGCGTCTCCCTGGACACGCAATGGATCGACCCCCGGGTCGACCCGGCTTGAAAGCTTTCGCAAGTTCCTTTGGACGTGCCCGACACCGCGCCAAGCCGCACTTGAAAAGCAAGCGACCCGCGGCCCGTCACCGAGCCGCAGGCCGCGTGAGGCGCGCGTGGGAAACGCGTGCCGTGCCACGGTCGATCAGCCGCCTTTGCCGAGCTGTCCGACGATATCGAGGATGGGCAGGAACACCGATAGCACGACACCCCCCACGATCACGCCCATGAAGCTGATCAGCAGGGGCTCGATGAGGCTCGTCAGCGACTTGATCTGCGCTTTGACCTGGCTGTCATAGAACTCGGCGATCTTCTCGAGTAGTTGTTCGAGCGCGCCCGAGCGCTCGCCGATCGCGATCATCCGAACGACCATCGGCGGAAAGATCGGCGCCTCGGACAGCGGCTCGCTCAACATGTTGCCGTTCTTCACACTTTCGCGCGACTTGCGGACGGCGTTCGACACGACCAGGTTGCCAGCGGTGTCGGCGACGATGTCGAGGGTCGCCATGATCGGCACACCCGAGCGAATCAGCGTCGCGAAGGTGCGCGAGAAACGCGCGAGCGCAACTTTGCGCGCGAGGGGCCCGAAGATCGGCAGCCGCAGCGCCAGAATGTCGAACGTCAGGCGCCCCGTAGCGGTGCGCTTGAAACCCCAGATGGCCGCCATCAGGCCCGCGCCAGCGCCCATCATGATCGGCCAGTTGGCTTGCATCCAGTCGGACGCACCGAGCACAAACTGGGTGATCGCCGGGAGTTCGGTGCCCAGGGAGTCGAACACCTGCCGGAACGTCGGGACGACACCCAACATCAAAAACGCGGTGATGCCGAGCACGAGCACGAGGGAAATGACCGGGTAGGTCATCGCCGATTTGATCTCCCGGCGCAACTCGTCGGCCGCTTCGGTGTAGTCCGCGAGGCGCTCAAGGATGATGTCCATCTGGCCCGACGCTTCACCGGCCCTGACCATGCTGACGTAGAGCGGCGTGAACGCTTTGGGACAGCATTCCATGGCCGCGGAGAGATCCGAACCGCCGCGCAGCTCTTCCACGAGCCGCTCGCAGGTCGCCTTCAAACCCGGGCTATCCGCTTGCGCGCCGAGCACGTCGAGGGACTCCATCAGCGAGAGGCCGGCGCCGATCATCGTCGCCAACTGGCGTGTGAAAAGGACGAGGTCTTCACGGCTTGTCTTCGCCGTTGCCTTGCCGAGGCTCCAGTTGAACGAGAACTTCGTCTTTTTGTCCTGCGCGGGTCCTGCAGGACCGGTTTGGGGCCGGCGCTTGTTGCCCCCCTTGGGCTGTTTCCCTTCTTCGATGCTGACGGGCGTCAGGTTCATGCGCCGCAGTTCTGCAAGCGCCGCACCGCGGTCCGGGGCCTCGAGCTGGCCATCGACCGTCTTGCCGGCCTGGTTCTTCGCTGCGTATTGGAAGCGGATCACGGTCACCTCGTCGGAATCAAATGCGTGTGGGGATCAATCGGGCGGGATCAGTCGGGCATCGTCACGCGCAAGACTTCTTCGAGGGAGGTCTTGCCGCGGATCGCGTTGAGCAAACCCACCCGGCGCAGGGTGAGCATGCCCTGTCGGATGGCCTCCGACTTGACTTCTTGCACGGCCTTGCCCTCGACGATCATGCGCTTGAGCGTGTGGTCGAGGAACAGCGTTTCGAGCAGCGCGAAGCGGCCCTTGTAGCCACCCTTGCAGCGCGGACAACCGGCCTGGTTTGCCTGGTAGAGCTGCAGCCCTTCGAGCTCGGATTCGAATACGCCCATCGCGAGCAGCTCATTGTGCGGCACATCCACGGGCTGGCGGCAGTGGACACACAGGATGCGCGCGAGGCGCTGTGCCGCGACGCAGACGAGCGAACTCGACACCATGAAGCGGTCGATGCCCATATCGACGAGGCGCGTCACTGCGCCCGACGCATCGTTGGTGTGCAGCGTGGAAAGCACCAAGTGGCCCGTGAGTGCGGCCTTCACCGCGATCTCGGCGGTTTCGGTGTCCCGGATCTCGCCCACGAGGACGACGTCCGGGTCCTGGCGCAGGATGGAGCGCAGCGCGCCCGCGAAGGTCAGTCCGCGTTTGGGATTGACGGGCACCTGGTTGATGCCGTCCATCCGGTATTCGACCGGGTCTTCGACCGTCACCACGTTGATTTCGGGTGTGGCGACTTCCTTGACGGCGGCGTACAGCGTCGTCGACTTGCCCGAACCCGTCGGGCCGGTGACGAGCACCATGCCATAGGAGGAATCGACCGCGCGCTTCATATCGTCGAGGCAGCGTGGCTCGAATCCGAGCTTCTCAAGGCTGGCGGCGGCACTCGACTGGTCGAGGATCCGCATGACCGCCTTCTCACCGCCAACGACCGGCAGCGTCGAAAGCCGGAAGTCGATGGTGCGGTTCTCGTAGCGGATCTGGAACTTGCCGTCCTGGGGCGTCATGCGCTCGGCGATGTCCAGGTTGGCCATGATCTTGAGCCGCGAAGTCAGCGCCGAGAGCATGCTTTTGGGCGGTCGCATGATCTCGATCAGTCGGCCGTCGACACGGAAGCGCACGCGGATCGAAGCGTCGCCGGGCTCGATGTGGATGTCGCTGGCCTTGTCGCGCAGGGCGCGAACGAGCAGCAGATTCACCAGCTTGACCGCCGGGACTTCGTCGTCGGCACCCACCGAGCTCAAGTCGATGTCGCGCTCGGACGGGGTATCTTCCTTGACCTCGATGTCCGCGGTGTTGACCTCACCCAGCAAGTCTTCGACCTGCTGGCGGCCGTTGTCGAACAGCGCCTCGAGCGCGGCCTTGATCGCAGCCGGGTGGCTCAGCATTGGGCGGACTTTGCAGCCCGCCAGCATGTTGAGGTCGTCCAGCAAGAGGACATCGAACGGATCGCTGACGGCCAGCGTGAGTTGGTCGCCGTTGCGTGCGATCGGCAGCACGAGGTGCTCGAGGCAGGTCTCCTTGGGCAGCGAATCGACGGCCGCCGGCTCGGGACGAACCCGGGAGACATCGATCGGCGCAATGCCCGACGCCAAGCCAAGCGTGGCGTAGAGCCGCCCTTCGGTCAACGCGCCGCCGCGCAGCAGCTCGTCGACGATCGGACGCCCGGAATCGCGCGCGGCGTTCCAGCCCTCGGCCGTGACCAACCCCGCGTCGATCAGGAGGCGGCGGATCTTCCCCGACGTGCGTACCATCAGGCAGCTCGGATCAGCGATTGGAGTTCGGACGGGTTGCTGAGCGCGTGCTCGGCGTCTTCGAGTCGCACGGTCCCGCTGCGCACGAGTTCCGCGAGCGATGTCGCCATCGTGCGCATGCCGTGCCGCGATCCGGTCTGGATCTGGCTGTACATCTGGTGCCCTTTGCCCTCGCGGATCAGCGCGCGCACGGCCGGGGTCGCCACCATGACTTCCGAGGAGAGCGCGCGGCCGCGGCCCGAAGCGCGCGGCAGGAGCTGCTGACAGAAGACGGCCTCGAGGCTGAAGGAAAGCTGCGTCATCACCTGCTGTTGCTGGTGCGACGGGAACACGTCGACGATGCGGTTGATCGTCTGCACCGCGTCCGAAGTGTGCAGGGTCCCGAACGTCAGGTGGCCCGTTTCAGCGAGGGTCAGCGCTGCTTCGATCGTCTCGAGGTCGCGCAACTCGCCGACCAGCACGATGTCCGGGTCCTGACGCAGCACGCTGCGCAACGCCTTCGCGAAGGAGTGCGAGTCACCGCCGATCTCCCGCTGGGTGACCAGGCAGGAGTGTGATTGGTGCGAGAACTCGACCGGGTCCTCGATCGTGATGATGTGGCCCTGGCGCTGGTGGTTGATGTAGTCGATCATCGACGCGAGCGACGTCGATTTGCCCGATCCCGTGGCCCCGCAGACGAGTACCAAACCTGCCCGCAGCCCGCAGACGCGCTCGCAAACGGCCTTCGGGAGTCCCAGTTGCTCGAACGAGGCGATCTTGTGCGGCACGAGGCGCAGCACGCAGGCGACAGCGCCGCGCTGATAGAACACGTTGGCCCGGAAGCGGCCTTGGCCCTCGAGCTCGAACGAGCAGTCGAGCTCGAACTCGCGGTCGAGCTTCGCGATCTGCTCGGAGTTCAGGACGCTCGTCGCGAGCCGCCGGGTGTCCTCGGGGCTCAGGGGCTCCGATTCCACGGCGATCAAATGGCCGTCCACGCGGATGCGCGGCGGCGAGTTGACCGAAATATGCAAGTCCGAACCGCCCTTGCGCACCATGAGCGCAAGGAGATCTTCCATCGTGATCATGCCTGTCCTCGTGTGGGCCGCCTGTCCTTGAGCGGGCAGGGGGGGAGCCGAGGGGTGCATCGGGCTTCGGCGGGTGCCGCCTGAAGCCCCGTTCAGGATGGAAGGGCATCCCGTCCGCGGACGGGACGCGGCGCGGGCGCATTGCCCCCGCCCCGGTAACCCTCACTCGGCGGCGTGGGTGCGGCCCGCTTCGGCCACGACCCGCTTCTGCTCCGCCGCCGTCAGGGGCGCGTACCCATGGGGCCGGACGCGATACTGACCCCGCCCGGCCGTCTGGGCCTTGAGGTCCCGCGCGTACGTCAGAAGCTTGGCCTGCGGCACTCGGGCTTGGATGCGGGTGGTTTCGCCGGATCCCTCGCTCTCCTGGGAGGTGACGTGACCGCGCCGCTGGCTCGTCAGGTCGGAAAACACCGCGCCAGCGTGTTCCGTGGGCACGTGCACCTCGAGTTCCGCGACGGGCTCCAACAGGACGGGTGCAGCTTGCTCGAAGGCGCGCCGAAAAGCGTGTGACCCCGCGGCCTTGAAGCTCGCTTCGTCGGAGTCGACCGCGTGGAACTTCCCGTCGATCAGCTCCACTTCGACGTCGACCACGCGGCTGTGCGTCAAAACACCCTGTTCGCACTGCTCGCGCACACCCTTTTCGACGGCGGGTATCAGGTTGCGCGGGATCGCGCCGCCCACCACCGAATCGATGAACACGACCCCCGCGCCCGGCTGCGCGGGACGCACGCGCAAAGTGCATTCGCCGAACTGGCCGCGGCCGCCGCTTTGTTTTTTGTGGCGGTAGGTGGCTTCCGCGGAAGCGGTGACCGTCTCGCAGTACGCGATGCGCGGCGGCTGCGTCTCCACCTCCACGCCAAAGCGGCGCGCAAGTCGCGCCGTCACAAGGGTGAGGTGCAGTTCGCTGGCGCCGGTGACGACGAGCTCGTGTGTCAGGCTGTCCACGTGCATGCGCAGCGCCGGGTCCTCGGCCTCGAGCTTGTGCAGCGCCTGGGCGATCTTTTGCTCGTCCGCGCGGCTCTTGGGCCGCATGGCAACACAAACCATCGGTTCGGGGAGCTCGGGGAAGTCCACCGCCGGACCGGGTGCGCCCGCGCGCGTGAACGTCTGGCCGATGCGCAGCCCCTCGACTTTGGTGAACGCGCAGATGCCACCCGCCAGAACCGCTTCGGCCGGTTCGCGGCGCCGTCCACCCACGGGCGTGAAGAGACCGCCGAGCTTTTCGCTCTGCGCGGAGCCAGACGCGCCAACGGGGTCATGGGCTCCCAGGGTTCCGGCGAGGATCCGCGCGTAACACACACGCCCGACATGCGGGTCCGCGCGCACCGCGAACACGGTCCCGACGAGGGGCGCGTCGGGATCGGGCTGCATCCGCTCCGCACCCGCGCGGAAGTGCGGATGGTGGGCCGGAGTCGGTCCCGCGCGGCGCAGGAAATCGAGCACCTCGGGAACGCCGATCCCACTCGCCGGGTTGCACACAAGCACCGGAATCAGGCAGTTCGCGCTGATCGACACCGGCAAGCACGAGCGCAGTTCGTCCTCGCTCAAGTCGTCGGACTCAAGGTAGTGCTCGATCAGCACTTCGTCGTCGATCCCGTCGACGATGCGGTCGAGCATGCGTTTGCGCCACTCCGTCTTGCGGTCGAGGTACGTGCGGTGCACCCCGCTCAAGCTGCCACGCGGGCCGTCGGGCAGCAGCACGGGCACACACACTTCGCCGATCGCATCACGCAGTTCGAGAACGAGCGTTTCGAAGTCCGCCTGGTCGCTGTCGACGTGCGTCACGACGAGCGCACGCGGTCGGTCCATCCGCGCGGCGAGCTGCATCAATCCAAGCGTATGGGCCGGGATGGCGCTCGCCGCGCTGATCACTCCAACCACCAAGTCGGCCGCAAACATCCCGGCGCGTGTTTCGGCCTCGAAATCGGGATTGCCCGGAGTGTCGATCCAGTTCCACGCGCAGCCCGCGTGCTCGGCGTGGACAACACCGAGCTGCAGCGTGTGGCCCTTCTCCTGGGCTTCCGGTTCGGTGTCGACGATGCTCGTTTTGTCGGCGACCGATCCCTTGCGGTCGCTTGCGCCCGCGGTCCACGCCAACGCATCGACCAACGTGGTTTTTCCGGCTCCCGTGTGGCCCACGAAAGCGATGTTTCGAAAGGCGGGTACAGGTCGGCTCATGGCGACGTTTCCTCCTGGGTCTGTGAGGAGCGTCGCCGCTTGCCCCCGGCGCCCGCGGCGAAACGCCGGCGTCGGCGGCCGCGGGCCGCCCCAGGGTGTGGTCGAGAGGGTCCCCTCCAGCCTACGCCGACCTGTCCAGCCCGCTACGGAGCGGGCGGAAAATGGGTTCGGGCCCCGCCAATCGACGCGCCCCCCGGATCCCGCGAACGGGGGCCGGGGGGCGCTCGAATCACGCGCGCGGTAGCGCGCGTGACACTGGGTTCAGCTCAGCTATCCACGCGGGGCTGGTGGACAACCAGCTCGACACGGCGGTTTTTCGCCTTGTTGGCTGCGGAGCTGTTGGCGACCTCGGGCCAGTATTCGCCGAAACCGGCGACCACACACTGGTCATCGGCCACACCCGCGTCGTCGACGAGACCGCGCAGCACGGCCATCGCGCGTGCGATGGAGAGCTCGCGGTTGCTGCGGAAGGACGACTTGGAGATCGGATCGTCGTCCGTGTGGCCCTCGATCCAGTAGGTGCCGTCGGGGAAGTCGCTACCCAGCTTCGCGGCGACCGCCTTGAGCGCGTTTTTGCCGCTGCTCGAGAGCTCGGCCTTGCCGGAAGCGAAGGTGATCTCGCTCGGGATCGAGATGACGACCGAGTTTCCGCGCTGGGTGACCGCCATGCCAAGGTCGGTCAGCGAAGACATGTCGCTGAGCGGCGGCTGCTCGTTGATGCGCTGGTTGGCGAGTTGCAGTTGGGCTTCGTAGGAACTGATCGTGCGATTCAGCGCGTCGTTCTCGCGGCCCAACTTCGTGCGCTGCTCGCGCAGACGCACCACTTCCGCGCGGGCCTCATCGAGGTCGCGGCGGGAAGCGCAGCCGGCGGTCATGGGAAGCAGGATGAGGGCCGCGAGGGCCACGCGAACGAGTTTCTGGTTCATGGCAAAAACGAAGGATGGGGGGCACGGCGGGCGTCCGCTGCCCGGGGAGGTGCGTTCCACCAGTGCAGGAAAACCAGCGCCGGGGACCCGCTCGGGGGGATCCGGTGCGAAGGCCGACCCACTGCCCGGAGCGGGGTAGGCCGGGCGGTTGGAAGATCGGTTCAGCCCTGGGCCGCGGACGGGGCCGCGTGATCAACCCAAGAGACCTTTGATATGGTCCCAAGCGAGCAGCGCGATTCCAATTCCCATTCCGAGGTACGGGCCGAAAGGGAGATAGCGCCCGGCGATACGTCCGACCGCCAACGCCCTGCCGAGCGAGCGCCGCCCGCCCCGGGCGCGGGCCCGGCGGCGCACGAAGATCGTCCAGCGCACCACGTTGACCACCCCGATGACCGACGCGAGGAGCGAACCGATGAGCAGCGCAGCCAGCGCTCCGCCCGGCCCGACGAACGCGCCGCCCGCGGCGAGCAGTTTGACGTCCCCGAACCCCATCGCGTCGCGCCCATAAACACGCTTGCCGATCCAGCCGATCACGAGCAGCATGCCTCCGCCCGCGACAAGTCCGACGAGGGATGCACATAGGGCTCCAAAACGGTCGACCGGCGCTCCGGGCACCCAGCTTTCCGTGAGCATCTGGGCCAGGCGCGTGCCCTGGTGCAACGGGGGCACGGCGAACGAGAGGATCGGTCCCGCGAACATCCCGCCGATGGAGACCTCGTCCGGGATTTCAAAGCGCTCGAAGTCGACGGCGGCAGCGAGGACGAGGCCGGACAGCACCAGCCACCAGATCGACACGACCGCGAGGCCCGCGTCGCGCCCAATCCACGCGGCGAGCGCGAAGAGGACCCCGGTCGTCAGTTCGATCGCCGGATACGACCAGGGGATCCTGCCGCGGCAGCCGCGGCAGCGCCCCCCCTGGACCACCCAGGAAAGGACGGGGATGTTCTCTCGCACCGTCAGTTGCCGACGGCATTGGGGGCAGAAGGAGCGCGCCGGCCGCCACAGCGTCAGCCCGTTGGGCAGGCGGTAGGCGGCCGCTCCCAGGAACGACCCGATCGCAAGGCCCAGGACGCCGGCGATGCCCACTTCGAGCGCCACCGGTGCCCCGACCGTGCCGAAGAGCCCCTCGGCCATCTCCCCCAGCTCCTGAGCCAACCCGGGGATCACCGGGAAGTCCCTGCGCGGTCCACCGGTTCCGCCGGGTCGTAGGAAAGCTCCACCCGGTCGACACGGGGCGACACCCAGCGGACCAAAGGCGCACGCGGGCCCACGTCGAACTCGATCCAAATGCGCACGGCCGCCGCGTCGCCCAATTGCGCCGGGTCATCGAACGGGCCCACCGTCGCCACGGCGCCCCCCGGCAGGTCCCGCTCCCCGAGATACCGCACGCGGATCCCGTCGCCGGACGCGAGGACGTTGGCGCCACGCCATCGCGCGACACCCCCCGCGGGGCGGATGGGCCCCGAAAGGGCGCCAAAGCGGAAGTCGGCGGCGAAGGGGTGGAACACGGGCTCGTCGATGGGGACGGGCAGGGTTGTCGGCTCGGGGCGCAGCTCGACACCACCCCCGCGCTCGCTCCGCCAGATCTGACGTGCCGTCACCGGGCCAGACGCGCGGATCCATCCGCCGGCCACCAGGATCAGCGCACCGTCGACTCGCAACTCCCCGCGCACGTGCAGGTCACCACCCGCGACGAGCACGGTCCACGGCAGCCCCTCCGCCTGGGCGCGCGCGATCAAGGCGCTCAGGTCCTCGCCCGGCTGTGCTTCCAAAGCCGGGGTGGGCTCGAGCGTGCCCTCGGCGCGCAGCCGCGACAGCCATTCGAGCGGCGGCTCGCGGTCGTCGAACGTGCGGCCGTCCGTCTCCACGCGGCGCACGAGGCGACCGTCGATCTCGATCGCCCCCTGCGCAGCCAGGACCACCATGCCGCTGGCGGCCAGGACCGCGGATTCCCCCGCGGGCAACACCAAGCCCGTCGCGGTGATGTGCGAGCGGTGCTCGGTCCCCGCGAGCACCACAGGGCCATCGCGTCCGTCGCCCGCAACCGCGGGCCAGCGCAGGCTCGCGATTCCACCCCCGAATCCCAGCGTGCCGTCCGCGCCCGGAGGGGGCTCAGCGGACTGGTGGCGGCTGTCGATGAACTCCTCGGCGACCCGGCCCACCGGTGCGTCGCGGGGCGCAGGACGCACGCCGATCTCCGCGGGACGCCCCGTGGTCCACACCCACGCTGCGGGCAGCCGCTGGCCCGACATGTCGGCGAGCACCGAGCGCTCGGGATCGATCCAAAGGTGGTACGTGGCCGGGGCAAACTCGGGCCGACGGCCCGCAATACGCGCTGGCCAAATCTCGATCCGAGCCTCGCCAGCGCTGTTCTGAACGAGAGCCACCTCCACCCGCAGGCGCTCGAGGGAGCGGCCCTCTGTTTGCGAAACCACAAAGGCCGAGAGCTCGAAATCGTCCGCGTGGAGCGACGCGGGATCGACCGCCTCCCCCACGACGAGTTGAATCGGCTCATCCGCGCGGATGCGCGAGGCAGCAACTTCGATCGGCGCCGGCGGACCCAGACGCGGATCCTCGAACACACGCATTCCGCGACCGCTCTGGGCGGCGCGGAACTGCGTTTCCCACGACACATCAAGGGGCGCCCCGGATCGAGCGCGCACCGCGTCGGGACGCGGAAAACCCGCTAGTGCAACGCGGTAGCGAACACCCGGGCGGAAGCTGCCGTCGGCCAGGTCGGCGCCCCGCGGCAACTGGGGCACAAACTGCAACCGTCGACCTTCGACCTCGAGCCGGCCGGGAACTGCCCGGCCCTCCAGATCTTCGACCCGCACACTCTCGCGGGTGACCGAGGTGCGGTCGATCTCGGAGCTGAAGATCCACAGGAGGGTCTCGTTCAGCAGCACTCCGTCGACACCCGCCTGGCGGAAGCGCTCCAAAACCAGGCGCTCCGGTTCGGGCGCGGCGGGTCGACACGCCAGCGACCCAAGAAGCGCGATCGCAGCGACGACCGCGGGTGAGCACCCGCAGCGCCCCGCGCCGAACCGTCGAAGCCACGCCAGACGCCCCATCGGGCGCCATCAAAGCACACGGGCGCGCCCGCACCCGCGAAGTTTGCGCGCGTGGATGCTCGCGGATGCGAAGGGAGCGCCGCGGGATCGCCGCGGGATCGCCGCGGCCACCTCGTTTCAGATCAGAACTTGAAGGGCACGCGCAGGAAGCGCAGGGCCGGACGCGGAGCGCTGGCGTTCAAGCCGGCGCCCCCGACATCGAGGTTGAACTCGACCTCGAAGCGGAAGAAGCCGATCTCGCCACCCAAACCCGGGTTGTTGAACTCGGTGATGTCGGGTGTCCAGTCGACAAGCGGCGGCGCCACGAGGTCCGGTTGACCATCGTTACCCGCTGCAACGGCCTGGAATCGGATCTGCACCGCGGTGTTAGTCGGCACCACGTCGAGGTTGACACCGGTGGCCACACGGAAGAACCGCGGGACGAGAGCGAAGTTCGCGATCCCGGGCGTGAAGTCGCTGAGCGGCGCTCCGGTGGGCTCAAGATCGAGGGTCAACCGGACGAGGACCGGATCGTACGCCGCAGTGGCGACGGTGTAGGTCCGCGTCAAAAGTCCCTGTGTGAAGCGCACGCCGAACTGCTTCAAAAGGTTCGGGTTGCGCAGGTACACGTCGTCGAAGAACTGAGTCTTCGGGTCGTTGTCGTCATCGACGAGGTCCGTCGCATCGAGCACGATCCGCAGCGCGCCCGAGTCGATGGAAAGCGGCGTGCCAATGAGGATCGGGTCCACCGGCTGCACATTTTCGCCGACCGTGAGGACGGCACCGGGGAGCGCCGCCAGGGGGTCGGGATCGGTGCCCTCGAAGTTGAACAGGACCTGGTCCAACATCGAACCGGGGTTCTGGTTCGCACCACCCAGCGGCACGAACTTGGAGCGCGCCTTAGAGATCCGGTCGAACTCGGGCACGAGCACGTAGGGGTCGGGCACACACAGGGTGTTGCGCTGCGCTGCCGTCAGCCCAACCCCGGTACCGTCTACGATCCTGCTCGCATCCTGAACGTGGAGTTGGACGATGCCCGCGCCGCCGCGCCCGCCACCCGCCTGTTGGGCGAGGACGGTCGTCAGTGTCTGGTTCTGCGGAGGCTCACCGGGAAGGCCGCCGATCGTGCTGATGGCGCCCGTTTGGATAGTGCCCTGCACCACGATGTTGGCACCCGACTGCAGGATGATATGGCCACCCGAAGCGCCACCGGCGGAGCCCGCATACACCTCGAACCAGATCGCGCTCTCGCCGCGGTCACCCTTGCCACCGCGCGCGAAGATGCGGCCGCCTTGGCCGAGGACGATGTTGCCGATCGAGAAGATCTGGATCTGCCCGCCGCCACCGGCGCCACCGGCGCCCTTGCCTTCGTTGAGGTAGGACTGGTTGGTGCCCCAGTTGGGCTGCGGGAAGGTGTTGCTGCTGATGGAATCGCCCCCCGCACCCCCACCCGCTCCGGCCAGCGGGATCGCCATCTCCCCGACGGTCAGAGTGCCGTTGGTCTCGCGGCGGAGGCCGAAGAAGTCGTTGGCGTTGTTGCCGTCGAAGAACGGCACGACACCCGCGAGTCCACCCACGGGCGGTGCGCTCTGGGAGACGGCGCCAAGGGCATCAGGCGATCCGCCCATGCCCGCGGCGCCCTGCTCGGTCGTGCCCTGAACATTGACGTTGGCCGCAAATCTCCCGCCGCCGCCACCGCCCGCACGGCGCAGCGCCTCGGCCCCTTGGCGGTAGCCAGTCTCTCCGCCGATTCCGCCGAGGCCCGGCGCGCCAAACGCGCCCTGACCGTCGCCGCCCTTGGGCGTGGAGTTGTTCGTCACGGGGCTGCCCGTGCCCCCCGTACCGCCACCGGCGCGGCCGGGCGCGCCCAGCTCCGGCAGGAAAGGCGTGTTGAGCTGGACCACGCGCGTGCCGTCGACGCCGTCGGCAATGAGCTGCCCGAGGATCTCGACCGAGCCGGTCGCAAAAATCCGCAGGGGATTCGAACCCTGGACGTTCACCTGGGCGCCCGCGACGATTCTGAAGTTGCGAACGTTGAGGATGCCGCCGGTGGCGATCTGTTCCACGGTGGGCACGAAGCCGGGGCCGCCAATGACGGGCTGGCTCAACGTGCTGAAGTTGGTGGTGCCGGTGAACTCGACGTCGAACGTCCCGCCCGGGCCACCGGTTCCGAGGAAGCTGAAGTTGGGGGCAAGAACCCCCGCCCCCCACAGCGCCTTCGGTTCGAGGAACACCGCCTGTGTGTCCTCGAGGGAGCCGGAGCTGAGCCCCGCCGCGTCGAAGGACTCGAACAACTCGTCCGCGAGGTCACCCTCGGGCGAGAGACCCGGGACGGACAGCGACGCGGTGCGAAAGCGTGCGACGTTGATCTGATCGGACTGCACCGTCTGCCCCACGAGGTCGAGCAAACCCGCGCCGAGCCGCACACGCACGAGCGAATCCTGGGGCAGGATGCCGGAGGGTTCGAGGCGCACCCGGGCGCCGGCCTTCGTGCAGTTGGCTTCCAACTCCGCGTCCGCTTGAAGCGGTGTCCACACACCCAGTTCGGTGTCGAAAAACTCGAGGGCCAGCTTGTCGGAGTCGATGTTGGCCGGGGCCGTCCCGATGGGTTGGTCGAACTCGAGCACGACCGCGATGGCCTGGGTGCTATCGCTCAGGAGGTTGACCGGCGCGTTGAGCACGGTGATCGGATTGCCGAAGGCGTCCTGCTCGAAGTAGATGCGCTGGTTGGGATCGTTCGCAACTTCGATGTAGCTCGCGTCGGAGATGACCGACCCTTCCTCGCGCACCACGATCGACGGCGGGCCGGGAAGCGGGTCGAAGAACACGACGTTCGGGTCAGTGGAGTTCGGCGTGGCGAAGTAACGCGCCTGGGAGTTCTTCAGGACCGCGCCGGACTGGGATTTGACCGCGATACCCGCGGAGATGTCGGAGCCTTGCACCAGGACCTGGTAGGTCACTCCGCCCGCGTCTAATCCCGCGTCGGACAGGTCCGCGACCGTCGGGCAACGGGGCTGCCACACGATCACGTTGTGCAGCACCGTTTCACTGCCCCCCGGCGCAGGCACGGTCTTTTTGAAAAAGTCCCCGAGGGCGGGCTTGCCCGCCAGGGTGGCGATGTTGATCGAGCTCGAGTTGATCGAGCTCATGGCCACCGCCTGAGTGAACGAGAACTCGATGCTGCGGTTGAGCTGCCAGACAGCGTTGTTCGGCACGGAGATCGTGTCGAGCTCAAACCCCGTCGCGGACGATCCGCCCGGCGTGGATTCCTCCGAGGAGCCCCCGCATGCCGCGACGCCGATCGCCATCCCCATGAGGGCCAGGTTGCGAACCATCCGCAGGGGTGCGGTCGCCGTCGGGTAGGAGCGAGTGTGCAGGATCGTGTGACGCATCGTATTCAAGTGCAAAAGGGTGGCCGAGGGCCGGTGCGAATCCCGTGAGTCCATGCGGACCGCGGGGTCCGTCGGATCAGTGTCGTCTTGGAATCCGGGACCCGCGGGTCCCGGCTCCGTTCACTGCAAAGAGCGGCCTGCGTCCCCGCGCGTGGGGGTTGCCGGCGATCACTGGGTGTACGCCAGTCCGTAGCTGTCAAGACGCGGCGAGAGCTGCGTCGCGGTGTTGCTGATGAAAGTGACCCGCGTCTGGAGGTAACGCGGTGGCGTCTGGCCAACGGTCTGGATCGTCGCGAGGGTTGTGCGCCACGGGGCGCCAAACAACTCGACCGAAGCTGCAGCGGCGCCGGTCACGGGATTGCCCGTCGGCGGGCTGCTCTTGCGCGTGTCGCCGTAGACGTTCAGGTTGAGCGCGTTGAAAGCAAACCCGGGAGGCGAAGTCGAGGCTATCGTGCCGCCGAGGCCGCGCCAGGCGAACGTCAGGGAGGTCCCGGCCGGCTGGTCGGCAGGACGGGGCTCGACGACCAGGGCCTTGACGCTGGACGGCAACGACAGGTCGATGAGGCGCGTGAACATGCGGCTCACGCGCAGCACGACGTCCGCCTGGCCGATGTAGACCGAGGGATCGATGCCCGCCGTCGGTTCACCCACCGCAGGAGTGCTGTTGGGCACTGCTTGGAATCCGCCCGTCGGCGACGTTTGGGTGTCGGGGTCCTTCGTGACCGGGTTGCCCGCGGTGTTCACACCGCCGGTGGAGAAGGCCCGGAAGCCCGGACGCGCCGACGAGGTCACGGCGATCGAAATATCGAACACGTTGAGGCTCGACGTTTCCGTCGGGAACGTGCGGTATTCGATCAGGAGCGGCAGACCGACGGAGGGGATGCCACCCAAGCCGTTCGAGGTCGGGGGCAAATTGCTTCCGAAGAAAGGCGAGCCCACGGGCGGCACACCGCCGAACACCAGGGCGATCTCCTGGGCATGCGGGATGCCACCGGGGATCGGCGGGAACGGAGGCGGCGGAACGATCGTCGGGTGCGCGTGCGCGCCCGACTGTGCCTTGCCGCCCTTCGTGAGGACCGTGGTGTCGCGCCACGTGTAGAACTGCTTCTCAGCGTCTGTCACGGCACCCTTGTTGAGCGGCATGCGCAGCATGTTCACTCCGGCGATGTTGACGAACACGTCGGACTGGGAAACCGCGAACCCTTTGGCGCGCTCATGCACGACCTTCTGGCTGCTGACAGGGTCATTGAGAATGTTCACGGACCAGGGCTCGTTCGGCTGCTGACCGCGGAGGCCGGAAGTCAGGAACGCGGGGAAACCTGTCGAGGCATCGAGGCGCTCCTCGGGCAGACCCTGCGAGTGGGCCAGCCGGATTTCGAACTGCGGGTAGTTCGCCGCGACCACTTGACCACTAAGAGGCGCGAGCGCCACACCTTCGACGTCGAGGTCGAGCTGTGTGAAGTCGGTCTCCGACACCGTGAAGCCAAAGTCGGAGTAACGCCACGCGTGTTGGAGGCGGCTACCGAGTGCGCTGAGCGGCGTCACAACCCCCGTGGGGATCTGCTGCATGGCGCCGACGAGCGCTTGGCTGCGGTCCGCGCTTGCCGCAAAGCGCACCGGTGTGCGCGGGCGAAGGGCGCCCTTAGTGGGGTCGAACAGCACTTGACCGACGAAGTCGGCGCGGCCCTGGTTGGGCTCGACCTCCTCGAACGTCGGGTTGTTGAAGCGCAGCGCAAATCCGCGGCTGTTCACCGCCGGACCCACGGCCGCCACCTTGAACTCGACCGGGGGCAGTGCCGCTGCGATCGGGTTGCCCGCGAGGTCGCGCACACCCGTGGCGCCACCAATCAGGTTGAAGAAGTAGCTCGGATCCGCCGTCCCCGTTCCATTGTGAGCGAAGTCAAGTGAGGGCTGCAGGCGGAACTCCCGCTGGTCGCCGGCGGGGAACACTTCCCCCACCACGAAGTCCTTGACACCCACCGTTCCGCTGCCGACGCGCAGGACGCGCATGGAGTCGAACGGGCGCACGGTCACCGGGTCAATCGCCTCGCTGAAGCGGACAACAACACCCGCGTTCTGCGCGACCTTTCCGATCGGCGGTTCACCGGCCTCGGGGACGAAGCGCAGGAAACAGGGCGCTTTGCCCTGGGCGGCGAACTCGGTTTTGTACGCCGTGAGGAACGACGCGGTCCCGAGCAGGTCGGACGCGCTGAGCGGCTCACCGAGGACCGGCGCGCGAACGCGCAGGCCGTTCACCGCTCCACCCGCGCTAGCCGAGCCTGGCTGGGTTACTTCCACCGCGATACCGGGGCCGAACTGGAGGGCATCCGCGGGCTGGGGGTTGAATGCGCAGGTGGGCGTTTCGAAGGTGAACGACACCACGAAGTCGAAACCGGGGAGTCCCGCGGGGTCCGGCGACGCCGAAGCCACCGCGATGCGTTGGGAAGCCACCACGCGGGGCGGATCGAGGTCGAGAAGGAAGCCGTTATTGGCATCCAGCGCGCCCCCCGAGCGCAGGGCCCGCACAATGTCCAGGGTCGGCGAGTTGGTGTCCACCGGCCCATTGCCGTTCAGAACCAGGGTTTCGCCCCCGAGGTTGCGCAGCAAGCGGAACTGGCCGACCGACGGGTTCAGTTGTGTCGGGAAACGCAGTGCGACGTTGGGCGCGCTGAGCGAAAGGCTCGCCGGCAGACCGAGCCCGTTGAGGGGCATGCCACCGCCCATCGCGACAGACTCGAACTCGGAGATGGTGAAGTCGAACAGAAGCCGCGTCGAGAAGAAGCCCGAGCTCGAAACACCGCCGAAGTTGGTCGAGGGAACGACGCGGGCGCTGAACGGCGTCGTGGGCGGGTTGCCCACCAGCACGCGCACCGTCTCGTTCAGGAGCACCGTCGAGGGATCGATCAGGTCGTTGAACTGCAGCTCGAGAACGGAGTTGCGCGCGAGGACGGTGTACGGCGGTACCTCGCCGGGCTGAAGGCCCTTCGTCAGGACCGGGCTCAGGTTGCTGCGCGCTTCCTGCAGCAAGAGGTCGAACGCGTCACCGGCGGTCGCCGTCTTCGCGACGAGCAGCGTCAGGCGCGACGCGCCTGTAACCGGATTGGACGTGAGCGTCCACTTGCCCGGCACCGTGCGCACGTCCTCGCCGACGACGAACTCGGGATACAAGAGGTTGGTCGCGCCCGTCGCACTGTCGAAGTCGAACACGTCGACGAGCCGCCCCCAGGCGCCGCCAACGATGCGGAAGTCCTTCGCCTTGCCGCCGTCGTGGGGATCAACCAGGTACAGCGCCCCGTCGTAGAACGATCCGTCCGCGCCCGGCTTTTGGTTCGGCAGCCCGATTTGGGCCGGGGACTGGTCGGAGGGAGTTTCGTCGCCCGCGCTGCCGCAGGCACTCGCCACAACCGCGATCAGGGCGCTTGCGACGCCGAGCGCCCAGCGGGGCATCCGCACGCGGCGATCGCCAGCGGTTGCAAAGCGGCGCTCAAGGGACCCCGTGGTCGCGTCGAGCGCGGCGCCGGGGATGGCTCGTGAGGATGTGTACATCGTTTCGCGGGTTGAGGTCGGGGTCATCGCAGTTAAGGGGCGCAGCAAGGGGCGCAGCGAGGGGCGCAGCAAAAATCAATCGAGGCGGCGAGCGCCCGAAAAGCATCCGGGGCGCCCCGGGGAGGGCTCGTGGGCCGGCAGTTAGGGCTTTCGGGGCATCAAGGAGCGGGGGACGTCGGGCAGTCCAGCGCCAGCGGGCGCGTTCGCCGCGCGGGGGAGCGGGCTTGCGGCGGAGGGTCTGAGGATTGTCGGACGTTGAGGAGGAACGGTCAAGGAATGGGGCGCAGGGGCGGGCGGCGGCGGTCGGGGCTTTCCCGTGCGCTCGATCCGTGCGCTCGATCCGTGCGATCAAACCGTGCGGCATCCCTCATCAGCAAGAAGCGTACCGCCAGGGTTGCCGGGCGGCCGAACCTGCCGGGTCAGCCGCGGCCGCCGTGGGACGCGCCCAAACGCCGATCCAGGGGCACTTCTCGCGCGCCGTCGCTCGCGGCGCCCCCGAGGTGGCACGGCGCGTGGGGCACTGCGCGTGCGGAAGCGCACAGTTTCGTGCGGCGGCCGGGTGCTGCTCGCGCCCCAAAGGGGTATCCCCAGGGATGCCGGGCGGGAATAGCCGGGGCAACAGCGGCGCAGCGGCGGCTCCTGCGCCCATCAAAGGGGCGGCACAGGACTCGCGGTCGCAGGCGCGTGGAAACCGACGGTCGCGGCCTCGGCCACGTCGCGCAGGAACACCATGCGCTCGGGCCGCAGGCGCCTCGCCTCCGCGGAGTCCCGGGGCCAATAAACCCGGTCCTCCGAGCACCCAACGAACCCGAAAACGAGCTCCTGACTGCAGTACCCGCACGCCGCGCGCAGGGGATGCCGGGACAGGAGCTTCGCCGCGGGCTGGACGTGGCGCATCTCGGTGCGCGCGATGCAGGTCGGATTGGCGCAGGGATTCGAAAACGCGGCCTTGTAGAGGCGCGGGCCCGCGGGCGGGTGGTTGTCGCCGAGCTCGATCTGACCCAGCAACGCCGCGATCAACGCCATGCGGATCGGCACCCCGCGCGCGGCCTGCTTGAAGTAGATGCTGCGCGGGTCTGCGTCGAGTTCCTGCGCGATTTCATCGCGCCGTGGCAAGGGGTGCATCACCACTGCGTCGCGCAGAACCTCGGCCTGGAGCGTCGCGTGCCCAAGGCGCAGGTAGTCGTTGGTCGTCTCTTCGGGTGTGTGCCGCTCCGTCTGCGGCCGGGTCATGTACACGGCATCGACATGCTCGACCTTCAACCGGCTCGCTTCCGTGAAGAGGCTGAGCTGGTGCGGTTTCTGCGGTGTGATGTAAACCGCATCCGACTGCGCCGCGAGGTCACCGAGGCGCGACGCGTCGGCGCGCACGGGTTCGGCACCGTACTCCTCGCGCAAGCGCTGCATCACGTAGTCCGGCAACTCGAGGCCGTGGTGCGGCACGCAGACGATGTTCGCGCCGAAGCGCGCAAGCGCGTAGATGAACGAATGGATCGTGCGGCTGTAGCGCAGGTCGCCGGCGAGGACCACGTCGATGCCTTCGAGCCGCCCGCGCTCGATCCACAGTGTGTACAGGTCGCACAGTGTCTGCGTGGGGTGCTCGTGGCTGCCGTCCCCCGCGTTGATCACGGGGACCGACGCGTACTGCGCCGCGAGCCGCGCCGCGCCTTCGCTCGGATGGCGCAGCACGATCAGGTCCGCATAACCCTCGACCACGCGCACGGTGTCCGCCAGCGATTCGCCCTTCGTCGCGCTGGACGTTTTCATGTCCGCGGCGGTGAGGACGCCGCCGCCGAGGCGCAACATCGCCGACTCGAAGGACAACCGCGTGCGTGTCGACGGTTCGTAGAACAGGCTGGCCGAGATGCGCCCGCGCGCAAGGTGCGACCAACCGCGCGGGTCCGCCGCGTACTCGGCGGCGCGCTCGAACAGGGTCCGCATCTCCGCGAGGGAGAGGTCGTCGATGGAGACGAGGTGGCGGAGCGGCCCGGTCCTGGCTTCGGTCATGCTTCGGGGCCGCGGCGGATTGACCTCGAACTCAGCGCCGGTGCCGCGTTTGCACCGCTTGCGCGTGTTCCCGGACGCCGAAGACCCGAAAGGCTGAGCTTAGGGAGCCCGCCGCGAAGGATCAATCCCACCACGCGATCGACCGCGGTCCGGTGATCCGAGCCAGGGACCGCGCCCGCGCGTCGCAGGCGTACGGCTCGCGCGCGAGCCGCTCGAGGTTGTCCACGTCGCTCGGGTGGAAGGGCACTGCGCGGCCCAGGGGCCAGTCCGCCGCAAAAAGGTGGAGCCGCTCCGCGATCGCCGCGCCCAGCGCCGCGCGCGCGGCGGCGGGCGCCGCTTGGGCCGTGATGCACAGGCCCTGCGGCGACCAAAGTGCGAGGTCCGCCCGCGAATGGACCACGAGGACCGGTGTCCCCGTCGGGAGCGGCGGAGGCGCAGCAGGTGCGTCCGCCGGCGAAAGCCACAGCACGAGGTCCGCCGCTTCGCGCGCGACCCGGCCGAGGTTCTGCCCCGCGCGCTCCGTGTCGGCGGCGGGCCCGGTGGGCTCCCGGTCCCCCGCCGTGTCGACGAGCCGCACCGTAAAAGCCCCGACGGTGAGCGTTTGCTCCAAAAGGTCCCGCGTAGTGCCCGGCTCGTCGTTCACCAGCGCGCGCTCGCGTCCGAGCAGCGTATTGAAGAGGGTCGACTTGCCAGCGTTCACCGGGCCCGCGAGGACCACCCGCGGCGGCGCGAGCACACGCGCAAAACGCCGCCCGCGTTCGACGAGTTCACACAGCCCCGCGCGCCAGCGCTCGGGCGGCGCGAGCACGAGTCGGTCCAACGCGCGCCGCAGTGCACCCTCCGCTTGGTCGAGCAGCACCCGGGCAGGCCACTCCCCCGGCGCACCCGCGAGAGCTTCCAGCGCGCGGGCCTCGATGGAGCGCCCGCCCGCGGCGACAGACGCCCCGCGGGCTTGCAGGGCCAAGGCGACACCGTCCACGACGGCCGGACCGCCGTGCAGGTGCAGTTCGAACCGGTCGGAGCCGCGCTCGATCACCAGGGCCTCATCGAGCAAATGGCCGTCCGCGGCAAGCCGCACGAGTTTGGGCACCCCGGGCGAAAGGCTGGCCGCACCCGGCGCGAGTGCCACGAGGAGCGTCTTCGCGTCTGGACCCCAAAGGGCCAGCACCGCGATCGCGCCGGCGCCGCGGCCGCTCTCGCGATCGAGCCACACGCGGGGGGCGCTCAAACGCGGGTGTCCTCGAGCGCGGCGAGCAGCCCCCGATGGACGAGGTCGGGCTCGACGATCAGCGTTCCGCTCCAAAAGGGCGTCGGTTCGAGCAGGTACGCGAGCGCACCGCCCGTCAGCACCCGTGGAACCCCCGCAAGGCCGGCTTCCTGGCCGACACGGCGCGCGAGTTCGTCGGCCGCACCCCGGAGCCCGTGCACGATGCCCGCCCGCAACGCATCCACGGTCTCCTTGCCGAGCGCCGGAGCGCGTGTCGAAGGCTCGACCACGGGAAGCTGTGCCGCGGCGCCCAGGGCGCGCGCGAGCAAGCGCGGGCCTGGCGCAATCGCCCCGCCGAGGAAGCGCGCGGGCCCCGTCCCCGGCCCCGACCACTCGACCGCATCCACGGTCATCGCCGTCCCCACGTCGATCACCACCGCGGAACCTCCGACCCGCTCCGCCGCAGCGCGCGCGGCGAACAGCCGGTCGAGCCCCACCGTATGGGGGTTCGTGCAGGTGTTGACGATGCTGTGGGGCGGCGGTGCGAGCAGATCGGCCCCGCTCGCGGCCCGGGCCCACGCGGCCACCTGACGGGTAACCTCGGGGCCAGCCACGCCGGAGAGCGCGCCTCCCACGAGGCGCAACCCGCGCTGCGTCACTTCGGCTTCGATCCACGCCGCGAGCAGCGCTTCACAGTGCTCGGGTTCTTCGAAACGCGCGCGCGCCAGCGGCCCGCGCGGATCTCCACGAAGTCCGTGCGAATCCCCGGCATTGGGCGCGGCAGGCCAAAGCGCGACCTTGAGCGCACTATTGCCAAGGTCAAGGGTCCAAAGAACGTCCACGGCGATGTCCCCTGGCCCGGCGGTCGGTCCGTTTGCGGGCACCAACCGCGCGGGACTACTTGTTCGATTCGTAAATCAGCGTGCGGTCCTTGCCCGCGTTGGATACCACGACTTCCCACACGGTGTAGAGGTCCTGGTTGTTCTTCACGTAGCTGATCGCCTGACTGACGCTGTTGACCGACGTGCCGTTGATGCTCTTGACGATGTCGCCCGTCTTGACGCCGTGCTGGGCCACCGCAGAGCCCGGTTCGACGTGCAGCACTTCCACACCCTCCCACTTGCCGGTGCGCGGGTCGCGGTACTGGCGGTGGCGGACTTCGTTCGAAAGGATGTCGAGGTAATCGGCTTCGAAGCGCTCCACGTCCTGTGTGCCCAAGACAAACGTGTTTGGCCGGCGCTCGACGGTGCGCTCCGGGCGACCGATGATCCGCAGCGGCGCTTGGGGAATGCCGACGACGGACGGCAACTGGGCGCCACCTTCCCCCACGTAGACGATGCCAGGGCCATAGGGCGACCAGATCGCGACCTGCTCCGGGCCATCGTCCTCGAAATCGTCGACGACGAAAGCGAGCCCTTCGGGCTGGATCGCGTGCACACGCACGCCGGAAAACGCGCCGTGCAGCCGGTCGCCGATCTTCAGCGGCACGGCTCCCGGATGGGTGCGGCTGAGGTCCGCGTTGTCGTACACGATGAGTGCAAGGCTGTCCGCGGGCGCATCCGTGTCGACCTCAACGTAGAGGACCCGCAACAGCTTCGCGACGACGGGTTTGGGCCGCGTCGTGGGCTCTTCGGCTTGCGGGGGCGGCGGCGGGGGCGGCGGAGGCGCCTCGGCGCCGGTCCAGTTCATCTCGCGGAACGTCGCTACGACACGCTCGTAATCGACCAGCGTGGTGCGCGGCGGCTCGGGTTCGGGGACCTCGTCGAGGACCCGCTTCATGAACTCGTGGGGCGCGCGAGTGCGGGTGAGTTCGTCCTGCTTGCCCATGATCGCCCACGCGTAGACAAAAAATCCCAGATAGCCGAGCGCCCCGAGGGCGGCGATCCAGATCAGCAGCTTGAGGGTTGTGAGGTTCATCGGGAGCGCGGGCGACGGCGAGTGGCGGTCGGGCCCCCCAATCTAGCGCAGGGGGGCTCCGATCCGGCGTGCCATCCCGCGGGAGGGGGCCGGCCCAGCGTGGACGCCCGAGCCGGGGGTTTCTTCCCGCGCCCGCGAACCCACCGGTCCTGGGCCCTCGACGCGCGGGCCGCCTTACTCGGCGCCGGGACTCAACCGCAGGTGCTGGCGCTGGCGGTCGCCGCCACTGGTAAACCCGCGCAGGGCGAGCATCAGCTCGTCCGGGCGATCGCTCGCGGCCAACGCCACCTCGAGGTCGATCAGGCCGCTCTCGACGAGTTGGCGCAGGGACTGGTTGAAGCTGATCAGCCCCGTCTCGCCACCCTGGTCGATGGCGCGCCCGAGTTCCGAGATGCGGCCCTCGGACAGGAGCTCGCGCACGCGCGGCGTCGAAACCATCATTTCAAGGGCGGGCACCATCCCGTGGCCCGAGCGCCGCGGCAAGAGGCGCTGGCTCAACACCGCGACGAGGTTGTCGGCGAGGCGGTCGCGCACCTGTTGGTGCTGCTCGTTCGGGAAGAAGCTGATGATGCGCTCGACCGATTGGGCGGCATTCACGGTGTGCAGCGTGCTCATGACGAGGTGGCCGGTCTCCGTCGCGTCCAGCGCCGCCTGCACGGTCTCCCCGTCGCGCATTTCGCCGATCAGGATCACGTCCGGACTTTGGCGCAACGCGTGGCGCAACCCCGCGCTGAAGGTCGGCACGTCGGTGCCTACTTCCCGCTGGCTGATGACACAGCGCTCCTCGGTGAAGATCAGCTCCACCGGATCCTCGAGCGTGATGATGTGGCGCTCGGAATGCTGGTTCATGTACTGGATCATGGCCGCCATCGTCGTGGACTTGCCCGACCCCGCGATCCCGGTAACCAGCACGATCCCGCGCTTCTTGGCGCCGATCTTTTGCAGTTCGCCGGTCGGCAAACACAGGTTCTCGAGGCGCGGCGGTTTGTCGGAGACACGCCGCAACACGAGCGCTGCTTCGCCCATCTGCTTGTAGGCGTTGAGGCGGAAACGGCCCAGCCCGTCGAGTTGCAGCGCCACGTCGCAGGATCCCGTCTCGCGCCAGTTCGCCATGCGCACGGGTCCGACGATGCCATCGAGCACTTCCGCGAGCGCGCCGGCGTGGGGCACACGCCCGGGCAAAAACACGATGCGTCCATCGACGCGGCACGACGGTCGCCCGCCCGCGCGCAGGATGAGGTCGCTCGCGGAGCACTTCACCATCTCGGCGAGCCACGCTTCGAGTTGGTGGCGCGGCGACAGGCCGCTGGCGGTGCCCGCCGCCGGAATCACCGGGCGCGCGGCGCCCCCCGCAGCGGCGGCCCCCGCAGCCGCTTCCGAGGCTTGGACTTCACTCCCCGCAGGTGTGGATCGCGTGGGCTCGAAGCCCGGATTGCCACCCAGGGCCGCTTGGCTCGGGCGTGCGGCCGCGCCAACGCCGGCGTACTCGGTGGGACCGCCCGCGGGCGGCTGGGACCGCGGCACAGGGTTGGGCAGGGCGGCGTCGGGCTCACGGGCCGGCTGGCCGTAGGGAGCGCTGGAATCACGGTAGTGCTGCAAGGCCCGGGTCTCCTTTGGGATCTGGGCACACGCCCCGCCCGGAGCCAGCATCGGCGCCGTCGCCACCCGGCCTTGAGTCCTGCCGCCAATCGCGCTCAGGTCGGGGCCGGCATGCGCACGAGCGCCGTCGTGCGGTCGAGCAAGGCACGCACCCCGCGGCCCGTGTGTGCGCTGATCGAATGGACCGGCTCACCGAGCGCGGCCTCGAGTTCGCGTGCGCGCCCTTCGTCCGCTTCGCTCTCGACCTTCGTCGCCACGACGAGTCGCGGTCGGACGGCGAGTTCGCTCGAATACTGCGCGAGTTCGCGCACGATCACGCGCACGCTCGCGGCAGGCTCGTCGAGGGCTTCGGCCGACACGTCGACGAGGTGCAGGAGGACGCGGCAGCGCTCGACGTGCTTCAGGAAGCGATAACCCAGGCCGTGGCCCTCGGCCGCACCTTCGATGAGGCCCGGTAAGTCGGCGACGACCAGCGTGTCGTAGTCCCCCACCGCGGCGATCCCGACCTGGGGCTCCAGCGTGGTGAACGGGTAGTCGGCGATCTTCGGCGTGGCGCGGCTGATCGAAGCGAGGAACGTCGACTTCCCAGCGTTCGGCAAACCGACGAGGCCGACTTCGGCGAACAGCTTGAGCTCGAGCCGCAGCCGACGGGTTTCCCCGAGCCGACCCGGTTCCGCGCGGCGCGGTGTTTGCCGCACGGCGGTGGCAAAGTGCGGGTTCCCGCGGCCGCCGCGTCCCCCGGCAGCCACCACGAGCCGCTGGCCCTCCTCCACGAGGTCGCGCAACAAGTTGCCGCGCGCCGCGTCGAACACCTGGGTGCCAAGGGGCACCTCGAGCTCGACGTCTTCGCCGCCGGGGCCCGCACGGTTGTTCACACCACCCGGCTGACCGCTTTGGGCTTCGTAGCGCGGGCTGCGTCCGAGCGTCAAAAGGGAGTTGACGCGCGCTGTCGCAAGGAGAACGACGCTGCCGCCATCACCGCCATCGCCGCCGTCCGGGCCGCCCTTAGCGACGAACTTCTCGCGCCAGAACGAGACGAGCCCGTCGCCGCCCTTGCCGCCGTGCACGCGGATCTCACACTCGTCGCGCAGCAGCATTTGAAAGCCGGATGATGAAGCAGCCCCGCAGCGGCGGGGCATTGTTGGGGGAGGGCCCTCGGTCGAGGGGCTCCCAAAAATCATGTGCGAGCCACGATCAGCGGCTCAATCGGGCGAAGGTTAGTTCGCTGCGGCGGGCTCGATGTGCACACGGCGGTTCGATTGGAACCGCACGGTGCCCTGAACGAGCGCGAACAGGGTGTAGTCGCTGCCCTTACCGACGTTGCGGCCGGGGTGGAACACCGTTCCACACTGGCGGACGAGGATCGTTCCCGCTTGAACTTCCTGCCCCCCGAAACGCTTCACGCCGCGGAACTGAGGGTTGGAGTCGCGCCCGTTGCGCGTCGAGCCTTGGCCTTTTTTGTGTGCCATCGAAAAAGTGGTGCTGGGCTGTCTCCGGCGCCTTTATTGGGTGTCGCCGCGGATCAGACGAGGATGCCGGTGATCTTGACGCGGGTGTGCTTTTGGCGGTGACCGTTCTTCACACGCACGTTCTTGCGGCGCTTGAAGCGGAACACCACGAGTTTCTTGCCGGTGGTGCGGCCGACGACCTCGGCCGTGACCTTGGCCCCGGTGACCATGGGAGCCCCCACCTTGACGCCGTCGTCGTTGCCGACGAGCAGGACGTGAGGGAATTCGAGCGCGGAGCCGGGCTCGGCGCGCTGCATGAGGTCGAGGTCAAGCATGTCGCCCACGCGCACACGGGACTGGCGACCGCGATCGGAGAAGACTGCGTACACGGGAGTGCGGCCTACTAGGCTCGGTCCTACGGGGGATTGGAGACGGGGAGAATCGGGGCGGAGGGACGCGCCGCTCGGCGAGGGGCGCGGAGTCTAGCGCCCGCATGGCCCGAGGGGAAGACCCCGGCCCTGGCCGAAGCGCCAGCTCGGCCAGCAGGACGGCTCAACCCCCCACCGACCTGGCCCGACCCGACCTGGCCCGAGCCGACCTGGCCCGAGCCGGCCCGAGCCGAGCGGCTTAGCGCTTGCGGCGGCCGCCCGGGCGCACTTCGCGGCCATCGGCGCGCAGGTAATGGAAAATGCTCTCTTCCGCCTGCTCGTCGACGCCCCGCAAAATGATTTCGCGCTTCCCGCGCTCTTCGAGCTCGGCAAGCTCGGCCCGATTGCGCTTTTGGAGCCAGGCCACGGTGTCGTGGTGGCACAGCACCTCGATCTTCGTGAAACCCTTTTGGGATAGGGCCGAAGCGAGGCGCCGCAGGACCGCCTGGGCGCGGGACTGGGCGGTGCGGCGGCGGCCCGAGCCCTTGCAGGTCGGGCAGGTGTCGTAAACGAGGCGCGAAAGGCCCGGGCCGAGGCGCTGGCGGGTGAGCTCCAGCAGTCCGAACTGGGAGATCCGTCCGACCTTGGAGCGCGCCCGGTCGGTCGCGAGGGCATCGCGCAAGGTGCGCTCCACCAGCTTGCGGCTGGACTGGCGCAGCATGTCGATGAAGTCGAGCACGAGGATGCCGCCCAGGTCGCGCAGTCGGATCTGCCGCGCGATTTCCGGGGCCGCCTCGAGGTTCGTCTTCAGCGCGATGTCCTCGAAATCGGCACCCTCGTCGCGCGTGCGGCCCGAGTTGACGTCGATCGCGACGAGCGCTTCGGTTTGGTCGATGACAATCGACCCCCCCGAAGGCAACTCGACGCGCCGCGCGAAGATGCGCTCGAAGTCGGGCTCGACGGCGTGCTGGTGGAACAGCGGCTTCGGCGCCTCGTGCAGGACGATGCGGTCGAGGTGCTCGGGCATGAGCTTTTGCGTGAACTCACGCATGTGCTCGTAAACCTTCGCCGAATCGACGAGCACCGCTTCCGTGCGCGCCGAGAACAGGTCGCGCATCGTGCGGATGGCCACGTCCGATTCCTGGTACAGCGGCGCCGGGTTGCGTCCGAGCACGAGCTTCTTCGAGAAGTCCTGCCAAACCGCGATCAGGTAATCGAGGTCGCGCTTGATGTCGGCCTTCGTGCGGCCAACACCCGCCGTGCGCACGATGACACCCATGCCCTCGGGGATTTCAAGGCTTTGGAGGATGCGCTTGAGGCGCCGGCGTTCTTTGTCGTCCTCGATCTTGCGGCTGACGCCCGTGCGTTGCAGCGACGGCATCAAAACCAGGTAGCGGCCGGGGATCGAGATGAACGTCGTCAGCGTCGGCCCCTTGTCGCCGATCGCGTCCTTGGTGATCTGCACGGCGACCGTCTGGCCCTTTTGGAGCAGGTCGCTGATCGCGTGGCGCTTGCGTTGGCGCGGGCGCGGTTTGCCCTTGGAGCGTTTGCCCTTGCTCTCCGCGCGTTTTTCGTCGCCCTCGATCTCGTCGGCCTTGCCGCCGTTGCCCCAGTCTTCGGGGTCGGTGCGCGCGGTCAAGAGCTTGTCGAGGGACCACTTTTCGTCGCCGTAAACCTCCATCACGTCGGAGACGTGCAGGAAACCGTTGCGGCCCTGGCCGAAGTCCACGAACGCGGCTCCGATGGCCGTTTCGAGGTTCACGACCCGGCCGCGGTAGATGTCGTTGACGTAGGACTCGTGGTCCCGGACGGTCATTTGAAGGTCGACGATCTTCGAGCCTTCGACCACGACGACGCGGGTTTCCTCCGGATCGGCCGCGTTGACGAGGATGCGCTGGTCGCGCGGCACCTCGATCTGGTGCGGTGCTTCGTCGGGATCGATCGCGACGCGCCGGCTTCGCGCGGGCCGCGGCACGGGGTCGAGTTCGGCGAGATCGTCCTCTTCTCCGGGGATGGACTCGATACCCACGGCTCCGGGTTCCTCGCGCGGCGGCGCGTCGTCGCGGCGGCCCTTGCCGCGGCGGGCGCTCTTGCGGCGTGGCCCCTTGGAGACAAGTCCGCTGGCCCCCGCGCGAACGCTCGGTTCCGCGTCCGCGTCCGCGTCGTCGCTCGAGCCCGCGGCGTCGCCGTCTTGGCGGTCGGAGCCAACCGTCGCGCCCTTGCGACTGCGGCGCGAGCGGCGCGAACGTTTTTTGCGCGGGGCGCTGACGCCACCGCCGGCGCTGTCGTCCCCATCGCGTTCCCGCGCGGGGTCGCCCTCGCCGTCGGCGGGCTCATCGCCCTCGTTCGCGTCGCTTTCCTCGGTCCAGCCCGCACCCTCCTCGTGGTCGTCCACATGGAGGCCGACCGCGCCCTCCCCGATCGATCCATCGCCGGCGGTGCCCGTGGTCGTTCCTCCGCGCTTCGAACGCCGTCCGCGACGGCGGCGTTTCTTGCGTCGCGGAGCGTCCTCGCCTTCCGCGGCGGCGGCGCGCTCGTCCGACCCATCCCCGTCGAATCCGTCGACGGGCGCATTCCCTTCAACTGTTTCGTCCTCGTCGAGCGGCGCGACGGTTGCGACTTCGCCGTCGTGCTCCAGTCCGCGCGCGTCGAACCGGCTGGCGCTCGGCGCTTCGAACTCCGCTTCGGGCAGCGGGATCGCGCGGGGCGCACGGCGCGAGGCCGAGCCCGTGGCGCGGGACCGCGAACGGGCCGGCGCTCGCTTCGCAGGTTCGGTCGACGGCGCTTCCTGCGCGCTGTCCATAGCCAGCGACCCGTCGGTCAGCGCGCCGTTCTCGGCGACGGTGTCGTCGGCCGCAGCGTCTTCGAAGCCAGCGTCAACCTCGCCGGCCGCCGCCACGGCGCGCGCACCACCGCGCCGCCCGCGGCGACGTGCACGACGACGCGGTGTGGCCTCATCGCCGGCGCTTTCTTCCGGGACATCCGCGGCGGGCTCGAAGTCGCCGCCGTCGCCGGAAGACGAAGAAGAGGAGGCGTCGGAACCAAAAATCGGGTCGCCGATGGGGGTCGGCTCACCCGGGGCCGCGGGGTCTCGCCCGGGCGGCGTGGGGACGTGGGTCATCGCAGGGGGTCCGTTGAGCGTTCGATCGCAGGATCGAGGTGCCCCCGGTGGGCGTCGCGCGCCGGTGCTCGGCGGGGCGTCCGTGGACGCCGCCGCGTCGGACGGGCGGGAGCGCTGCGCAACGGTTCGGTCCCCTGGGGCGCCGGAGTTGGCCAGGCGACCGAGGGTCGGGGGCCGTGTGGCTACCGGGCGAGAGCCAAGCTGCCACCCGGCGATCCGCCGAGGATTTCGCGAGCGCGGAGGACGTCCTTGAGCGCGCGCCGCAGCGCCGGCCCGGCGGCGCGCGACCCACGGCCGCTGCAGATCGCGGAGCGCACGGGCAAGGCGTCGGCCCGGGGGGCCGCGGCGGCGAGCACCCGGGAACCGGGGACACGCGTGTTCGAAGAGGGCGCGACCGCTACGGGCTCCGGACGATCCGGGGCGCTTCGGCGCGGACGCTCGCCGGCGCGGTGCTCGTCGGCCCCTTCGGGCCAACGGGTCGCGGGCGATGCGCGATGGTGGCCGATCCGGGGGCCCCGTGTCGACCGCCCAGCCTTCCAAAAGCCACCGCTCGGGCCGGATTCGGGCCACGGGGGGCCCTAGAGCTCCGCCAGGGGCGCCTGGAATGGAGCGGGCCGCAGCGGCATCAGCCCCCGCGGCCCGCGCGACGTGTCGTGGTGGGTCCGAGGTCACTGGTCGCCCGTCGGCGCCGGCTGGCCGTCGACACCCGGCTCGACGAACGTGGTTAGCTCCACGGTGCCACCGGCTTGGACCTGCGCGGAAACCGGCTCCTTGCGGGGTTTCGGCGGACCCTCTTCGCCGAAGACGAGCTTGCCGAGCTCACCCTCGTACAACTTGCGGCGACGCTCGAGTTCACGCTGCAGCATCACGTCCGTGTCGCGCGCCGAGCGCACGATCGTCGGAGTGATGAACACCATCAGGCTGCGCTTTTCCTTGTTGCGCTCGCGGTGCTTGAAGAGTTCGCCAAGCACCGGAATGCGGCTGATGTACGGGATGCGCGACACACGCTCGGTCTCCACGTCCGTTGTCAAACCGCCGATCACCGCGGTCTGGCCGCTTTCGAGCAGCATGCTCGTGACGATCGTCGAGGCGCGCACCCGGGGCAGCGCGATGGAGCCTTCAGCGCCAGACGCACCGACCGTGAAGACGTCGAAGCCCGCAGGTGCGAGCCCCGTTTGACCCGTGCCCGAAAGGCTGGTTTCCTTCGGGATGACTTCCATCGTCAGCGTGTTCGTGCCGGGGATGATGTTCGGCACGATCAGCAGTTGGAAGCCCACTTCGACGGGCGAACCGTTCGCTTCCTGGACCGAAAGGTTCAAACCACCGGCTTGACCTTGTTCGGTGCGCGCTTCCGCATAGCGGATCGTTTCACCGACGAAAATCGTCGCTTCACGGCCGTCGAGCGCGATGATCTTCGGCGCTTGAACGACCTGCGACTTGGTGTCGCGCTGGAGCATGCGCAGCGTCGCAGTCACGCCGGTGAAGGACAAGGATCCGAAGATCGTGGCCGGAACGACGGTGCTGCCCGCGTTGAGGGTCGGATCCGTGAACGGTCCCGAGCCCGAATCGTTGGCGATGATGCTGTCATCGAAACCGCCGTCACCAAGGTCGAAGGGCAGTTTGATCGGGATCTGGCCCATGCTCATGGACACACGCGGACCGTCCTCGCCGTAATCGATCCCGAGGTCGAACAGGTCGGAGTTTGCGGTGGACACGAACTTGACGTCGACGAAGACCTGGGCGGGCTCGACGTCGAGGCGCTCGAGCATGTCCGAGATCTCAGCGTGCACCTGAGCGGTGTCCCGCACAATCAGCACGTTCTTGTCGGCGATGTAGTTGAGCTCGCCGCCCGTGCTGAGGGCACGGCGCAGTGCGGTGATGATCGGGAAGTCCTTGTCGAGGTCACCGGACGGCGGCTTGATCGCGCCGGCGACGAACTCAGAGTTCAGGACGGGCACGTAGTTGCCCTTCGGGCGCAGGAAGCGCAGTTGGTAGCTCTTGGCCTCCATCTGGGCCTGCAGGCTGACCGGGTCGACGACACGCAGAATGCCGCGCGCCTCCTCGACGATGACGTAACCTAGGGTCTTGACCGCCACTTCGAGGGCGTCGCGCCAGGGGACGTCCGAAAGACGCAGCGACAGCGAACCTGTGACCTCCGGCGCCACGACGATGTTCGCACCGCTGACCGCGGCGATCGCGTCGATGACTTCCGTCACGGACGCATTGGTGAACTTGAAGTTGACGCGCGGCGGCTTGGTCAGCGTGAGTACGCCAGCCGTGCGTTGCTCGACCACGCAGCCCGCGAGTTCCGCGGCGAGTTGCAGCGCTTCGCGCCACGACACGTCGCTGAGTTCGAGGGAAATCGGCGTCTCCGCGCCCTCGAGGATGACCAAGTTCGCACCGGACTGCTGGCGGAGATAGTCCACCACTTCCCGGAGCTCTCGGTTCTCGACGCGCAGGGAAACCCGTGCACCTTGGTTGGGAACTTGGGCGTCCGCAAGGGGCGCACAGAACCCGATGGCCAACACCGCGGCCACCATTCGGATCAGTGTCTTCAAATCGTGCCTCCCCCGTGGTCGCGACCCGGGGCTTCCTACCTGGTTAGTTGCCGATGGCCTGCCTGACCGCGATGCCCTCGAACAAGAACTCGACGAATTCGTACGAGATCGAGAGCACTTGAAGGTCGGGACCGACCATGTCGCCGACCGCCTTGGACTTGCCGTCGATCAACGCGATGAAGCGCCCTTCGATGACGCTCAGCCCGTTGATCTTTAGTCCGAGACGGTTGAATTTGATGACCTTGCGCGCGAGTTCGGCGTAGAACTCGACCTGCTCGACGAGCTCGTCGATGAGCGGTTCGCCGGGGACCACCTGTGCCAGCCGGGGCTGCACAGTCTGGTAGGCCTGGAGCGCCAGATCGAACTCGTCCGCGCTGAGGTGGACTTCCATCGCCTCCGCGGTTTTTTCAAGGAACTCCCGCGAAGGACTGCGCTTGTCGATCACGTCCAAAACCTCGCGGATGCGGGCGATCTCATCGACCACCTCGATCTGGAAGCGGCGTTTTGCCGGTTCGTAGCTGAGGTAGGCCTCGGATTCCACGCGCCGCACCTCGATCTCGAGCGTGGCGAGCTTGGTTTCGAGGTCGCGCCGCGACTTGATCTGCGCGACGACGGTCTGCGCCGCTTCGAACTCGGACGTGATCAACGCGGCTTGGACTGCGTGCTGCACAAGGCCGTCCACCAACGCGATCTGCTCGGTGATCGGGATCGTGGTCGTTTCGTCGTTGGCCAGGATGCGCGGGTCGATCCAAGGGTCGCGGCGATTGCGGCTGCCCTTGTAGGCGTATTTGGGAAGGATCAGATCGTTGGTGCGCTTGGCGATGTCGCCCATCATCTGGTCGCGCTTGCGCTCGTAACCCTCGACCTGCACCCGATCCGGACGGCCCGTTTCGTCGTAGACGTACGTCTCGACTTCCATCGTCACCGCGTGGCTCTGGGGCCCCGATTCCTCATCCATGCGGCGGCGTTTTGCGGCGCTCAACTGGAAGGCCGGGATCGACATGAACTGCTGGCTGGTTTCGACGAGGTTGAAAAACGCCAGCAGTTGGAACGCATCACCCTCGAACTGCAGGGTGTACGCGGCCTTCTCGAAATCCGTCTTGTTCGCCTTGGGCCCGCGGGCCGTGTTTTTTTCCTGCAGTGAACTGATCCGCACCTGCGCTTCCTGGGCGAAAGCGTGCAGCGCGCGCGTGAAGTTGGGCATGTCCTTCGCGTTCGGAAGGATCGTGCGCACAACTTCGTCCGTCTCGCGCTGCAAGATCACATCGCGCTCGATGTCGGGTGTGCGGCTCAGCAGCTTGCGGTTGCCCGCAATGTCGGCATCCATCTGCACCGATTTTTCGCGCAGCGCAAGGACCGTGGAGTGTTGGCTGTACAGGAGGCCGCCGAGCGCCAGCGTGATGCACACGCCGCTCGCCAGGCCAACAAGGCCCTTTTTCTTGGGGTCCATCAGGAACTCCTCTCGCTCGTCTCAGCCGACGTCTTGGCCTTCGCGGGGGCGGGCTTCTTCGGCTCGTCGGGGGCTTTGATCTGGAACTCGAGGGGGAACGACCACACCTCGGACGGAATGCGCGTGGGATCGGTCTCGCTGAGGCGCCCCTGGGGCGGCTTCGGCGGCAACAGACCGCGGGCGAAGTCCGATTGGGCGAGGTCATCGAGGAAGTTCGCCATGTGCGTGATGCTGGCCGAACCCGAGAACCCATCCGCGCGCAGGGACCCGAGCGTTCCCGTGCGCTTGTCGACCTTCTGAACGACGTTGAGGTCGCCGAACCACACGAGGTACTTCTCGCCGTCCCCGCCGCGGTTGACGACGTCGACCAGTTGGTCCACCTTCTCCGTCCAGGCGATGCGGGTCGTGGAGATGTCGTTGAGCGTCTGCTCGCGCGACAGAAACTCCTTGTTTTCACGTTCGAGCGAACGGTGGTAGGCGACCTGGGGAGCCTGGTTGTCGTACTCACCCTGGAGCACGGCCAAATGCCCCTCGATCTGCGCTTGCACGCCGAAGGCGGTCCACGCCCACCAGGCGACCAGCGTCGCGTCGACCGCCACGAACGCCGCGATGGCGGCCATGGCCTTGAACGACGACCGCTTCGACTTGCGGTACTCGTCCGGAAGCAGGTTGATGGTAATCATGCTGCACGCACCCTGGAAGCCAGGCCAATCGCGACGGCGAGGGATGCCGAGTTGGCCTCGAGCTCCTCGACGTTGACGCGGTCGGCATCCACACGCAGGCCGTCCAGCGGGTTCCACACTCGGGTGGGACGGCCCAACGCCTGTTCGATGAACGCCACGGCGCCGGGGGCGAGCGAACCGCCACCCGACAGCAGCACTTCCTCGACCCGAACGCCTTCGCGGTTTTCGACGTAATCGAGCGACAAGGAGATCTCGCTGACGAGGTCTTCCAGCACCGGGGAAATGGCGCGAGCGACCTCGACTTCGCGGTCGCCCGGTGTGCGCTTGAGGGCTTCGGCTTCGAACAGCTCGAGGCCCAGCCGGCGCGCCACCGCCTGCGTCATGTCGCCGCCGGCGATGCCGATTTCCCGGCTGAAACAGGTTTCGCCGCCGAGCAGCACGTTGATCTGCGTGCGGGTGGCGCCCACGTCGACGAGGGCAACACCCTGTTCGCCGCCGTCGTCTCCGCGCACGGCGCTAGCCGCGCTCATTTCCCAGGCGTTTGCCAGGGCGAACACGTCGACATCGACGATCGTGGGCTGCAGGCCGTGGAACACGACGTCCTGCAACTGGCTGTGGACGACGCTCTTCTGGCACGCCACAAGCACCACTCCGACTTGGCCTTCGGCGTCGTTATCACCCTCGGCGTGGGAGCGCCGCTGGAGCCGCTGGCAGTCGAGGACGACGTCGGCAGCATCGAAGGGTAGGTACTTGTCCGACTCGAAGCGGATCGCCTGGCGCAGCTCGGCGTCCGACATCGGCACCATCGAGATGTAACGCACCACGACGTTCTGGCCCGCGACCCCCGTTGCGACCGCTTTCGTGCGGAACTTGCCCTGCTCGTAAAGTTGGCCGAGCGCGACGGAGCGCTCGCTGCCGACGGGCACCTCGACGCGCGCAAAACCCGTGATCACGGGCTCGGAACCATCGAGACTGATCTCGATGGCCTTCAGCGTCTGGGTGCCGAGGTCCAGACCGATGAGGCACTTGGGTTTGCGGAACAACGCCTTGACTCCCTGGGTTGGGCCTCCTTCGAGGCCGCGGGATGCTGGGAACGGGCCGGCTTTGCGGTCGGCCTTCGGCGTGTCCTTCGGCGCTGTCGGCGCGCCGGGTTGAGTGCGACGCGGGCAAACCCGGTTGCGCCGTGCCCGCGTTCCCGGGGATGCGAAGGCCCCGATCGGCGGTTGCGACGGCCCTCAGCCCACGGCGAGCCCATACACCCCGCGCGGGGGCCTGCCCGGCCGCTTCGAGCCCGCCCGTCAATGCCGTGGGCCGACGGGGTACCGCGGATGTTCCACGGGTCAGGCGCCCTCAAAACGCGGCCTGACCGAAGCGCGGCCTGACCGCAGCGCGGCGGTGGGCCATCGAGGTCGATTCGCCGCCGATTCGCGGCAGGGGGGGGCAATGGATTCGCCCCCACCCCCGCTTCAGCCCGTCTCGCGCTCTCCGAACCCGTCGCGGAACAGGGCACAGATGTCGGCGAGGAGCGCCTCCGCGTCCCCGCCTTTCGCGCACAGCTCGAGCTCCGAGCCGCAGGCCGCGTTCAGGGTCATCAACTCGAGGATGCTCTTGCCGTTGACAAGCCGGCCGTCAAAGCCGATGCGCAGTTCACTTTGGTAGCGCAGGGCGGTGGACACCACCGCATGGCACGGGCGAGCGTGCAATCCCTGGCTATTGGCGACGAGCACCTTGCTGCGGTGTTCCACGGTGGGACGGATCATGGCGAGTTGGGCGCAAGTTCACCGGAGCGCGGGCGTCCGCGGTCCGCTAGCCGCCGCGATGTCACAGCGTTCACCGCCACTGCTTTAAGCGCCACTGCTTTAAGCGCCACTGCCTTAATTGTCACTGCCTTAATTGTCACTGCCTTAATTATCACTGCGTCGACATCTCGCGCAGCAGGTCGACGAGTTCGGTGCGGGTCTTCGCGGACAGTGCAAAACGGCGGAAGTCCTCGTGGCGCCCGAGCCGCGCGATCCAGCGCATCATCTCAAGGTGCCGCTCGGGATCGTGCTCGGAACTCGCCTCCGCCGGCCGAAGGACGGTGAAAAACAGGTACACGGGTGCGCCGTCGATCGCGCGCCAATCCAGACCGTCGGGTTGGAGCGAGAAGCTCACCGCCGCCCGGTCGAGCCCAGCGAGCTTGACGTGCGGGATCGCGACCCCCATGCCGACGCCCGTGGATGCCATCCGTTCGCGCTCGAGCAGCGCCTGGAGCGCCGGCGCTTCCAGTTCGCTCGGCAACTGGCCAGACTTCACCAGGTTCGCCACGATCTCCTCGAAGATCCCATCCCGCTCGGCGCCCTTGAGGCGGATGCTGCACGCGGCGGGTCGGAACAACTTCCAAAAGGCGTGGATATCGATTTTCATCTGGCTTCGGCGCGGACCGACCAAAGTCTAGCAGATCGGATCTCGCGAATACGGTCGCGGACGCCCACGAACCGCGTGTGGTCGCGCGTGCATGCCGCGGAACACGCCGCATGTAGGCAGGCAACCGCACCGCGCGGCGACCACGAACCGCAAAGCGGTAGACGCGCAGCTCTGGGGCTGCGTGGCTTCTATCCAGCCTATCCGGCGAGCGGAGACCGGGGCGTAGATCAGGTCCGCTCGCGGCGGCGCACCGATTTGGCGAGCTTCTGCTTGTGGCGGGCGAGAACGTTCGACATGCGGTCGACGGACTCATCCAGGGCCTTCGACAGCGAATCGGCGCGGGAATCGACCACCAGCACGACACCCGGCCGGGCGCTCGCAACGAGTTCGACCCGGTGGATGTGTTGTTGCTGTTCGAGCAGCGCGCGAATCGACTCGGTTCGGTCGAAGTAGCGCGCGAGCCGCTGGAGCTTCTCCTCCACTTGACCGCGCACCTCGGCGGGGTAGTCGTCGTGCGGTATGGAGACTTCGATCTTCATGCGTATGGATCCCCTCGGGCCGCCCGTTGGGCGTCCTCAGTCGGCCTCGCGGTGCGCCGCGTTCGCGGCGCCACCCCACTGTATTCAGCATGGAGCGCTAAGGGGGCCGGGTCAAGACCCGCGCAAGCGCCCGTCGGACATCGGCATTGGCGGTGCGAAAAATCCACGCGGATGCCGCGGAATCCAAAGCTCTGGCACCGCGGTCGCGCCCGGCGGACGACCGACGACCGTCCACGGGCCGCAGCGTGCCGTTTCCCGTCAATCAATCCCGCGCGGGCGCGGAGCGCGCCGCGAAACAGGGCTCGGCGTAGCGCACCGACAAAAGATACAGGCCAGCGGCGGGCGCGGTCGGGCCCGCACGCGATCGGTCCAAGGCGGCCAGTGCCGCCGCGAACTCGTCCACGGAGGTGCGCCCGCGGCCCACGTCGACCAATGAGCCGGCGATGGTGCGGACCATGTTGTAGAGAAAGCCGTTGCCCTGCACGACGAGCGCAAGTCGGTTGCGCCGCCGCACGATCCGCAGGGATGTGATCGTGCGCACGTTGGAACGGCGTGGCGAACCCGAACTCGCGAGCGATGTGAAATCGTGTTCGCCGACGAGGTGCGCTGCCGCGCGGCGTATCGCATCCACATCGAGCACTCCGCGCACCGCCCAGGCCCGCCCGCGAACGAAGGGCGAAGGCTCGGCGTCGGTCCAGATGAGGTAGAGGTAGCGCTTGCCCCGCGCGTGGAAGCGCGAATGAAACTCTGCGGGGCACGTTTCGAGGGCGCGCACCACCACCTCCGGGGGCAGGTGCGCGTTGAGCGCGCGCCGCAGCCGGTTGTCGTCCAGCGGAGTGTCAACGTGGAAGTGCGCCACTTGTCCAAGCGCGTGGACTCCCGTATCGGTCCGCCCCGCGCCGTGCACGACCACCGGCCGGTGGAGGAAAGCCTCAAGCCCCTCCTCGATCGTCTCCTGAACGGATTCGAAGCCGTCCTGGCGCTGCCATCCAAAAAAACGCGCGCCGTCGTAGGCGACGAGGATCCGGACGTTGCGCATGGCGCCCGGGAGGATAGCGAGTTGCGGCCGCGGGCGGGCGAGGGCGGCGTTAGGCGGCAAACCGGCGGCGGCGGTAAGAACTCGGCAGACCAAGTTCCGCACGCATCTTCGCAACCGTGCGGCGCGCGACGTCGAACCCCTCGCGGGCAAGGCGCTCCGCGAGCTCGTCGTCCGCAAGCGGCGCCGCGGGGTCCTCGGCGGTGACCAACTCCGCGAGTCGGGTGCGCAGCGCCCCCGCCGTGTGCCCCCCGCCGGGGGCCGCGGCCTGGAAGAACGCCTTCAGCGCAAGGACGCCGTGCGGCGTTTCGATGCTTTTGCCCGCAATCGCGCGGCTGACCGTGCTCGGGTGCAAGCCGAGCTCCTCGGCCACGTCGGCCTGCTGGAGCGGAACGAGCTGCGCGGGACCGCGCTCGAGGAACGCGCTTTGGTGGCGCAGCAGGCATTCGGCGACACGCCGCAGGGTCTGGGCGCGTTGTTCGACGGCGCTGAGCAGCGCCCGCGCGCGGGCCACGCCGTCGCGCAAGCGTTGGCGCACGTCGGCCGGTTGCGAGCGGTCGCGCGCGAGCACGAGCACGGTCGAGTCGAGGCTCATCACGGGCAGCGTCTCACCCACGCTCGAGAGCTCGAACCCCGAACCGGTCCAACGCACCGCGAGTTCGGGGCGCAACGGTTCGGCCGGCTCCTCCTGGAGCGCCCGCGCGGGCCGCAGTTCGAGCCGCCCGAGGCGCTCCCGCAGCCGCTCGACCGCGGCGACGCCAACTCCCATCAAACGCGCGATGCGCGGTGTGCGGTTGCGCGCGAGGTCGTCGAGGTGTTCCTCGATGAGCGTACACAAAAGCGTGTATTCCGGTTCGGTGCGCTCGAGCTGCAACAGCAGCACTTCACACAGGTCGCGGCCCCCCAAACCCTTGGGCTCGAGGTTTTGCAGAGCGCCGATGGCGCGGCCAAGAGCGGCTTGTGTGGCCTCCAAACTCCGGCGCGCGGCCTCGGCGAGCAGCGTGCCATCGCTCGTGCGCAGCCAACCGTCGTCGTCGAGGAACTCCACCACGAGGTTGAACCAACCGCGGTCCACATCCGCCGGGGCCTGCTCGCCCAGGCGTTCGCGCCAGCCGGCCTGCGCCGCGGGGAGGCTCGCCAACCATTGCGCGTGTTCGTTCCCCCCCGCCACCCGGCGGGACTCGCGCCGCGCAGGAAGCGTCGGGGCAGGGCGCTCTTCGATGCGCAGGGCTTCGTTGCTCTCGTAGGCCTCCCGCAGGTGGACCGCGAGTTCGGCCGCGGGCAATGCGAGCACTTCCAGGGACGCGAGCAGCCGTGTTTCGAGGCGCTGCTCCTGCCGCTGGCCGGCACCCATGCTCTGGCCGAGCCGTTTGTAAGGTCCTTCGTTCACCACGCCGGGCCTATCGTCGCCCCTACCGCACAACCTGAGCGGGCAGGGCGCGGGTCCGGCCACGCGCGAACGAGAGGTGGGAAGAGCGCCGCGCCCTCCCCCCCCCCGAGGAGGACGGTCCGGCGCGGTGAGGATCACCCTTTTGGAGCGCCGCCCGGGTCCGCCGCGGGTGGGGTCGCCCCGGGCCCCGAACGGGACCGGCGCAGGGCCACCCGACCCTCGAGC
>Ga0163144_10000431_pt1 | contig 96845 bp, 85 predicted proteins | sample OliLak19BULKMAT1_FD_123175 | JGI IMG/M metagenome (GOLD analysis project Ga0163144, IMG submission 123175) | Freshwater microbial mat bacterial communities from Lake Vanda, McMurdo Dry Valleys, Antarctica - Oligotrophic Lake LV.19.BULKMAT1 | ecosystem: Environmental > Aquatic > Freshwater >...
AAATCCGCAACGCCGAGTGGGCCGCTTCGCAAATGGCACGTCGGTTGGAGATCGCCGTGCAGGCGAGCTCGGCCGGCCTGTGGGACTGGGATTTTGGGGCAAAGCAGTTCTATTTTTCCCCGTTGTTGAAGTCTCACCTCGGCTACGGCGAGAGCGAAGCGATGGATACCAGCTTCAAAGGCTTCGTCAGGGCCATCCATCCGCAAGACCGCGAGCAGTTCCGGCACCTGGAGACAAACGTCGCCTCGCATGCGCCTTTGTTTATCGAGTTCCGCCTCCGGACGACACGGGGAGAATACCGCTGGTTCCGGTCGCAGGGGCAGACGGAATGGGATACCGCGGGTAAGCCCATTCACATGGCCGGCTCCATTGTGGACATTTCCGAAGAACGGGCCATACGCGAGAAACTCCGCGTAAGCGAGGAGCGGCTGGCGCTGGCGATTGATAGCTCGGCCTTGGGACTTTGGGACTGGAACGTCCAAAACGGGAACTTGTATGTGTCGGATGCCCTGGAGAAGATGCTGGGCTACGCCTGTGGACAGATGCCGCGCACGAGGTTTTCCACCATGATCCATCCCGACGATCGCATGGGAGACGCGCGCGCGCTGGATCCTCACCTTGCAGGCTCGATTCCGGACTATAGAAGCGAATACCGCATGTGCGATTCCCGTGGTGAATGGAAGTGGATTCTAGCGAGGGGCAGGGTGGTGGCGCGCGACCTCGGAGGCGTGCCGTTGCGCATGGTGGGCACGCTTTCCGACTTCACCAGACGGCGGCAGCTCGAGGAAGATTTGCGTCGCGCCGTCGACGCCGCCCAAGCAGCCAATCGCGCAAAGGGCGAGTTCCTGGCCAACATGAGCCACGAAATCCGTACCCCCATGAACGGCATCATGGGCATGACCCATCTGCTGATGGATACCGAACTGGACCCGGACCAAAGAGATTTTGCCAATACAATCCGTTACTCCGCCGACTCGCTGCTGAACCTGATCAACGACATCCTCGATTTTTCGAAGATCGAAGCCGGAAAGCTTGAGCTCGAAGAGGTAAGCTACGACGTGCGGGAGCCGGTGGAGTCCAGTACCGAGATGCAGGCGCTCAAGGCCGAGGGAAAGGGCATCAAGCTCTATAGCATGATCGAGGCGGGCGTTCCGCTCGTCTTGCTCGGCGATCCGGGTCGATTGCGTCAAGTCCTGGTGAATCTTGTGAGCAATGCGCTGAAGTTCACCGAGCGTGGAGAGGTCGCGGTGCATGTAACGGTTCGCGCGAGCGCATTCCCTGGATCGGCCGCGGATTCCCCGCGCGAGTCGATGATCCGCTGCGAAGTGCGCGATACGGGCATTGGCGTCTCCGAAGAGATTCAGCCACTCTTGTTTCAGGCGTTCACGCAGGCCGATGGGTCGACCACTCGCCGCTTCGGCGGCACCGGCCTGGGACTCTCGATTTCCAAACGTCTCATTGAGATGATGGGTGGCACGATCGGCATGCACAGCCAGCCGGGCCACGGCTCGACGTTCTGGTTCGAAATACCGATGCGCGAAGGGGACTGGTGTCCCGCTGACAGTCGTCAGAACATTGCAGGGCGCCGGGTCTTGATCGTCGACGACGACGAACTGGACCGGACGGTCCTACGGCACCATTTGAGCCGCGCCGGCTTGCGCTATGAGGAAGCCTCCTGCCCCAGTGAGGCTTTGGCGCGGCTACGGGGTGCCGTGGAGTCGGGCCAGCCTTTTGATTTTGCGGTCATCGATTATCAGTTGCCCGAGTTGGACGGGATAGCGCTTGGCCGCCGGATTCTGACCGAGCCGGCATGGAAGAACACGTGCTTGATCATGGTCACCGCTTTCGGGGACCGGAAGCTCGGACGGGGCGCGCTGGCGGAGGGGTTTCGCGGCTACCTCACGAAGCCTCTCAAAGAGTCTTCGCTTATTAACGTGATGCAACGGGCGTTGGATCATAAGCCGGGAGACCGGCCCGATCCGAGTCACGGCCCGGTCACCCCCGGCGTGGAAACGGGAGCAGCGAGCTACCGGATTCTATTGGCCGAAGACAACGCCGTGAATCAGAAGCTGATGCTTAGAGTGTTGGCCAAGATGGGCCATGCCGTGGATGTCGTGGCGGACGGGCGTCAGGCGGTGGAGGCGGCGCTCCGCATGGAATACGACGTGATCCTGATGGATTGCCAGATGCCGGAACTCGACGGGTTTGAGGCTACCGCCGAAATCCGCCGCAAGGAGCCCGCGGGCCGGCGGGTTTCGATTATCGCTCTGACGGCGAACGCGATGAAGGGCGACAGCGAACAGTGCCTGGCCGCCGGAATGGACGACTATTTGCCCAAGCCAGTCGACTTGGCGCTGCTCAAACAAATGCTGGGCCGCTGGGCACCGGCGACTGTACAGGCTCGCGACACGGAAAGTGTAAGCATGGGTTGACGTGCGAACTCGCTCTCCGCGCTTGTATGATTTCGCTCCAAAGAAAAAGGATCTCACCGGGCCGCGAGGGAACTTCTGACCCCTCGACGCTGGCTTCGTTGGTGTATTCCTAGGCCTGCTATTTGAGATAACTGAAACCACTCACATGGAAAGCCCGCCTCCGAAATATTCGGCTTTGGTTAACGGTTGGCTCTGCTGAAACCGATTCCAAGCGAATGGGATGGAGATGTTCCAAACGTTGCCTATTCATGCGGTGGGCCGTTCCACGGCGGTCAGTTGTTCGTCCCGAATGGCGTGTCCGACTGTGCCACCCGATTCGCCAGTGTCCCGCTGAGCGAGATCCGGACGCAATGCAATAGGAAACCTCGATGACGTCATCGGGAACAATTGAGAACGGCCAGTGCGATGAATCACGTGAGTGTAACGACGCAACCGGACTCGTTTCGGTCGAGTCTCAGTACGAAGCCCGAGAACTGGAGGTCGATACCAGTGGACGCCGGCGCATGGCATCTCACGTGGCGCAGAGTCTTTCTTTGCCCGGGACCTACGTCCCAGCTCAGACAGTTTTGTGCCGGAGCTTGAGGGTCGGGAGAGATCGCACAGGCGATCATGGCGGCGATTCGGATTTAGGGATGCTCGCGATAAACCGAGGCGCCATACCGACGCCCACTCTGGCAGGTTATCCACTTGCGCGCGGCTTGATCCGCGGGCCGCTGCGCCCAGTGCCAGAAGGAGCGAGCACTCTGCTCTGGCGGCGGCGATGGCGGATTGCTGCGTCGTGCACCTTGTCTCCTGGCGAAGAGACGTGGGCTGTGCTGCCGACCGCAGACTAGTGCGCCAGGGTCAGCGGCGCATCCGGCAACGGCCCACAAAACATCACCGTTGCCCTGCGGACCAGCCCAGCGATGGCACAACTTCGATAGGCGGCGTCTGCGTTGTGTCTTTGAAACGAATGAGTGGTGAACGCACAACTACTTCTTGGACAGCTTGCTGATCGCCACGACCAGCAGGACGATCGCCAATACGGCGATCCATGTCCAAAGCCACATCCCGCCCCCCATCCAGCCATTCATCCCGTGCATCATAATTGGTATTCTTCGTTGCGGTACGTCCCAACCACCAGACCGAGGATGACGGCAGCCGCGTCAGTCAAACCGGCCGCCGCCGCAGTCGGCTATTTGTGTTCCATGCCCTTCATGCCCTTCATCATCGGGCAATCCGCCATCGACTGCTTCATTGCCGCACCGGATTGCGCCATGTGCTCGCCCATGTGCGCCACCATGTGGTCCTGCATACCCGACATCTTGGCCCTCATCTGCGTACGCTGGGTTGACATCTCGTTAATGACGGCAGCGATGGCGTCAACTTTTGCATTACCCTTCGCCCCGTTCATGGCCGCCACCTTCTGATCGAGGCTCGAATCCAGGGCCTTCATCTCCGCCATTATCTGGGTGTGCATGGTCATCGTCTGCTTGCATTGGTCGCCCATGTTTCCGCTCATCATTCCGCTCTTCGCGCTGGACGGCTTGCCCGCTTTCGACTGGCTGTCCTGTGCGAGGGCGCCGCTGGCGGTGAGTGCGGCGGCGAGTGCGAGCACTGGTAGTATTTGTGAAGTCGCTGTGAGAACTGATCGCATAAATGTAATTTCCCCTTTCGGTCAACTTGCCTACGATTGGTTAATCGTCAATCTGTATGGGGCACGAGGCGTACCATTGTGAATCTTGAGTGTCTTCAGGGCTTAGAGGGTTCCAGGCACAACCGGGATTTGCGGTTACTTGACGGCTGTCGGTCGGATGACCCCATGCGGTCACAAACCTGGGGCGTGCCTCGAATCACTTCCTGCCAGCGCTGTAAGGTAAGAATTGCCTAGCTTCCCTCGAGGTTAAAACCAAGTCGGTGCGACCTGGTGGATTCTCACTCACGAATGGCGCTCGACGTGCATCGTCATACTCGAAGCACCTGCGCCCGATTTTAACGAGTAGGCGGGCATATCGTTGGCGCCTATTTCACCAAAGCGAACCAATACAGGAGATCAACATGACTACAGCACCAACCACAACGCAAATCGATCCGGTCTGCGGAATGCAGGTAGACCCCAGCCGGGCTGCCGGCTCTTCGGAACAAACCGGGACGACGTACTACTTCTGCTCCCCGGGATGCAAGACGAAGTTCGATAAAAACCCGACCGAGTTCGCGGGATCGAAGGAGTCGAAGAGCTCTCGCGGCGGTTGCTGCGGGTGAAAACCCGACAGTTCCGCAGTGAACTCGCCTAACTGTCCAGCGTCCATGGGTGCCGTTCGGCTGACTGTTTCCCACGGTCCAAATCGACCGGCATTCCAAGACTTCGAACTCCGTCCTTCCAGGTAACGTGTTTGCCGCGAGACCGGCATCCGAAGGTGGAAAACGTTGCGCTGGTATTTCTAAAACATGAACGCCATCCCAATCATTGTCGAACGCAGAGATGAGGTGCTGAGACCCGATCAGTCGCGCGGACTCCTCCGCCCGTTTACCCCCTGCGACCCTGATCGATTGCAGGGGATTGTCGCTGGGATCCTGGCGATCGCCGAAAGTGATGTTGGTCCGCTGCTTGAAGCGACATCTTCCAAGTTCGCCAAACGCCACCGGCAGATCAGCAAGGTTTTCAACGAACGATTTAAACAATTACGAGCGATAGTTTCAATCGATGAGGAACTTTCCGGGCAACGACAACTATTGATCGGATCGTACTTTGTCTCTGAATATTCGATTGGGTCTGCTGCTCTATGCAATCCGTCCATTGTTGCGGACCCCGATCAACAAGGCCTCGATCCTGGCGCACTTCGATTTGTCTTGAGTTTGCGCGCAACCGGAGATGGCAGTATCTCCTCCATCGTTTTCCGGACGGGCACCATCCATGCCGATCACCGGATCGAAGTCATGACTGCGAATGGTCCTATCATGGAGCCTGTCCAAATCCCCGACGCCATCTATGAGAAGGCACTCTTCGACCGGAAACTTCACGAACTCGGAAAGGCCAACGAGTGCACCTGTCGCGTCATGCAGGGGCTGCGGGACTCGTTCACAGCGGAAGAACTTGCGTCCAAGGTCGAAGCAGAACTGAAGGAGCCCTCAACGGCGGCGGGGGAAAAGGACCGGCAGCAAACTACGCAGCGAATTTCGATGCTGGCCAAGTCCAACTACTCGGTTCAGTTCCTGCCAGAACAGCGCCTTTCCGAACGAGTTCTTTTCCCCGTGACTCCCTCGCAGCGAAACGGCACCGAAGACGCCCGGCTCGTACGTTTCGAGAATCCCGACGGAACGCATGTATATTACGCGACGTACACTGCTTTCGATGGGCAATTAGGCATTCCGCAACTACTCGAAACGACCGACTTTCTCTTTTTTCGATTCGCGACCCTGAATGGTCCGGCGGTTCAGAACAAAGGGATGGCCCTTTTCCCGAAGAAGATTAAGGGCATGTACGCGATGCTGTCGCGGCAGGACTCTGAGAATATTTATCTGATGTTCTCAGATAATGTTCATTTCTGGTACGAAGCCAAACTCCTTCTGGAGCCCTTGTTTCCGTGGGAGTTGGTTCAAATCGGCAACTGCTGGTCTCCTATCGAGACGGAAGCGGGCTGGCTGGTCTTGAGCCACGGAGTTGGCCGGGTGCGAGAGTACGCGATCGGCGCGTTCCTTCTGGATCTTGAGAATCCGTCAAAGGTGATCGGGCGCCTGCGCGAACCTTTGTTGAAACCAATTCCAAGCGAATGGGATGGGAATGTTCCAAACGTCGCCTATTCATGCGGTGGGCTGCTCCACGGCGGTCAGCTTTTCATCCCGTATGGCGTGTCCGACTATGCCACCCGTTTCGCCAGTGTCCCGCTGGGCGAAGTACTGGCCGCAATGCAATAGGAGAACCTGAATGACGTCATCGAAAACAATTGAGAAAGGCCAGCGAGAGGAACCCACGTGAGTGTAGCGACGCAACTGGACTCGTTTCGATCGAGTCTCCGGTACGAAGCCCGAGAACTGGAGTTCGGTACCAGTGGACGCCGGGGCAAGGTAGTGGATCTGACGCAATTGGAGGTCTACATCAATGCCTTGGGGGAACTGGAGTATTTGCAGTCTCTCGATGTTTCCGAAGGTGGCATCGTACGTGGCGAAGAGTTTTTCTTTGCCCGCGACCTGCGTCCCAGTTCAGACAGTTTTGTGCCGGAGTTTGAGGGTCGGGGAGAGCTCGCGCAGGCGATCGTGGCGGCAATCCGGGATTCAGGAATGCTCGCGACAAACCTCGGCGCAATACCGACGCCCGCCTTGGCGTGTTATGCACTTGCGCGCGGCAAAGGCAGCATGATGGTGACCGGCAGCCACATTCCATTCGACCGAAATGGTTACAAAACGAATAGCAGCAAGGGCGAGTTGCTCAAGCACCAGGAAGCTCCGATCCATGAAAAAGTCGCGAAAGTTCGCGAACGGCTGTATGGCGCGGCTCGCGATCGGTCTCTATTCGATGAGCGCGGCTTCTTTAAGACCGGCCACCAGGATCTTCCAGCGGAGAACGAGGAAGGCGGCGATGCTTGGGTCGAGAGATTCGCAAGCTTCTTCAAGGACTCATCTCTGGGAGGCATGCGGCTGTTGGTCTATCAACACTCTGCCGTGGGGAGGGACCTGCTGGTAAGGGTCCTTGAGCGACTGAACGCGGAAGTGATCGTGACCGGGCGCAGTGCGATCTTCGTTCCAATCGACACTGAGAATATCCGCGAGCCGCAGCTCGCCGTAATTCAGGCGCTGGCCGACGAGGCCATTTCGAAACATGGACCGTTTCACGCCATCGTATCGACGGACGGCGACAGCGACCGGCCGCTGATTCTCGGAATGGATCCGGCAACTGGCAAAGCGCATTTCTTCGGAGGCGATCTGGTGGGGATGGTGGTGGCTGAGTATCTGAAGGCCGACGCCGTGGTCGTCCCCATCAGTTGCAATGACGCCGTAGACAGGGGCAATCTGGCGTCCGTAGTCGAAGCAAAAACACGTATTGGTTCTCCGTTCGTGATCGCCGGTATGGAAGCGGCGCGGCGCGCGGGAAAAGGCCGGGTGTGTGGCTGGGAGCCCAATGGCGGTTTTTTGACGGGCTCAAACATCGAACGGAGTGGCGCTGTTCTCAACGCACTGCTCACGAGAGATGCAATTTTGCCAATCCTTGGAGTTCTCTTTGCAGCGGCCGAGAGCGGGCTGTCGCTGGTGGATCTTTTTGCCCGGCTACCAAAACGCTTCAGCCGCGCCGCGCTGCTGACACCCATTCCCAGATCGCTCGGATCGAAGATGGTGGCGTTCCTCTCCCCTGGTCCCCAGCATTCGGCCTTCGAAGAGCTTCAGAAGCGCCTTGCGAGTTTCTTCACACTGGATCTGGGGTTCGGAACCATCCTCCACGTGGACTACACGGATGGAGTTCGTGTTTTGTTCGACAACGGCGATGTCGCACATATGCGGCCGTCGGGCAACGCGGACGAACTCCGCATCTACGCGGTAGCCGACACCCAGGTGCGCGCCGACGCGGTCGCTGCGCTGGCGGTCTCTGAGCCGAACGGTATTTTTCGCGAGATTGAGAGAGCAGTGGAGGGAAAGAAATGACAGGCACTTCATTGCAAGTTTCGGACGGCGCACAAAGGCCAAAGCCGGAGCAAGACTCCGGGCAATACACATGCCCCATGCACCCGGAGGTCCGTCAATCCGGACCCGGGAATTGTCCCAAGTGCGGAATGGCGCTTGAACCAGTCAGTGCCGTCCCAACGGCAATGCGGACAGAATACACCTGCCCGATGCACCCCGAGATCGTGCGTTCGGAGCCGGGCAATTGCCCCATCTGCGGGATGGCGTTAGAACCGCGAACTGCGTCCGCGCAGGAAGAAGAGAACCCTGAACTCAAGTACATGCAGCGGCGATTTTGGGCTGGAGTCGCCTTAACGATTCCCGTTCTGATTTCGGCCATGGGAATGTTCATTCCCGGGCATCCGTTGGACCAGCTAGCTTCGCCACGGACATGGACGTGGTTTGAACTCATTCTTTCGACGCCCGTAGTGCTCTGGGGAGGCTGGCCCTTCTTCGTCAGGGGCTGGCAGTCCATTGTCAATCGCAGCCTCAACATGTTCACACTGATCGCCCTCGGCACCGGGGTGGCCTATTTATATAGTCTTGTTGCGGTGCTATGGCCGGAAATATTCCCACCCTCATTTCGTAGCGAAGCTGGAGGGGTTGCTGTTTACTTCGAGGCGGCAGCAGTCATTGTGACGCTTGTTCTGCTCGGACAAGTCCTCGAGCTGAAGGCTCGTAGTCAGACTGGAGCAGCGATTCAGGCGCTGCTCGGTCTGGCTCCTAAAACCGCCCGTATGCTGAAGGATGACGGCTCCGAGGCAGATGTTCCCTTGGATCAGGTGCAAGCAGGTTATCGGCTCCGAGTCCGGCCCGGCGAGAAGATTCCCGTGGATGGGGCGGTCATCGAAGGCGGAAGCAGTGTGGACGAGTCGATGATCACAGGCGAACCGATTCCGGTCGAGAAGAAGGCTGGTGACCGGGTGACTGGCGCCACGGTAAACGGGACGGGTTCCCTGGTCATGCGGGCCGATCGAGTGGGCGCTGACACACTTCTGGCACAGATTGTCCGCATGGTTTCGGAATCGCAACGGAGTCGAGCCCCGATACAAAAACTCGCGGATGTGGTGGCTGGCTATTTTGTGCCCGCGGTGGTTGGCATTGCAGTGTTGACGTTTGTCGTGTGGGCTGTCGTCGGCCCCGCGCCGAGAATGGCCCACGCCTTGATCAACGCGGTGGCAGTGCTGATTGTTGCCTGCCCTTGTGCTCTCGGTCTGGCCACGCCCATGTCGATTATGGTGGCGATGGGTAAGGGCGCCAGCGTGGGTGTCCTGTTCAAGAACGCCGAGGCGATTGAGTTTTTGAGAAAGGTGGACACGCTGGTAGTCGACAAGACCGGGACGCTGACAGAAGGGAAACCGAAGCTGGTCACGATCCAACCTGCTTCCGGGTTCGACGAGGAGCGCCTGCTACGGCTTGCGGCTAGCCTGGAGCGAGCCAGTGAGCATCCCCTGGCCGCAGCCATCGTTGCGGGCGCGGAGGAACGGAAATTCCAGCTTTTTTCGGCCGAAGCATTTGAATCGGTCACGGGGAAGGGTGTCAAAGCGCGTATCGATGGCGCACTCGTCGTCTTAGGTAACCAGAAGTTGATGCAGGATGCGGGTGTCCAGGTGGAACCGCTGTTGAAGGCAGCGGAAGCACTGCGCGCCGACGGCCAAACGGTGATGTTCGTCGCGATTGACGGGAGGGCGGCGGGGCTCATTGGCGTAACCGATCCGATCAAGGAGACATCCGCGGAAGCTATCCGCCAACTGCATGAGGATAAGATTCGTGTCGTAATGCTGACAGGCGACAGCCGCACAACCGCAGAGGCAGTGGCGCGGAAACTGGGCATCGACGAAATCATCGCGGAAGTTCTGCCGGAAGACAAGAGCAAGCAGGTGAAACAAATGCAGGAGCAAGGCCATTTCGTGGCGATGGCTGGCGACGGCATCAACGATGCCCCGGCGTTGGCTCAGGCGCAGGTCGGCATCGCAATGGGTACCGGGACGGATGTGGCTATGCAAAGCGCGGGCATCACACTTGTCAAGGGTGACCTACGTGGCATAGTGCGTGCGCGGCTGTTGAGCCGGGCAACCATGAGCAACATCACAGAGAATCTTTTCTTTGCCTTCATCTACAACGCTCTGGGAGTGCCAATCGCAGCGGGTGTGCTCTACCCGTTTTTTGGATTGCTGTTGAGTCCTATGATTGCGGCGGCGGCAATGAGCTTCAGCTCAGTTTCCGTGATCTTGAATGCATTGCGTTTGCGCAGCGTACGGCTCTAGCACTAGCCAAAGATATTTGAAATTTTGATTCCATCGGCTTTCAGCCGATTGTTTGGTTGTCAAGACTGAACAAAGGGGAGGGCTTTCCAAAGACTTGCCGCTGGCCATCCGCAATTGCGGTCAGGATCCGTTGACGGTTGACGGTAACGGGAGCGGCCTTTGCCGGCGCGGGTGCGGCGTGTTTCCAGGTCCTCTTCACGACTTTCCCATTGACCATTCCGCCCAACGTTACCCAGAACCTTCAAATCCGCTTTTCGCCGGCTGTTGCGGGCGCAGTGACAGTTGCGCTTACCGGAACCGGTGCCGCCGTTGCTGCCGCGCCGCGGATCGTGGTCTCGGTGCAATCGCTGGACTTCGTAAGGATCAACCAGACGACGGAGCGGTCATTCGAGATCCGCAATCTGGGCAATGCGCCGTTGGTTATCCGTTCCATGACCGTCGACAATATGGCCTATTCAGTCGACCGGCGACGCCATTCACGTTGGGTCCGAATGCGATCGGAGACGTCACTGTGACTTTTCTGCCCAAGGTAGCGGGTGCGGCATCTGCGACGCTGAGGATCGCAAGTGACGATCCGTTAGGTAGGATCATGACGATACCGCTGACGGGAGCCGGCCAGTAGGCAGCCATTGACGCTGCGCAAGAACCTCGTTGCTACTGTTTAACCCAAGGAGTTCGTATGGGTCACGCTCGACATCAGTCTAGCCGGTGAGTTCTTCGGGTTCCAAAGAATCAGGAGGCGGTGGTGGGAGAATCGCGAAATTCACGTTAAAGACAACAGGAGTCGAGAACGTTGCGACCGAATCTCCTTCCAAATCGGTTACCCGCGGGGTCTGCCGGGGGTAACTTTCGCTCGATGGGGCAGATATGAGGGGTCCGAGGGCGGCGTGCGGTTGCCGGTGCATGCCTCGGAACGTACGAGTTTGGCGTTGAATCCGCCGCCGGGGTTGGTGTTACGGGTGAACTTGCCAAGCTTGACGCCCTTCGCGCTGTCACATCGAATGGTCGATGCAGTTATCGCGTTACGGTTGAGGGATTCTGCTATTCACCAAGGCTAGGAGGTGCGGCGCAATCCAAATGCTTGCACGCTATGGTATAGGGGACATGGAACAACGCCTGAACCGCCGGGATTGGCTCGCTCTCACGGCAATCGCTGCCACATCGCTACGTGCAGCGGGAACCGCAAAGACCACGATCCTCTTCGACGATCGCGCGACCGTTTTAGCCACCACCAAGACCGACACCGCAGGGTTGTGGATTCGGAAATCCGACCTGCCGCAAGTGAATGGTTTCGAGGTAAAACCGCAGGGCGCGTGTCGTGCGGAGGTTTGCATTCCGCTTCCGAAGACGGTTCGCAAAGGCGATTGGATCAACCTCACCGGCTTTGCCAAGCGTGCCGGACAGTCTTGGGTCAGCGAGGGAAACACCTGGAGTTTCACAGAGGTCCCGATTCTGCGTGCAAGTTATCTGCGTTCGCGCGTCGCGCCGGAATTTGCCGTGCCCGACCGCAAGGGGCGCATCGTCAAGCTCTCGGATTCGCAAGGCAAGAAGCGTCTCATTGTGACTTGGGCCAGTTGGTGAGGATGCCGTCTCGATCTGCCAGGTTGGCAGAAACTGTATACAGAGTTGAAAGATCTGAATTTCGAAATCATCGCGGCAGCGCAGGATACGGGCGGCGAGGCCGCTGCCGGGTCCTGGTACGATGCGGCGAAGGCAACCTATACGACTCTCATCGACAAACAACATGCGGTGAGTTCTGCTTTTCAACTGACCAATGTCCCGATGGGCGTTTGGATCGATGAAAAGGGTCTCGTGGTGCGTCCGCCAGAGACAGCCTATACGAAGAATCAGACGCTGAAAGTCGGCGCGAAAAGTATCGCAACGGAAGGTGAAGCCTACACGGCGGCACTGCGCGACTGGGTAGAGAAGGGCTCAGCGAGCATCTATGCGCTCTCGGACGACGAGTACGAAAAGCGGGTCAAGCCGCGTCCGGACAATGAAATGCAGGCCGAGGCCAGCTTCAAGCTCGGCATCCATTTCCACGAGACGGCACAGCCCGAACTGGCCGCGAAACACTTTCAACGGGCTCAGCAATTGCATCCCGATAACTGGAATTATCATCGCCAGGATTGGAGCTTCACGCCAACTGAGGCCGGCAAGAAATGGTTGGAGAAGTTCAACAAACAGCAGGATCCGTACTATCCAAAGCTGGAACTGCAACCAAAATAGTTCCTGTCTGTTCTAAACTCGCCACGGTTTTCGCCAACTTTTGCAGGAGCCATTCCGGTCGATGAGGCTAACCGATCATCTGTTTGGCCTTCTGCAACGCGGCGATAAATTCGTTGTGATCCAGATTCCAGGTTGGCTCATCGGGGCTCGGAAAGATCTCTAAGAAGAGCTTTCCGTCGACGTTGCGAACATCGCAGATGTGCCGCTCGCCGGACCAGACTTCAGCGGAAACCGAGGTCCAATCAGGAGAACTGGTCACGACCACACGGAAGGCCTGTTTCACTGCGCGACCTGCGGCACTTTCGATTCCTTCTGTCCGCGCACCAGCAACTTCCCATCGACGAGCGCCAGTGGAGCCCAATTGTCGCCCGGCTCAAGAATCACGTCGCTAGCGAGCGGCTTCAACCCCGCGGGACTCGGTTCGATCAGTCGGCATTCATTCATTAACAAACCTTTTGCCTCGGTTTAACCAACCTGTCTTAGGCGTGCCTCGTCGGTTTGGATAGAGCACCTCGTTGAAACTCAAACGACGACGATGCTCGATTTCAGAAATCAGAGGAGCAAATCTCTCATGTCCACAACAAGACGCGGCACGTTCGCATTGGCAGGAATCCTGGCCTTGGCGGCAGCTTCCGTACCTATAGTACTGGCCCAACCCGGCTCAGGCAATCGAGGCGGTGATCGGCTCGAATATCTCACAGGATATCTTGTGCTTACGGACGGCCAAGTGACGCAAGCCAAGACCATTTTCGATGCCGAATCCACGGCCACCACCACCGCGCGAGGGCAACTCGAAAGCGCTCACACCGCTCTCACCGACGCCATCAAGGCCAGCAAGTCCGATGCCGAACTCGACCGTCTCGCCGCAACTGCTGGAGTCATTTCCGGCAATATCTCTGCAATCCATGCAAAAACTACGGTGAAATTCGCCGCAATTCTCACCAGCGCGCAGAGGGATAAGTTCTTCGCTCTGCAAGATCGCCAAGGTGGAGGCATGCGTCCCACCGGCCGTGGTCCTCGCGGTAGGTGACCAGTCGCTACCGCGGCTGGAGGAATCGAGGCGGTGCTGGCGGGTGGAGACATCCGCCAGCACCGCCTAGGGAAGTTTCAGCCGTACGAACGTGATTCGTTCCACCGAACTCTTGGCACCGCTTTCGTAGAGCACGGCCACCGATCCATCGCCCAGCGCGATCACCGTGGAATAAGCCGCCGGGCCTTCGTGCAGAATCCGCGACCAATCCCAATTCCTGCCTTCATCGCGACTCGTACGTATCGTTAGCCGTTCGCGTTCGGTAGCCGACGCGGCATTCGTAAACACCAGTCGCCCTCGATGTCGAGTGATTCCCGCATTGCAACTCGGATCCACCAACACCGCATCCGCTTGAACCGCACCAAAAGTCGCGCCGCCATCCGTCGACCTCGCGATCAACCGCGCCGTACCTTTGGCAGGACGCATGTTCTGCACAATCGAGCCGTCGGCGAGTTCCACATTGTGGCTCTCATCCGTATCTGGACCAATCGCCGCACCCACACGCCAACTCTTGCCGTGATCGTCGGAATAGGCATTGCGGGCGTGCATTTTCTTCGAGGTTGAATCGCGCACGACAAGTGGTAAAAGCATACGCCCTGTGCGGGTTTGGATCAACGTCCCCGATGTGACAAATAATCCGTGAAAGCCGGGATTCATGAGCTGCCCGGTGAGATCGACAGCGACAGACCACGTCATTCCGTCGTCATCGCTGTGGATCGCATGCACTTGCAGCGGTTTCTCAGGACTGGATTCGAAAAAGCCGACGCCCGGCGGACCGAAGGCATGGAAACACCAGATGCGGCCATTGCTGCGATCCAGCAACAGCGAAGGATCGCCGACACCACCCTGCGCTTCAGGAACCTCTCGCAGTGTTCGCATCGCCGACCACGTCCGGCCCTTGTCCGAAGATCGTCGCAGCACCAAAGAGATCTTGCCTGGAAGGTCGCGCGGACTGTTATGGCGAGCATCGGCGACGGCCAACAGCGTGCCGGCTCGGGTCTCGATCAAGGCGGGAATGCGATAGGTGTGGACGCCCGCGTCGCCCTGCTGAAACAGATCGGTCTGTTGAGCGCAGAGCAGAAAAAGCAGCAGCATTTACTTGCCTGAGGGTTTTGCGGACAGCTTGGCGTAGTTCTTCAGCACGCGATCAACATAAGTGATGGTCTCGCGATAGGGCGGAACCCCGTTGTACTTGTCGACGGCTCCAGGCCCCGCATTGTATGCCGCGAGCGCCTTCGCTGAGTCGCCATTGTAGCGTTCCAGTAAGTCGCGCAAGTAGCGCGCGCCGGCTTCGATGTTCTGTTCCGGATCGTTGGGGTCAGCCTTCAGAGACGCGGCCGTTCCGGGCATGAGCTGCATCACACCAATTGCGCCTTTGGGCGAAAGCGCATTCGTCTGATATGCGGATTCCGCGCGCGCCACGGAATGAACGATCGCCGGGGGCAAGCCATTGTTGATCGCCGCCTGCGTCACCATGTCGTGAATGCTCAAACGCGGTTTCTCTGGAACAATGACCGTTGCTGGAACGACAGGCTTCGGAGGAGGCGCGACATAGTCATCGCGTTCAACCGATTCCACCTGATCTTCGCGCAACTGGCTTACCCCGCCCGCCGTGTACAGAGTGTACACACCATTCTGCTTCTCAATACGGTCCGCGGACAGGCGGAAGCCCGTCTTCAGCACGGCGTGGTCGGCTGCGAACGTCACTGAGGCGGCAATGAGAGCGAAAGCGAGCAAAGGTTCCCTGTTCAGTATGACGCAGCCGGCTTTCGAATCGTTGAGACCTACTTGTTCATCGGTGTTTCCCGGAACTCGAACTTCGCCTTGCTGCCTGCCACGGCAATTGGGCCGAAGTTCTCTCCCAACTCCATCGTTTGAGGGATCTCATCGTTCACCGGCGCCCGTGGAGCCAAGCCTATGAACGGGTCCTGCGGCGCGAAGTTTATCCGGGCATTGACATCGCCTACTACGGCACTGGGCAGAAACAGATTGAGTACCACTTCATCTTGCATCCAGGCGCGAATGCGGAAGGGCGCGGAGCCGGGCAGGCCGTCTTGCGTGTCACCGATCTGCCTCCAGAATTCCAGTGTGGCGATCCGCTACTCGTGGCGCTCCGCATGGTGTTTCTTGGATCTCAATAAATACAAAAAGCGGCCTGTTTCCAGGCCGCCCTTTCTCGATGTCTACGAACTCGCTTACTTGTTGGTCGCGTCGTGCGTCGTGCTCGTCTCGCGGATCGGGAGATACACCGCTTCCCATTCCTTATGCGCGGCATGATCGGCATAAACCTTAAACGCCGCCGCATCCGCGAATTCCATCACGAACACGTTGTTGAAGCCCGCGCCCTGCACCTTAATCGTATCCATCCAAACGTTCTTCACGCCCGGAATCTCGCCCGCCATCTTTTCCACGCCCTTCAGCACGGCATCTTTCTGCGCGGCGGTCGCATCGGCCTTCCACTTCACCGTCACGATGTGCAGAATGGACTTCGGCTTCGAGAACCGGTTCGCACCCACCAGCAGGCCCGCGCCGAATACCAGGATCGCCGCAGTGGCGATCAGCATCATTTTCTTCATGTCGTTGTTTGACTCCCTTGTTGTTGTTTCTGTTGTCGGTACATCTGTGCCGCGCGAATCCCAGACCAGTGCTCGCACACAATGATCGAGTTGGCAGGGTTGCGGACGATGTACTTAATATTCACCGGCCCAATCAACCGATCCGGCTGTTCGGGCAAGTAAGCGGCCAAATGTTGGACGTCCTGGCTCGCGTTATAGCTCACCCCGTGAACGTCATATTGATACACCAGCGACTCGCTGCTGGCTTCGAGGAGAAACGCATCGCCCAATCGCCCTTGTGTGTTCACTGAAAAGCGCCGCTTCAATTCTTGACGCTCTGGAGTGTTGCGGCGCTGAAAAAGAACGAAGGTCCCGGCGGCGACGAGTAAGCTCGCCACCAGGGCCAATCCGACGATCTTCCAGGCTTCCGCGGCGGGCATTGCTGAAATGACTTAACTGGCGAACGCTTTCGCGTGATCTTTCAGGAACTGTTCCAGCCCCTTGTCGGTCAGCGGATGATTGAACATCGAGTCCAGCACCTTGAACGGCATGGTGCCGACTTGCGCGCCGGCCTTGGCCGCTTCGATCACGTGAATGCTGGTGCGCAGCGAAGCCGCGAGCACAAGCGTCTGAAGGCCCTGGATGTCGTAGATGTCCACGATGTCGCGGATGAGCTGGTTGCCATCCCAACCGATGTCGTCCACGCGGCCCACGAACGGGCTCACCAGATACGCGCCGGCCTTGGCGGCCAGAATCGCTTGTGCAGCCGAGAAACAGAGCGTCACGTTGACACGGATGCCTTCTTTGGCCAGCGCCGCGCAGGCCTTGATTCCTTCGCGAATCAGCGGCACTTTCACAACCACATTCTTGTGGATCTTCGCGAGCTTCAGTCCCTCTTCGATCATGTGCTTCGATTCGATGGCGACCACTTCGGCGCTGATGTCGCCGTCGATGATCTCACAGATACGAGCGATCTGATCTTCGATCTTGATGCCTTCTTTGGCAATCAGGCTCGGATTGGTCGTCACACCATCGACGATGCCCCATTCCGCGCCCTTGCGCAGTTCGTCCAGGTTTGCGGTGTCGAGAAAGAATTTCATTGGTTTTTACTCAGGGTTGACGGGATTTTCAAGGATTCCGATCCCATCGATCTCGATGCGGACCGTTGAGCCGGGTTGTACGGGACCCACGCCAGGAGGCGTCCCGGTGGCGATCAAATCGCCGGGTTCCAGGCTCATAAATGCACTTACGTATTCGATGATAACATCCACCGGAAAGATCATATCGGTCGCCGGACCGTCCTGCTTCACCTCGCCGTCCACCAGCGTCCGGATGCGCAGCTTGCTCATGTCCACCCGATCTTTGAGTACCAGATGCGGACCCACGCAGCAGAATGTGTCGAACCCCTTACCTCGCGTCCATTGGCCGTCTTTCTTCTGCAGATCGCGCGCCGTGACGTCGTTGACGCAGGTGAAGCCAAGGACATAATCCCAAGCATCTTCGCGCTTGACGTTGCGGGCGAGTTTGCCGATGACGATGCCGATCTCGCCTTCGAAATCCACTCGCTGCGAGGCCTTGGGGTAAACGATCGCCTCGCCATCGCCAATAATAGACGAAGGCGGCTTCAGGAAGATGAGCGGTTCTTTGGGCACTTCGTTTCCGAGTTCTTTGGCGTGTTCGGCGTAATTGCGGCCGACGCAGACGATCTTGGATGGGGAAGCGGCGGGCAGCAGGCTCTCAGCTTCTTGCTGGTTGGAAAAACGGTAGCGGATCATGATGAGATTCTCCGGCTAGGATACCTAACCTTGACTAGCGCAGCCGGTTGCGGGGAACCGAATAGCAAACGGTATCCAATCCATCCAATAAGTAGGACCGCAGAAACAATGCCGAATCCGGCAGCAGTTCGTGCAAAAGAAGCGGGATGCGCCACAGATCGCTCTGTCGGTGGTAGACGCAAATCGCCATCACCGGGGCCGACCGCCGGATCGTCTCCCTGGCCCCTTCCAGAGCATCTAACTCCGCGCCTTCGATATCCATCTTGATGAAGGTCGGATGGACGCCGCTCAATTGGCTATCGAGAGTCACAGCGCGGACTTCGAGGTCGCCATCCGCCTGTAGTGCGGCGCTCGAAGCTCCGGTGGCAGCGAACCGAAGGATTCCTTCGCGCGCACTTACGGCGAACGGACGGCAATCCACGCGATCGGCAAGGCCCGCGTCTCGGGTGTATTGCTGCAGCTTCGAAAATGTTACTGGATCGGCCTCGAACGATACTGCCCGCGCAAACTGGGGATTCCATTCGAGCAGCGGTTGCAACGTGTCGCCCGTGTAGGCACCGCAGTCGATAAAGCATTCGTTCTCAACCGGCGCTAGAAACTCCGGGAAGTATTGCGGATGGGTTGCCAAAGCAGGCAGCAAATCGGGGTCGGCAGTTTCCCGGAATACAACGTGGCAGCGGAAAAGATCGCGCGAGAGATTGTCATCGAAAAGTTCCGCCGCAGCGGCGATCGCGTTCCGTTCGGGCTCCATCTTCGCAGGGTTATCCCAGAGATAGTGGGATGGTCCGCCGAACGCCCAAAGGATCCAGGGAAACGGCATCACATTTTCGCAGCCAAGGTCGAGCAATTGGTGGCGCATGGCGGACATCCCGCCAATTGTCGCCGGACGCCAGGATGTGGTGACGAAGACGCCACGCGATCCAAAGCGCAATGCTCCTTCCGCGGGACCAATGATCGGGATGCCATCGACTGTTTCGCCAACGCGGTGATTGTCCAGAAAGGCAGTCACCTCAATACCGTTGGCCCGCAACAGGGTCTGGATCTGTGCGCCGACGGTTCCGGCCCCAAAAAGCAGTACCGGTGCTTGGCGCAACGCACGCCTCACCGCATCGGCGTGATAGTTGCCAAGGGCGTTCTGTATGCTTAACATGTTTTACCTTCCAATAGAGGCTGTGCTGTGCTCGGTGTACGGTAGCGCAGAAGCCACAATCCAAGGCTTCCGGTGGTGGCAGTGAGGATCAAGTTCAAGCTTTGCAAGACGATTCCGATTGCGAGCGCCGTGCCCTTGCCGACGCCGAAGGCAGGAAGCACAAAGGCGCATGCCACCGGGACCACGCCAACGGAACCAGTCGCGGGAATTGCCGAAGAAAAGGCGAGCACGGTGACGAGCAATACGCCGACACCGAAGCTGATTTCCGCCTGGCAGGCTTGTGCGGCGAGAGTAATGCCGAAGGCGTCCAGCCCCCAGGCGGCGATCGAGAAAGCAACGAACTTTGTCACTACGAGCGGCTTCCGAACGAGGCGCATGCCGGCAAGCAGATCGGCGGCAAACGCTGCGCGTGAGGGAATCCGGTTGCGCACCTGGGCGAGGAGATGACGTTCGAGACAGGGCAGCACCGCAAGCGTGGCGATCGCCAAGACAACAACCGTGCTCAGCAGGATGGCGGACGGCTTCATCCACCACGAGACGGACGGCACAACCGCCAGCGCGCCAAGGGCTGCGAGCACAACGACTCCTGTATCGAGAACCCTTTCCACGACGATGGTTCCCAATGAGAACGCCCGGCTCGACGATGTCGCGGCCGCCATGCCACGGAAGGCGTCGCCCATTCTGGCGGGCAAAAAGGTATTGAGCATTTGTCCGGCGGCGGAGGTCCAGAAAGCTTGCGCGAACGGTAGGTAAGCGCTCTGCAGTAGCAGTTGCCGCCAGCGCTCGGTACGGACAACCAGGGAACCGACGCCCGAAACGAAACAGAGGCCCAACAGGGGGGTACGAGCGTGACGCAATGCATTCACTGCCTCGGTGTCCAGGCCGCGATAAAGCGCTACGAAACAGACTATGGTCACAGCGGCACCCGCGACCGTGAGTGCCGTCCTTGGAATCCCGATCACAGACTAGCTCACGATACTGCGAACGGAATCGATCATGTAGTTGAGGTGCGTGCGGGTCAACCCCGGATACACACCCAGCCAGAACTGCTGGTTGGCGACGAAATCGGTATTCTCGAGACTTCCGGAGATGCGGAAGTTCTGGCCCTTGTACGCGGGCTGCTTCACCAGGTTGCCACCGAACATCAGCCGGGTGGCGACCTTGGCGCGATCGAGATGCTTCACCATGTCGTTGCGGGTGAACGGCGCTTCGGGACGCACACAAATGGGGAATCCAAACCAGCTCGGATCCGAGCCCGGGGTGGCTTCGGGCAGAATGAAATGCTCTTCCATGCTCGCCAAACCAGCGCGCAGATAAGCCCAGTTGCGTTTGCGGGCATCGATGAATTCCGGTAATTTCTTCAACTGCGCCAAGCCCACGGCGGCCTGCATATCGGTGACCTTCAGGTTGTAGCCAATGTGCGAGTAGGTGAATTTGTGATCGTAGCCTTCGGGCAAATCGCCCAACTGCTGCGAGTAGCGTTTGCCGCAAGTGTTGTCCTTGCCGGGTTCGCACCAGCAGTCGCGGCCCCAGTCGCGGAACGATTCCACCAGCTTCGTGAGGGCTGGTTTATTGGTGAGGACGCAGCCGCCTTCTCCCATAGTGATGTGATGGGCGGGATAGAAACTGGTGGTCGCGAGATCGCCGAAAGTTCCCACCATTCGACCGTTGTACTTGGCACCGACGGCATCGCAGCAGTCTTCCACCAGCCACAGATCGTATTTACGGGCGAACGCGGTGACGGCTTCGAGGTCGAACGGATTGCCGAGCGTGTGAGCGAGCACGATCGCCCGGGTGCGATCGCTGCGCGCAGCTTCGAGCGCACGAACGTCGACGTTATATGTTGGAATCGTGATATCCACAAACACCGGCACAAGTCCGTTTTGCAGGATCGGATTCACAGTGGTGGGGAATCCAGCGGCGACGGTGATCACCTCGTCGCCGGGTTTCAACTGCCGGTCGCCCAGCGTGGGCGAGGTTAACGCCGAGATTGCCAGAAGGTTGGCCGATGAGCCGGAATTGCATAGCGTGGCGGAACGCAGACCGAAGTATTTGGCGAACTTGTTTTCGAACTGCGTTGCGTAAGGGCCGGCGGTGAGCCAGAAGTCCAACGCGGAATCCACCAGCGTCACCAGTTCATCTTCGTTGAAGACGCGGCCGGCGTAGGGCACTGCGGATGTTCCCGGCCGAAAGGGCTTGGGATGGTGCGCTTCATGATAGAAATCGCGAACCTTGAGCAGAATCTCTTCCCGGAGGCTTAGGCCTGCGGGTGCGGCGACTTCGGGAGAAAAGCTGGTGGGTGTCATTGATTTTGTGTCTCTCGTTTTGCAACCGGTGGGTGATCGACCGCTAGTTCGTTTTTCTCTTTTAGCGATTCGACCGGTGCCGGAGCGGGAATGCTGGCTCTTAGTGCATCGCCCAGTTTGAGCAAGCCTTCGCTCATGCCGAGCATCAGGTTGAGTTGCGAATTGGCTTCGGCTGGCGGGTTGTTGAGCCAACGCAGATCTTTGCCGAGATGCCGCCTTTCCATCAGGTGCGAAAGAAATTTCAATCGCGAATAGCGCCACGTTTGACGTTCGTTGCGGTAGCTGGCCTGCTCAAGGCCCTCGGCGATCCCGTCGATTGCGCCATCGAGCGTCATCCGCGGCTGGTGCACCGGGGCCATTTTGCGGAACTGCGAAAAGTCGACACGATAGCTGCGTTTGTCGGGAGCGGCGTTGGGATTGATCCGAACCGTTGTGCCAGGGAATCTTCTGGCTACCGCATCCGCCAGATCGCGAACCTGCCAAGTCCAGTCGTCACTGCCGGTGTTGATTGCCAGAAAGTCCGGACCGATATCTCGGGACACCGCCCATTCGATCGCGCGCGCCATATCATCCACATGGATCAGCGGTCGCCATGGCGTCCCATCGCTGAGAATCTGAATCGTGCGTTCTTTGTAGGCGAGCGCAGTGAAGTCGTTCAGAACCAGATCGAGCCGCAGGCGCGGCGAGAATCCACACGCGGTCGCGAAGCGGAGACAAGTGACGGTGAAGCCGTCGCCCGCGAGAAGTTTCAGCCGCTCTTCGGCCGCGACTTTCGACTTAGCGTAGGCCGTCAGTGGACCGACTTCGGACATTTCGCTGCGCGGCGCGCCATCTTCCGCGCAACCGTAGACCGAACAGGATGAGGCGAAGACGAACGATTTCGCACCGCTCGCCTTGGCTTGACGGGCGAGTTCGAAAGTCGCATCGGTGTTGACGTCGAAGGTTACCTTTTCGAATTGGTTGCCGATGGGGTCGTTGGAGATCCCCGCCAGGTGTACGATCGCGTCCGCTGCTGTCACCGCTGCCGGCGGTGCGGAACGCATATCGCCGAAATACTGGCGGTCAAGCACAGCTTCCGGCATCAGGTCGCGATTGAGAAGGCACGGCGCAAAGTACGCCGAGTCATATCCAGCCAAGTGCGCCGAGGGAAACGTTCTGCGCAAGTGTTGCATGACTTGCGGCCCCAGATAGCCCATGTTGCCCGTGACGACGATCTTCTTCATAACCGCACCCCTTGCTTCCGCTCTTCGCCCGCTAACTGTTCCGCCAAATTACAAAGGCCTTCACCGCTTTCGGAACCGCGATCCCAGATCTTCCATGGCGCGGTGTCGTTGTTCCACAACTGGTTCAAATACCGGTGTTCGGGAAGCGTGTCCATTGCCTGAAAGAACCCCCGATGACGATAAGCACACAATTCCCCCTGTGAGGCGAGCGCTTCGAGTGGGCGGCGTTCCAGAATAGAAGACGGGCCGTCCAGATACTGAAAAATCCTGCGGTGGAACACGAAAAATCCGGCATTGATCCACTCGCCGCCTTGTGGCTTCTCTTCGAAACCTTCCACCACTCCGTCGCCATCGAGTTTGAGCACTCCATAGCGGGACTGCGGCTGCACCGCAGTGACGGTGGCGGTCTTGCCATGTGCCCGGTGGAACCGAACCACTTCATCGATCGGCACGTCGGCCAAGCCGTCCCCGTACGTCAGCAGGAACGATTCCCCGTCAATGTACTTCTCGACGGCCGCCAGACGCCCGCCAGTCATCGTATTGGCTCCGGTTTCGGCCAGCGTGACGCGGAATTCGGGTTCCTGCGCACCGTGGCTTGCATGCCAGGAAATCTCTCCCGGACCTTGCCCACCCAGGTGAATCGTACAATCCCGCCGCATCGCCTCGTAGTTGAGGAAATACTCGCGGATCACGTCGCCTCGATAGCCGAGACACAGCACGAAATCCCGATAGCCGTAGTGGGCGAAGGATCGCATGATATGCCAGAGAATCGGTTTGCCGCCGATCTCCACCATCGGTTTCGGACGGAGATCGGTGTATTCGCGCAAGCGCGTACCGAGCCCGCCGCACAGAATCACGACTTTCAGATTCCCTCCCTGTTTACCGGGTGCAAGGCCGATGCGGAAAGGTCCGTTGCCCCAGTCGATCCATCGGGAAAATAGAGCCATTCCGCCCGTTGACGCCACTGAGGGACGCGTCTTACGCCCCACTTGTCTCCGATGCCAGATCCGACCCTCGCCAGATGTTCGACATATGCCAGAATCTCTTTCGCGCCAACTGACGATTTTCCAGCGCCCCGGGCATAGAAATTGACGTCCATCGCGCAGACGCGCAGGCCCATTCGCGCCGCTTTGAGCACCATTTCGCATTCAAAGAAGTGATCGTCGCTGACGAGGCGCATTTCCTGCAGCGCCTTGTGATGCAAGATCTTGGGAAGCCCGTTCATATCCTGCGAATCGATGCCGAAGGCAAGGCGCATGAGCGCGCGGTAGATCGTGGAAACCACCGCGCGGTGAGCACCATCGGGGCGTGTCCGCCTCTTGCCATAGGCCATTTCGCTGCCGGTTTCGCGCAGTAGCTGGAACATCGCCGGGATGACCTGCAGGTCAACTTGGCCGTCGCCGGAGACCCCCATGACATAGCGTCCGCGGCAGTCGTACCAGCCTTTGCGCGCACCGTAGCCTGCACCTTTGTTGACAGGGATTACCAGGATGCGCAGTTCCGGTAGTTCGCTTACGAGCCTCGTGAGTATTTGCGGGGTGGAATCGAGGGAGCCATTCTGTATCGCCACCAGTTCGAAGGACTCGCCGGTGCGTTGAAGCACCTCGTGCGCCTCGCGGACGACTGTTTCCACGCAGGCCTCTTCGTTGTAGAAGAGCATGGCCAGCGATAGAGTGACCGGGTAAGGGTTCGAATTGTCGTTCGCCAGGGCAGAGATCGCCATGGCCATCCATCGACGAAATCACGCTGTTACTTTAAGTGGGGTCGATTGATGGTATCCATTTAATACAGAAGGGGATAAGGGCAATAGTACGGTCGGCTAAGGTAAAGGCGGGTAGCCTCCTAGGGTGAGTTGGTCATCCACGAGAGTTCGCGGACACGGTCGGGGTTGGTCTAGGGCAGGGGAAGCTTGCGCGTGAATGGTTCTTCGCACTAGGCCTTTACCAACAACTTGCTGGATAGCGGCAACTATCTGTGGTAGGCGGCTTCGATCTTGGAGTTGGGCTTATGCTTTTCGTCGGCGACAGCGGCTGTTGGCAGGAGGCCCGCGGAAGAGGAGGAGGAGCAAGGCGACGGAAAATCTTAATGCCGTCGGCCTGAAACCCGGCGAAGCGATCGGTGATTCCCAGAAACTTCTCTCGAGCGACGGGCGCTTTGCCGAGGTTTTTCTTGAGACGGACGCTCGTAGACACTTGGCTCAGGAAATCCGAATCCTCGGTGAGCGAAGCGTCTATCGTGTCCGAGGCTTGGTCATCTCAAAACTCAGTTTTTGCCAACGCCTCCATCGCCTCCACCTCACGCAGGACCTCATGCTGCATTGCCTCGGGCGGAACGAACGACGACGAAGATCGCTTCGACAAGAACAGAATGTCCTGCACCGACTCGATATCCAGCAACGGACGATCTTCGTTATATTCCGCCCTCAGCGAAGCCTCCGTCATGATCCGCGTATAGTCCGGATGCGTGATCGGCACGTTCGGAACCAGCGGATTTCGCTTCGATCTCGCTTCCTCATAGGCTTGCTCGTAGGCCCGTTGAAACCCTGGAATCAGGATATGGGTGATGGTATGGCTGACCAGATTCACATTGACCTGCTTGCCTGCCGTCTGCTCGCCTATTGCGAACCGCACGGCCCGCTCCACCGCCTGCAATGCCCCGCTATCCTCGAATAGTTCGTCCGCGTAATTGTACACGCGGGGAAGATAATCGGTGACTGCGTACGGCAGACGCATCCGCCCGCCCAGCGGAGGCGAACGGAACCCTGCGAGTTGCGGCGGGTCCCACAGCCCGATCTTCGGAATGCAAGGAAACCGGTGCGCGCGCGGATACGCGGTGGTGCCGCGTCCATCCTGGTAGATCGCCTTGGACGCCACCACCACTTCGCTCTCTTTGACCCATGAAGATGCGCGCAGGAACGTAACGCCCGTCATGACGCGCGCCGCCGCCGCGATTCGGCCATGGATGTGTTTGTCGAGTTCCCTGAGGTCGATGCCAGGCGGCACGAACGATGGGTTGGCTACGCCTCCCGTGAAAATGCGCTTCGATTTCTCCGGCCCGAACCCAACCCCAGGCGCATCCGCCGGACGCGGCGAGCCGCTGGAGGGAAACTTCGGAACCAGAATCCCGTAGGCGTTCTTGACATACTCCGGCATCGGCTAGGCACTCCTCTCTATATAAGCGAGAATCGCCGACGAACAGGGCCACGTCCTCATACCGCTGGTTCTGGAACAGACGAGGCGCGGATAGGGCATTGTTCGCGCCGCCAGCCTCAACATTCGCCCGGTCAATCGCTCGGATCCGCACCGGCGGTAGTGAGGACGAAATTTCGCCGGATCATTGTGTGTTCTTCGAACTGTATGTTCCTCGAAGAGCGATTCCATCACAACGGCGCAGTATGCAGCAGCGTCCAGCGGTTCCGATTCGAAACGAAAGAGTGAGAGAGGCAATGGGGGCCATCGCAGATATTGACTCGAAAGACTTGGGTGAACATGACCGGCAGGATATAGCGGTCGATACCGGTTTACGCCTCGCCGACCGGAGGCTTGTGGATCTCACCGGTCGTTGAGGTCTGCAATCATCACGACATTGCATGGCCAAGCCTCGCGGGCGGTGCCACATCTGCTCGCGGATTGGTGCGGCCATCTTTTTGAGGGAGGAGCGGAAGCTTGAGCACCAGATGCCATTGATTTCGCTTCCAGTGAAACGAATACCGGAAGCAAGACAACTTCTGGACATCCGCGCAAGCCTTCAGCTTCAATAACTCGCTCATGGCGGTTTGTGGTCTTAAGGTCGACGACGAACATCATTCCGCAGTTCGATCCACAACCGATGGAAACCGCCGAGTAATGTCCCGCGAAGTTCGCACCAAGCGCGGTACCCTCGCGAATCCTCGTGCGGTACAGTCGAGGCTCTGCTTCCACCAAACTCACCAGTGCAGAAGGCGCTTTAAAGACATCCCGCACGGGTAATCCTCAAACCGAGGAACGGTCAGCAACGAGCTCCACCGCGATCAGCGCAAGAGAGTATCGCATCGCAAAGTTTCAGCGAATCGCCGGATCTTGGTCGATTAAAGAACTTGCAGGGGTCACGGCCCTGGTCTGCATTGGCATGTTAGGGCCTTTCAGCCGGGGCGAAATCGCAGTAGTGCTGCTTCGCGATGTCATCCGAACCCTACTTCTTTGCCTTCTTCAGCCGCACTGGGACCCGACGCCTCCGCACAACCGCTGCCGGAGAAAAAGCCTCTTCCAGAACTTCCAACTGTTCCTGCAAGTGCCGCTTTAGCGAACCTGCCGCGGGACTCGCCGATTCCGCCCGCCCCACAAACCGCAGCGTCCGCCGTGTCGGTTCGAGCAACGGCTGAATCTGATCCTGCATGAACGACCACGGCCCATAGTTCTTCGACTCTTCTTGTACCCACAGCACTTCCGCTGTATAAGGATACCGGGACAGGATCGCCGAAAAATCAGCCGAAGCGAAAGGATACAACTGCTCGATGCGCAGAATCGCGACGTTCTCAAGGCCGCGCTTTTCGCGTTCGAGCGCGAGTTCGTAGTAGACCTTGCCCGAGCAGACCAGCACGCGATTCACCCGGCTCGTATCCAGATTCATCGGATCCGATAGGATCTCGTGGAAGGTGCCGCGCATGAATTCCTTCAGCGGCGACACCGCTTTAGGATTGCGCAGAATCGATTTCGGAGTGAAGATGATGAGCGGCTTGCGTGTGCCACGGCGATCTTCACCACCGCGCATCTGGCGTCGCAGAATATGGAAATACTGGGCCGGAGTGGTGCAATTCGCCACCAACATATTGTTTTCCGCGCAGAGTTGCAGAAACCGCTCGATGCGAGCCGACGAATGTTCAGGGCCCTGTCCTTCTTGGCCATGCGGCAACATCAGCACCAAGCCCGAAGGTTGACCCCACTTCGATTCCGCCGTCGAGATGAACTGATCGATCATGATCTGCGCGCCGTTCACGAAGTCGCCGAACTGCGCTTCCCATATCACCAAAGCCAGCGGATCGGCCACCGAATATCCAAATTCGAAGCCCATCACCGCGTACTCCGAGAGCGACGAATCCCAAACTTCGAATCGCGCCTGATCTTTGGCGAGATTCTTCATTGGTACATACTGCATGCCGGTCTCTTTGTCGTAAAATTCCAGATGGCGTTGCGAGAAAGTGCCGCGGCCCGTGTCTTGACCCGACAAACGCACGGGCGTGCCTTCGATGCAAAGCGATCCGAACGCCAGTGCTTCGCCGCCAGCCCAATCCAACGCACCGCCGCCCACTGAAATCTCTTTGACCAGATCCTTGCGCTTATCCACGAAGCCTTGCAGCTTCGGATGCAGTTGGAATTCCTCGGGAAACGTCGTCAGGCCCGTCAACACCTGTTCGATCATCTGCGCGTCGATCGTCGTCTGCGGCCGCAACTTCGGCATGTCCGCCTCGGACAGAGGCGTCACTTCCTGCAGCACATACTCGGTCTTGTTGCGCTGTGCTTCGTCATAAACGAAGTTCAGCTTTTCCATCACGCGCTTCTGAATCGCGTCGAGTTCCACTTGCGTGAACACCTTCTCGCGCACCAGTCGCTGCGTATACTGCAACACCACCGATTCCTGCGCGCGGATCTTCTTGTACATCAACGGCTGCGTGTAAGAAGGATCGTCGGTCTCGTTGTGACCATGCTTGCGATAGCAGATCATGTCGATGACGACATCTTTCTTGAACTGCTGGCGGAAGTCGTAAGCCAACTGCGTCACGCGGAGGCAAGCTTCCGGATCGTCGCCATTCACATGGAAGATCGGGGCCTGCACTGTACGCGCGATGTCCGTGCAATAGGTCGACGAGCGAGACTCGATCGGATTCGTCGTAAAACCAATCTGGTTGTTGATGACGAGGTGGATGGTGCCGCCGGTCGAATAGCCTTCGAGTTGGGACATGTTCAGCGTTTCCACTACCACGCCCTGGCCCGCAAACGCGGCGTCGCCGTGAACCAGAATCGGGATCACGCGTTCGCGCCTGGTATCGCCCAGACGGTCCTGCTTGGGACGCACAATGCCTTCCACCACAGGGCTCACTGCTTCGAGATGCGAAGGATTGAATGCCACAGAAACCGTGATTTCGCGGCCCTGCGCCGTGCGGCGCACACCGGTCGCGCCGAGGTGATACTTCACGTCCCCGGACCCTTGAATCGATTCCGGATCGATATCGCCTTCGAACTCGCTGAACAACTGCTGCATGCTCTTGCCGATGATCTGCGCGAGCACGGTCAGGCGTCCACGATGGGCCATACCGATGACGGCTTCATGCACTTTGGTGTCGCCTGCGCGTTCCAGTAGTTCATCGAGAATCGCGATAGCCGATTCGCTGCCTTCCACCGAGAAGCGCTTCGCGCCTTTGAAGCGATTTTCCAGGAACCGCTCAAACGATTCCGCTTCGATCAACTTCTCGGCAACCCGCCGCTGCGTCTCGGTTTCCAGCTTCCAAAGATTCGCCGATGGTTCCATGCGCTGCTGCAGCCACTGCTTCTCTTCAGGATGCTGAATCATCATGTATTCGCATCCGATGCGGGCGCAATAGGTCTGGCGCAACGTATCGAGAATCTCGCGCAGTGTGAGCACCGGCCCACGGCCTAGCATGCCGCCTGCCCAGAACGGACGGTCCAAATCCCAGATCGAAAGCCCGTAGGTCGATGGATCGAGTTCCGGGTGATAGAGCGGATCGTGCCCCAGCGGATCGGTGTTTGCAATCAGATGTCCGCGCACACGATAGGCATGAATGAGCTGTGAAACAGCGAGTTCCTTTTGGATTTCCGCCGCGCCCGAAGTCGCCACCGGAACCGCCGCCGGAATCAAGGCATGCTGCTGGCGATTCTCTTCCTCGAACTTCACCGGCAAAAACGGAATCTTCAGATGCTGAAAGATGCCCTCATAAAATCCATCGGCACCATCGAGCAGCGCCTGTACCCGCGCGAGAAACATGCCCGATTCCGCGCCCTGGATCACGCGGTGATCGTAGGTGCAGGTCATGCCCATCACTTTTGTGATGCCAAGCATGGCGCGTGTCTGCTCCGTCACGCCGGAGAATTCCGCCGGATAGTCGATCGCGCCCGTTGCGATGATCGCGCCTTGGCCGGGCATCAACCGCGGTACCGACGAGACCGTGCCAACGGTTCCAGGATTGGTGAGCGAGAGCGATGTCCCTTCGAAATCCGGCACCGTCAATTTGCCGGTGCGAGCGCGTACGACGATATCGTCATATGCGGCGAGGAACGCGGCGAAGCTGAGCGTGTCGGCCTTCTTGATGTTCGGAACCATCAGCGAACGGTTGCCGTCTTTTCCGGCGACGTCCACGGCGAGGCCGATGTTGACATGCTGCCGGACGATGCGAAAGCCCTGTCCATCTTTCTCTGTATAAGCGGTGTTGATCGACGGGACCTTCTCGCAGGCCTTGATGATCGCGTAAGCGATGAGATGCGTGTAAGAAACTTTGCTCTTGCCGGCGAGCGAGCGGTGCTGATTGATGAGGCGGCGGTTCTCGTCAATGAGTTTGACGGGAATGATGCGCTGGGATGTCGCCGTCGGAATCGACAGGCTGATTGTCATGTTTTCCGCGAGGCGCGCCGCGGCACCCTTCAGCGGAACGAGGTTTTCCCCGGACTTCGCCACAATGGGAGGCGCCGACAGAACCGGTGCCCTGGGTGCGGAGGTCGCCACTGCAGACGACGCTGGCTGAGTGGGTGAGGGAGTTGGCATCGGAACTGGCGCGGGTGCTGCTGCGGCAGGAGGTTCCTCTTCGGGCGGGGGTGTCGCGGCGGAAGCAGCAGCAACAGGCGCGGCAATGGGACTAGCCATGGGCGTAGCAAGGGGTGCAGCCGCAGCTTTGCCGTTCGCAGACTCAAACTGGGATTTCCAGGCATCGTCGATGCCCGTACGGTCATGTTGATACTGCTGATGCAATTCTTCTTCGTACCAGCTATTGATGTTCGCGACGGAGGCAGCGGAACCCGGCTTAGGTTCTGACGGGGAAGACATATTGTTCGATGGAACTTTCTGGAAGAGGGCGTTCCCCATCATAATAGCGAATGCGGACGACGAATTCCCGGCCCGGTGGACTGTCGAAAAACGCTCGCGCAATTTGCCGGAAGTCTCGATTGTAAGCTTGACCGGAATCTCTTCTCTCGGCATCGTGCGCTAAATTGAGGCTATGTTCTTTGGCAGGCTTGCTTTTCCGCAGGCAGCACCGTCGTTCCAGGGCAGATCCCACCGATTCTTGACCCGTTCCAATGTGGGTTCCGGGCAGCCCCGCCAACGATCATCCGAGCGGAGGGAATCGCCGAGAGAGTAGGCGACATTCTCATCGCCTGCTCAGGCGGAGCTTCAACCCTACCAGGCGCACCAATTCCTGGCGTCAATATTCGGATCTTTTTCAACACCAACATCGGCAGCCGGTTACTCACATCGGCCTCCGCGGGATCTTTTTCAGAAGCCTTGCTCCTCATCGATGAGCCAAATTCGCCGACCAACCCTGAGACGCCCTTGCGCCTTTGCGGAGACACAAACACCAACGAAATCCTAACGAATCCTGGAGTCTGCACGATGTTCGGCTCAGTGGACCCCAATACTTATTCCGGCGCCAACCCGGATTCGGGCATCAGCCCGAACAATCGGCCCAATGTCTTTCAAGCCCGACAGGTCGCCGCAAACGCGGTCGAATTTGCGGGGGTTCCGCTAGATCCGTCAAGGCGGACCTTTCCCTCACCTGCAAGTCCCCTACGAATTCTTCGCATCGTCAACCTGCGAGTCAACCCGGCCGCACTGGGTGGTCCAAACAGCTTCGTCCCCAAGCAAATCACCACTTTTATTTCTCGGCCCGAAACTTCTGCAGTGCGAATCGCTGAACCCAATGCAAACTGCGCTCACGGTCAGCATGACGGAATCCTTCCCCAGTTCTTTCAAACAACTCAATTCCGCGCAAACCGATCCAACGGCTGTTGCCTATCCAGCCACGTTCGCGAACCAGAACATCCCTGGAGCCAGCTACGAAACCGAGGACGGATTCATCAACACCACCTCCGCTTTAGGACGCATCTGGCTTGGCATTCCCCTCTGTTCGCGGCATCCGCAACGCGGGGGCGGCGGATTCCGGCACCCGGCTATCCGTTCAACTCCGCGATGTTCCCAAGGGCGTGCAAATCTGGGTGCCCGGGGTGTTGATGCTTCGCTCGAAACTCAGTGGACTCCCCACAGGCCGAGCAGTACTCACCGCCAACAACGGCGCGTTTTCCCCAACGCCAACCAACGCAGCAGGCTTCGCTCAGATTGGCGGTCTCGCAACTTATGAGGTGCTCTATGCAGATCCCTTCGACTCAGAACTCGTCGATGTACCCGTCTCGGTTGTTTATGAGGCAGGTTCCCCTGAGGCCGGAATTCTGAGCACCGTTACGGCTGGATTGGCCACGCGCGACACAACGCGATCCCAAAGCTTCAACGCGTTTGCGATCGAAAGCTGTGACTGCCATCTGCTCTTTCCCGTCGTGACCAATCGAAACGGCTATGACACTGGAATCGCCATTGGCAACACGGGTCCGGATGAGGGCAAGGTCACCCTGCATTATTTCTGCGGCACAGAAGAGTGCGCGTCGCCTCTGAACCAAACGACTTCAACCGTAATCGAAGCGGGCAAGCAACTCACGTTCACGCTATCCGGCGGTGGCGGAACTGGCGTCGAGCCAGTCCCCGGATTTCAGGGCTACATCGTTGCGCGAGCCCAGTTCCGTTACTGCCACGGCTACGCGTTTCTCAGCGCCTTGAATTCGATCGCGACCGGCAACGGAGCCTCCAGCGGTTACGTCGCGCTGATTCTGGATCGCCCCTCGTTTCGCCCGGACGTGGCTCTAAGCGAGAGGCTTGGACATTAGAGACTCGCCTTTAACCACTTGATCACGGTCTTCTGCGCCGCAGTCGCGCGATGATTCCGCGATTGCGCGTAGCCGATTCGACGATACACACGCTGCCGGAGCGGTGCGGACCGGACGGTCGACCCATGGAACCGCACAGCGGATTCCGGCACCAGACTCGCCCCCGAGCCTGCGGCGACGAGTGCAAAAATACTCGCCAATTGATCGGTCTCGAACACCTGCAAGAATTGGGCCTTCGCACGGCTGCATGCCGTCAGAACGTCGTCCCGCAAGCAGTTGCCCTCGCGTAATAGCAGCAGTTTCTCATCGCCAAGCTTGCGCAGATCCACTTGGTCCAACACTCGTTGCGGGGGAACGATGAACAGGAGTTCCTCACGCCGCAGTTCCGCACATACGATCTCAGGATTCTTAATCGGCAAGGCCAACACCGCAACATCCACATCCGCGGACCGCAGTTTGTCGATCAACACATGTGTCTGCTCTTCCACCAACCGCAGCTCGATTTCCGGATGTTCCTTCGTGAATTTGCCCAACAACGGAGCCACCACAAACGGCAGCAGCGTGGGAATCACGCCTAAAGTGACGCGACCGCATTCGGCGTTGCGGCTCAGTTCCGCCTCGCGCTTGATCATTGCCGACTGGCGCAGCAGATCTTCCGCCCGCGGTTCCAATTGACGTCCAAAAGCTGTGAGCCGAAGCGACCGGCCCAAGCGGTCGAATAGCGGAGTGCCGAGTTCCGTCTCCAGTTTCGCGATCTGTTGCGAGAGTGCAGGCTGCGAGACGCCTTCGTGTTCCGATGCTTTCACAAAGCTGCCCGCCTTGGCGACGGCCAGAAAGTACTTCAGTTGGAGAATTTCCACTTACTTCTATCTGAGCAGTTTTTCAGGCTTCCGGTATCTCACGGGCAGCCATTGCGGAGGCGGAGAAATTTTTTGAGTGATATGCTTATGCTTTCGATGAATCGGCGAACTTTTCTCGCAACCTCACTCGGTGCAGGAACCGCACTTGCGGCGGCATCGACCCAGAAACTAAAGCTATCTGTCTTCACCAAGCACCTGCAGTTTTTGAAAGGCGCGGATCCCCTCGCCGAAGCCATCGCTTCCATTGGCTTCGATGGCGCGGATGTCGCTCTGCGCAAAGGCGGAACCATCGAGCCGGAACGTGCACGCGAAGAGTTCCCCAAGCTGATCAAAGCCCTCGCTTCCCGGGGGGTGTCGACGCCTATGATCACCAGCGGTATTGTCGACGTCGATTCCCCTTTCGCCGAACCCGTTCTTGCGTTGCTCAAAGATCACGGGATTCGCTATTACCGTTGGGGCGGCTTCCGCTATGACTACAAGCAGCCCCTCGCAGGGCAACTCGAAGCCGCCAAACCACGCGTCGCCAAACTCGCAGAACTGAATCGCAAATATGATGTCTGCGCCTTTTACCACACCCATTCCGGACTCAACCAAATCGGTGCGTCGATCTGGGATATCCGCGAGATCCTCAAGGATTTTGACCCTGCGCACGTCGCCATCAACTACGACATCGGTCATGCCACGGTAGAAGGCGGCTTCGGCGGCTGGATCAATTCCTTCTACATCTCCGGCAAGCATTTGCGCGGCATCGCGCTCAAAGACTTTGTATGGATCAAAGCCAGGAAACGGCCCGACTGGTGCCCGGTTGGCGAAGGCATGGTCGACTTCCCCGCGTTTTTCGCGATGGTCGCCAAGAACGGATTCGACGGTCCCTTGCAGGTGCACTACGAGTATCCGTTAGGCGGCGCGGAAAGCGGCAAAACAGAGATCGCCATTTCGCCCGAACAGGTTTTCAACGCGATGAAGAAAGACCTCGCCGCTTTGCGCGGTCTTATCAAACAAGCAGGATTTCAATCATGAAGGCTCTACTTCTTACTCAATACAAACAGCTCGAGTATGTCGATTTTCCGGATCCCGAATACGGTGCCGACGATCTGCTGGTCAAGGTCCAGGCATGCGGCATCTGCGGCAGCGATATCCATGGTTTTGACGGCAGTTCCGGACGCCGCGTGCCTCCGCTCATCATGGGCCACGAGGCATCGGGCGACATCGCTGCTGTCGGCGCGAATGTCAAAGACTTCAAAGTCGGCGAACGCGTCACTTTCGACTCGATGATTTCCTGCGGACGCTGCAAGTTCTGCGCGTCCGGCGAAATTAACCTCTGCGACAACCGCCAAGTGATGGGTGTTTCGCCTGGCGACTATCGCCGCCACGGTGCGTTTGCCGAATACGTCGTGGTGCCCCGTCACATCGCCTTCCGCCTTCCCGATGCGATCAGCTACGAACACGCCGCGATGGTGGAACCTGTATCCGTCGTGGTTCACGCCACCAACCTCGCGCCCAGGAAGTTAGGGCAAACCGCGGTTGTAGTGGGCACCGGCATGATCGGACTTCTCGCCGTGCAGGCACTCAAAGCCGCTGGTTACGGACGCGTCTTCGCCATCGATCTTGAAGATCGCAAGCTCGAGATCGCCAAGCAACTCGGTGCGGATGCAGTTGTGAATCCCAGGAGCGCCGATGCTGTGAAAGCGATTCAGGATCTCACTGGCGGCCGCGGCACCGATCTCGCCATGGAATGCGTTGGAGCAACGGTGCCAGTGCAAACCGCCATCGCGTGCGTCCGCAAGGGCGGCTCGGTGACGCTGGTTGGCAACATTACGCCGAAAATCGAGCTGAATCTGCAATCGGTTGTGACCCGCGAAATAACGCTCTATGGATCGTGCGCCTCGGCCGGTGAGTATCCTGAATGTTTGGATCTCATCTCGCGTGGTGTCATCGAAGTAGCACCGATTATCAGCGCACTCGCTCCGTTGAACGAAGGCGCAAGCTGGTTCGATCGCCTCTACGGACACGATCCGGAATTGATGAAAGTGATCCTGAAGCCTGTCTAGCCGCAATGCTCATCGGTTCGCGGTGACCTCACCTTAGTGCACCTCAGGGGATCTGGTACCGTCCCCTTTCGAGTCCTTGGTGAGTGGCGCTGTGAGATCGATTCCCAAATCCTTCCGGGCCCAGGCTGCGATGAGGGCATGCGAGTCCTCGCCCTCGGCTGGCTTTTCGGCGATTGGTCGTCCTGGGGAGCCCGCGGGCGACTGCGGAGACATCGTGTAGGCCTGCACCAGATCGACTGTGGCGGTGAAATTCCATGCACATACTGCCCGCCGACGGGCATCGAGCGGGGATGAAAAACATTCTGCGTGAACGAGAGTTGCACCGCCCCCGGATACTCGAAAACCATGCTGCCGCAATCGAAAATCGTGCGGCCGGGCGGATCGTTCCTGTGCAATTTGATGGCTCCGAAGCCTACGGCACCTCTCGGATGTCCTTGCATCATGCAGTTGCAGAGGTCCAGATTGTTCACGGACTGCTCGATGAGATAGCCGCCGGATTCGGTGGCGTCGAAACACCAGTCGGACGATGAGCCGTCGTAGGCAAGATCTGCCACGGCGTGGCGTTGGGCCTTGAGCATGAGGATGTCACCGATCGCGCCCGAATGGATCTTGCGCATCGAATCGGACATTTGTCGTATGGATCGCAACTGCTGGCCGGAGGTGAACGTTCGCGAGGGATTGCGGCGCACTGCGTCCAGCACGGCTTTCACTTGTTGCGGATTGATGCCGACGGACTTCTCGCAGTAAACGCGTTTGCCGCCGTCGAGCGCGGCGACGGCCATTTCGGCGTGCGGATGCGGCGGCGTGGCGATGAAGACGGCTTCGATATCGTTGCGGTCAATGACGCGCCGCCCGTCGGTGTAGGTTTTGGGGTTGTCGCGCGCGGCGGAGGCGGCCTTGTCGAGACGGTCGGGCTTCAGATCGCAGAGCGCGGCCACTGAGGCGTCCGCTTGCCGCAGGACGCCGCCCAGCAGGTGGGATCCGCGGTTGCCGACGCCGAGGATCGCGGTAGTCGTTTTGGCGGCGTCCATCGGCATCCGCGCTGAAATCTCGTCCAAGCCGCCCGCTTGCTTCGAGCTTGGTCGCCGTGAAGCCGGGGCACAGATTGTTCGATCAGAGCGTTGTCCTTGGCGTACTCTACCCGAAAACGTCTTCACCAGTCTCATCGCGCGTACCCGACAACCCCGCGTGGGCAAAGTGGACGGTGCTCAACAAACTACGTCGATGCCGCAGCCCCAGTCTTCGATCGTGGTCTCGTCGAAGAGTTTGAATGGGGGTCCACCGGCCGCTCCTGAGTCACCCCTGGCCAAGATCGCGATAGCGTTCGACCACGCAACCGGCGACGATGAGCTTTTGCGCGCGTCCGGTTTGTTTGTAGCGCCCATCTCGATGATGGTGTCGATCGATTCCAGATTGACGGGATCGATGAAGCTGCAGGTGTTGACAACGATGACGTCGGCTTCCTCGGGCGACGGCGTGAGTTCATGACCACCAGCAACAAGCTGGCCCATCATTTGGGCTGTGAAACGAGATCTGGCGTATGTCACCTTGCTGTTTCGCGAACCTCAACGCCGGACGCTGGAGGAAACCGGCGCAACCGGAATCGTGACAACCTGCGAGCAGGTCAGGGTCCCAACGCGCAGGGCATGGCCGAGGTCGTTGCCGTCGTTGGCCCAAAACACGGGCCGGAAATTGTCTACGCATTCGCTCAACGGTGCGATTGTGAATCCTTCATTGTTGTAGTTCGGCATCCCCGCGGGCCGCTCGACGCCGCCTGCCACGGCGAATCTGCCGGCCGGATTGATTCGCAGAACAGCCGAACGCCCCTGGCAGCCGTCGTCACAGATCGCCCAGAAGTTGCCTAAGGGACCGTCGAAGGTCACATCCATGACGCCGGCGAGGCCGGTACCGATCGTCGCGATCCTGGTGAATCCGCCTCCGGGACTGTGGTTCAGAGCTGGCTCACTTGCTCCAGGATCATCGGGAAGGGATCTTAAATTATTACAAGTCAAAGTCCCATTCGGTGTTGTGGAAGCTCTCAATGGAAATCTTTGGATTTTGCTCAGAAGGGGTCGTGGATATCGCAACCTCCGCTATCTGCTTCTCAAGGCTCAGCGCATGGCCGCCACCAAGACCGAATTCGTCGTTCTCAAGAAGGCCGCATAAAATGGCCCTCCTGTCGGATTCTCACGTTAAGCCGAATTTTCCACCTCGGCATAGGCGCGCCAGACAGCCCGTTGCATCAGACCGTTTCATTTCATAGAACGAATAGTAATTCACTATGGCGCAACATTCACAGACGGCCCTTGAGCCCTGTCAGGTTTTTCAAGCTATCCAATCGACCTGAGAATCCCATAATCGCCGTTCACGAATCGCAGAATTTTCTTATTTCCCTCCATATCAACAACTTGGCCTCCAAAAGTTACCCGCCCGTTTTGGCCCCTTCCCAGATCATGGTTGCAGGAAAGGAGTTCCCCGCCCCATGGAACAAAACATCGAAATCCAGCAAACCGAACGAACAGAAAAACAGCGCGCCGCCTCCCGCGCCAACGGTGCCTACTCCCGCGGACCCATCACGCCTGCAGGCAAAGCCGCCATCGCCCGCAACGCACTCCATCACCCACTCTGCGCCAGGACCCTCACCCTCGCCAACGAAAATCCGGAAATGCTGACCACGCTGCTCAACGATCTGACCGCCGAATTTCAGCCCAACACGCCCGCAGAGCGTCTCCGCATCGTCAAAATGGCCCAGGCAAAGCGCAAAGGGATCGGTCGTACGATTCGCCACTATTCCAGGAACTCTCGACGCCGAGTCCGTTTTGCGCGAGTTCTTCAGAAGCGGGCAGGGGCCGACGCGCCCCGCCAGTCGGTCAGGAACCATCGCGGCGGCCTCCGTTGCCCGCTAGTTCTCCAGAAGTGGCATCAATATCGCATCTGGCTCTCAAAAACCTCGCATCTCAACCAGAAAATGGCCGAAACCCATCGCCATCGAGTCGTCCCTCAACACCAGCAGCACCATCGAATTCCACAACCGCATCGACGCTCACAGCAACCGCCACTCATATCGCGCGCTCAACAGCCTTCTCAAACTCAGAAAAACGTCAAAAAATGAAAGAACAAACCTGAGCGGCGAAGAAAAGGAGAATAGCTAATGCTACTAATGCTACAGAAATTCGACCCAACCCGCTTCACCTTCCGTCAGGATTGGCCCGACGGAACCCAGGCCCCTAAACACACGCCACAGGTCCCGCTCGACCATCTCTCCGCCTTGTTAACCACCGATCCCGTGAAATTGGACGAGAGAAAGGATCGACCAAAGTGAACACAGAACAGCACAACGACGAACTAATCCGCCTCGCTGCCGACGTCGCCTACTTCGGATACCGGAAGTGTGGCTTCCGGTGCGACGCCCAACAACGCAACATCTTCCGCCGCTCCAACAAACGTGTGATCCTCAACTGCTCGCGACAAACCGGCAAATCCACCACCGCCGCACTCATCGCCGTACACACCGCAGTGCTACAGCCGGCATCCACAATCGTCATCACCGCCCCAACCAAACAACAAATCCGCGAATTCATCCGCAAAGTACGCGATTTCGCCTCTGTCGCCTCCACATCCTCCCGCGGAGGCCGCTTCTTCGTCGAATTCAAAAACGGATCCCGCATCATCGGCATCGCCGCCAATGAGGACAACCTCCGAGGCTTCTCCGCCGTCACGTTGCTCATCATCGACGAAGCCTCGCGCGTCAAAGACGAAGTCTATTTCGCACTGCTCCCGATGCTCGCCGTCAGCAACGGAGCCATGTGGCTCCTCAGCACACCCAAAGGCCAACGCGGCTTCTTCCACGCCGAATGGGCCGATGCCACCAACGGCACCATCGACGGACCCTTGCCCGCAGCGCAAAGGGATCGGCATTGCGATCCGCCAGTAGTCCAAGAACTCTCCGCGCCGATCCCGTTTTGCGCGAGTTCTTCAGAAGACAACTGGGTCAAAATCCGTGTCACCGCCCACGACTGCGAAAGAATTGAAAAGAAGTTTCTACAACTTCAAAAGATCCGCCTCGGCGAACGCCGCTTCGCCCAGGAATACGAATGCACCTTCGTGGACACAAAACACAACATCTTCCACCCGGAAGCCACAAGAAACGCCTTCCGGGACGACATTGAGCCTTTCAACGCCTGACCGAGCCAACTCGCCTACATTTATTTGGATCCGGCAAACGCCACAAACGCCAGGGTGCGTCAGACCCTCCGAAAACAGCTCTTTGACAGCCGAATATGTGTTTTATGCGCCTGAACACGGTCAGGCGAACCCAATCTGACAGAGAAGTCCCAAGGGCTCGCTTCTAGCGCGAAAGCTGGTTGAGGCGCCACCGGTCGAAGGTGGAGGTTCGACCGTGCTTCGGCCAGTCGCGCCACAGTTTCTGGGCCTTGCCGAAGTAGACCGGATCGAAGAGTCCGGCTACTTCATACAGGGAACTCAGGTCGTTGGTCATCTCGAGATTGTTCGAACGTTCGGCCAGGTACTCCTCGGAATCCGCCAGAGCAGCGTCGAGGTGCCTGCGCGCCTCCATTGGTTTGAGCGAGTGAAGCAGTCGAGCCAACTCGCGCCGCGCCTTGGACGCGAAGAGCTTCATGACCACGGATCTTTTTTTGGATTTCGCGAATTCGTCCAGCGCGGACTCCAGAGTGAGAATCGCTTCTCGATTCTCGCGGTTGGCCGCCAATGCCATGCCCAAATCCGTTAGCTGGCCAATGGTACGGCTCTGGTAGATGGAGTCGTCGGGGGATGTGGCCAAGACTTCTTGCACAAGGGCGACGGCGCGGCGAGAGGCAGCGAGCGCGGCGGCCGGCTGCGTGGAACGCAGAACGCGACTATATTGCGTCAGTGAATCGCTGAGGTCCAGTTTCGCGGTTTTGTTGGTCGGATCCGCTCTTTCGAGGTGATCGGCTATCCGTACAGCGGATCCTGTTTGCTCGATCGCTTCTGCGGTCCGTTGCAGATTGGGGATGCCAGGGTCGCCAAGCAATGCGCCCAAGGCAAGGGTGATGCCCAAAAAGCTACGGCGTTGTGTCACTCCGGCCTCCGGCGCCGTCGCAAGCACCTTGAACCCGGCAAATGACGTGCGGTAGAAGCCCAAAGCGGCGTCCAGATCTCCCAGCATGACGTTGGCGTCCCCAAGGCGGTGGACGATCATCGCCATGCTCCGGTCGGATCTCGGACCTGGATCGAGACGTTGAAGCTCTTTGAAAATGGGGAGCGCCTGATTGTAGCGCTGCTCTGCGTGGCCCACCTCATTGATGTCGGCGTTGGCCTCGCCCGATTCGCGGTAGACGCTGGCCATCAACCGCAGGCTGGCCGGGTCACGGCGTTGTTGCAAGAGGACTTCGGCAAGGCGAATGGCTTCGGTGAGCCGACGTGCGTAGGCCGCTGCTCCATCCGGCAGAAGGCGGTTTTCCAAGAGTCCGAGCATGCGTTCGGCTTCGATCGTCTGCTCCAGCATGGCCGGGTCGCGCAGGCCACTCTCAAAGAGGCGGCGGCTCAGTTCGACAGATTTTCGGTAGCTTTGCAGTGCGTCATCGCTGCGGCCCATGCTGGCCGTGCGCGGCCCGCCCTGCACCTCGCCGAGCATCCGGTAGGCGATGGCAAGTTCTCTTTGCAACTCGCGATCCTCACCAGCGTCTTTAGCCAAGCTGGCGAGATACTCGTTGGCTGTCTTCACCAGAGCCTCGCGTGCCGGAGTAGAACCTTCGAGGTTGCGGATCTTTTCATCGAACTCGAAGAGGAAGCGATTCGTCAGTTGACGCACTTGCCGAAAACGGGTTTCGGCATTGCTCGCCTGTTGGCGAGCAATGGACGCTTGCCACAGAGCCACCCCAAATCCGATGGCCAAAGCCAGAATGGCAACTGTCAACGCGGCAAGTACGAGTTTGTTGCGGCGGATAAATTTTGACGAGCGGTAGCCGAACGTATCGCGGCGTGCACTGACGGGAAGCCCATTCAAATGGGCCTGTATGTCGCTTGCGAACTGTTCGACGCTCCTGTACCGGCGTTCCGGCTCCTTGCGCATCGCCATCAGAACGATGTTGTCGACGTCGCCCGCCAATTGCCGGTAGAGTCGGCTGGCGTGGGTTACCACAGACGAAGGTGCAGGCACCGCGGCGCTGCAAACCGCCTGATGAATTTCAACCGGGGTATAGCTCTTGATGCGATAGGGCCGATCGCCGGTGACGGCTTCGTAGAGAACGACACCGAGGGAATAGACATCGCTTGCCACGGTGATTGGTTCGCCGGCAACCTGTTCGGGACTCGCATAATCTGGCGTGAGCATCATCCAGCCTGTGGCGGTTAGCGGTGCTTGCGTCCGCAGATTGTCGTCTGAGTCGAGAAGCTTCGCGATGCCGAAATCCAGCAGTTTCGGGGTGCCGTCGGGCAGCACCAGAATATTCGAAGGTTTGAGATCGCGGTGGACGACCAAGCGCTGATGTGCGTGCTGCACCGCTTCGCATATCTTCAGAAAGAGGCGGAGCTTTTCTTCTGTCGTCAATTTACGGTCTTTAATGTACTGATCGAGCGGGAGGCCTCCACGCGCATATTCCATGACAAGATACGGCTGACCCCGGTCGGCACCGCCGTCAATCAACCGCGCGATGTAGGGGTGCTCGAGTGAGGCGAGAATCCTTCGTTCGGAGAGGAAACGAGACTTCAGTTCCGCGCCTTGTGCCGCTTCCGGGCGTAATACTTTGATGGCGACCTCGTGTTGGAACTCATCGTCTGACCGCATGGCCCGGAAGACTTGTCCCATGCCTCCGCGGCCAAGCGATTCCATGATCACATAGGCCCCGATCTGCTGTCCTGTCGCAAAAGGCTCGGCCGAAGGTTCGTGGTGTGCGAGTGAACCGGCGGCCGCGTGGATCACCGATTCGATGATGCGGACCGATGCCGAATCGAGCAGCTCAAGCACTTCCGCCTGCAACTCAGGCCTTCCGATACACTCGTTCTCGACGTATGCGAAACGGTCTGCTAAGGGCAGATCCAAGGCGGACTGAAAGACCCGCTCGATCTCTTCCCAGTATTGCCTATCCATATTGAAATATTCCTGACACGCAATGCGTAAGACCGGTTCGCCATCCGCGGCCCCGCTGTAGGGTCAAGCGGCAAAAGTAAGCGGATTGAATCATTCGTCCGGAGAGAAGTTTGGGACCTCCTGCTGGGTTCCTTTCAGGTAACGGTTGAGCCAAGCTTCGGCCATCCGTTGTTCGCGGGCCACGGTGGAGATGCTGATTTCCATGGCCCCTGCTGTTTCTTCGATGCTCATTCCGGCAAAGAACCTCATCTCGATGACCTGGGCTTTGCGCGGGTCTAGCACTTCGAGTTCTTTGAGTCCCTGATCTAGATCCAGGAGTATGCGGCTTTTTTCAGGTGTTGCGAGCGAGCCGATGAGATCTTCGCGCAAGGGGAGTACGACTTGGGCTCCTCCGCGTTTGGCCGTAAGGCGGGCGCGGGCATGATCGACGAGAATCAGGCGCATGAGGTGGGCGGCGACACCGAAAAAATGAGAGCGGCTGGTCCAGTTCTGATCCTTGACGGCGATGAGTCTGAGATAGGCTTCGTTGAGAAGCGCGGTTGGCTGGAGAGTGTGGTCGGAGCGTTCGCGCCGCAGGTAACTCGCAGCGAGCCGTCGAAGTTCGGAGTGGACGAGCGGCACCAGATGATTCAAGGCAGACTGATCGCCAGCCTTCCATTGGTGGAGCAAAGCGGTGACCGCAGACCCTGAGTTCTCGGGCATTACAGGGATAGAATACCCCAAAGCCGCTGGGCGGCGTGTGATTCAATGGAAGCTGGTGTATGCATAGCGTTCGAGTGAATCGTAAGGGCGCAGACCGCCTCCGGTCGGGCCACCCCTGGATCTTTACCAGCGATGTAATCGACCGTGGCGAGGCCCAGCCGGGTGAGGCCGTCAAGGTTGTGGATCCGCGTGGCGAGTCCCTTGGGACGGCTCACTTCAGTTCCACATCGCAGATCACGTTGCGGATGCTTTCTCGTAACGTGATCGAAGCGGGAGGAGCGTTCTTTCTGGACCGGATACGTGCCGCGGAGGCGCATCGCAAGCTGGTCGTGCCTGGCGATTCTTCAGCCTACCGGCTGACGCACGGCGAGGGCGATCTGCTGCCCGGGCTGGTCATTGACCGTTACGAAAACTTCTTCGTCATGCAGACGCTGAGCCAAGGCATGGACAAAGCGCAACCGCACATCGTGAACGCTTTGAAGGAATTGTTTCAGCCGCAGGGCATTGTCGCGCGCAACGACGCCGCTGTGCGAAAACATGAATCGTTAACATCTGAAACGGCGATCGTTCACGGTGAGGTTCCCGCCCGGGCGGGGTTCCGGCTCAATGGATTGCAGCTCGAAGCCGATCTGGTGCATGGGCAAAAGACGGGGATTTTTCTCGATCAGCGGGAAAACTATCAGGCGGCGGCCCGGTATGCACGCGGACGCGCGCTCGATTGCTTCACGTCCACTGGCGGGTTTGCGCTACATCTTGCGAAGAGTTGCGAAACGGTGGAGGCGATCGATTCGTCACCTCTTGCCTTGGAGGTTGCGCAATCGAACGCGGCGCGCAACAAGATAGAGAACATTCGCTGGAAGGGCGCGGATGTGTTCGATATCCTTTCGAATTATTCGCGGATGCGGGCGCATTTCGATACGATCGTGCTCGATCCACCGGCGTTTGCAAAATCGCGCAATACGGTGGATGCGGCGTTGCGGGGTTACAAGGACATCAATCTTCGCGCCTTGCGGCTGCTCGCGCCGGGCGGCCTGCTGGTGACCTGTTCGTGTTCTCATCACGTGAGCGAAGCGGACTTGTTAGGCGTTGCGGCAGAGGCCGCGCTCGATGCCGGACGGACGTTGCGGGTGCTGGAGCGCCGCGCGCAAGCGCAAGATCATCCGATTCTCCTGACTGTCCCTGAAACGCACTATCTGAAGTGCCTGATCTTGCAAGTCGTATGAATTTTTTGCTTCGCCACACGCTGGAACTGCTGTTGTTCGCAGTTCTGTTTCCGCTCCATATCCATGTGGCGTACCGGCTTTGGAATGCACCTTGGGTAATGGCGCGCCGTCATGGCCGCACGATGCTACTGTGCGCGATCGCCGGGCTTTTTTCGCTGATGATTGGCGGGATGGTGCTGGACGCAGTGAGAGTGCAACGCCATGTTCCCAGTTGGTTTTATGCGCTTGGGCGGGGCTTGTCTCTGGCTTGGATGATGAATTGCTGCGGTTGCGCCATTCTCTATCCGTTCGTTCGAGCGCAGTCCAAACGGACCGGGCATTCCCCGCGGCGGCGTAAGTTGTTGCAGGTATCCTACGCCTTGCCGGCGGCGGCGATCGGGTATGGCACGATGATTGAGCGGGACCGGTTTCATTTGAAAGAAGTGAATATCCCGCTGGCCGGATTGCCCAAGAGTCTGGACGGCTTGCGAATTGTGCAACTCACCGATATCCATATCGGGACTTTCTTATCGGAGCGCGAGTTGGCTCGGGTCGTCGACATGGCCAACGAAACGAAGGCGAATCTTGCCATTATGACCGGCGATCTGATTACGAAAGTGGGAGATCCCGTGGGTGAATGCCTGCGGCAACTGGCGCGACTGAAAGCGGACGCGGGCCTGCTTGGTTGTATGGGGAATCATGAGATCTATGCGAGTGCCGAGGATTTCGTCGAGTTGAACGCAGCGCGGCTGGGCATGGAGTTTTTGCGGAACCGTTCGCGGAAGCTTGTTTTCAACGGACATGCGCTGCATTTTTCGGGTGTGGACTACCAGTCTAAGACTCGCGGACCCTATCTGCGGGAAGCGGAGAAGTTAGTTGTCCCGGGAGAAATGAACATTCTTTTGTCCCATAATCCCGACGTTTTCCGCATATCACCTCAGAAGGGCTTTCAGCTGACCCTCTCGGGTCACACGCATGGCGGGCAGATTGCGGTGGAGTATCTGAATCCGTATCTGAATGTTGCGCGATTTGTCACGCCATACGTGGCGGGTTACTATCACGAACGAGGGGGCTCGCTGTATGTGAGCCGCGGCGTTGGGACCATTGGAGTTCCGGCGCGCATCGGTGTCCCGCCGGAAGTGACGCTTATACGCTTGTGCGCTATCTAATCATCAGCGATATCCACGGAAATATCGACGCCCTTGACGCCGTCGTCGAGGACGCCAAAGGCAAATACGATCAGATTCTCTGTTGTGGGGATCTGGTTGGATACGGAGCCGAGCCGAATGCGGCGGCGAATTGGGTGCGTTCCAACTGCGCGGGAGTGATTCGCGGAAACCACGACAAAGTGGCGTCGGGGGTGAATGATATGGAAGATTACAATCCCGCCGCGGTGTTGTCGACCATGTGGACGCGCAAGACGCTGACGGCCGAGAATATCGAGTACTTGCGGAATTTGTCGGCGGGTCCGCTGGAAGTTTCCGGATTCTCGATTGTGCATGGATCGCCCCGGGATGAAGATGAGTATCTGGTGGATGTGCGGGATGCGATGCGTGCGCGGGAATCGATTGTGACACAGGTCACATTCTTTGGCCATACGCATTTGCAGGGTGGCTTCTTCTTTCGCAGGAATTCAGTGAAGGCGATAGAGAAAGTGCCAGCGAAGCGGAGCGAAGCGACAGTAGCGATCGACGATGCGAGCCGTTTCTTCATCAATCCGGGAAGCGTTGGCCAACCACGGGATCGGGATCCGCGGGCGGCGTATGCGGTCTATTCTTCGGAAGACCGCTTGGTGACCTACTACCGGGTTGCCTACGATATCGCGAAGGCGCAGGCGAAGATCATCCAAGCGGGGCTGCCGGAGCCGTTGGCCAATCGGCTGGCCATTGGCGGGTGAATTACTGCTTCTGCTTGTCGTGCTTTTCGTTGTAGATATCCTTGGAAATCTTGTCCTGCTTGGCTTCGATCTTGGCCTTTTCTTTGGGTGTGAGCCCCTTGCCGTCTTTGCGGTCCTGACGGATCTCGCGATTCAGTTTGGCTTCTTTGGCCTCGATCTTAGCGGTTTCCCTGGCGGTGAGCGAGCCGTCTTTGACGCCGTCGGCGACGCGATCCTGCTGGCGGTCTTTGCGGTTCGCGATGCGGGTCTTCTTCTCGGCCGGCTTGGTGACGGTGTCGTCAGCCGCGACGGCGGTGGCGATCGAAAGGGCCGCGATCACGGCGCTGAGGATGAAACGTTTCATGGTTTAGGAGTCTCCTGACGAGTATGCGCAGGATTGCGGCGATTGCGATCATCGAACTTTCGATGTCGTTGTTAAATAACGCGGATCAGTTCCGCGGCGCTCACGTGAATCGCACCGTTCACTCGACCGTAGCCTTGCTCACGTTCGCAGAAGAGCTGGATTCTTACCAGGGGATTCGCGGACTGGAAGTCCACGAAGGCTTCTTTCTTTGGACTTGCCGCCAGGGGGCCGCTGCGAGCTAGTTCGCGACCGCTCATTTCGTCAAGAACTCGCCAGCGCAGACCGGAGGCGGCAGGGACGCCCTCGGTCTCGTATTCCACCCGCAACCGATATCGTTGGGCAGGTTCCACTTCGGCGAGGCGATGCAGCGCGGCCCAGAATTCGGGCTGCTTGCCGGAGAACGATATCGTCCAAGTGCCAACGTGGGGAGATACGATCACGCCCTCGGCTGGCGACATTCGCCAATCGAAGCCTTCACCCAACGGATTGGCGACGAACGACTGACCGATTGTCGCAGGCAGCCAGCCTGTTTGGACCATTCCTTTCCAAAGTTCTCCCGCAGGTACTGGTTGTTTGGCTTCGAGGAACCGTTCGACGGCGGCGACGACGTAGTTTCGATCTGGCATTGCGGTGCCTGATTCGATGAGGCGATGGGCAGGGGTTTTGAGCCCGGCGACCTCTTTGCCGGAGGAGTTCCGCAACAGGTAGGCAATCCATTCGCGCAGCACCTGCGGCCGCTTTGGTAGAAGCTTCTCAGCCGCCGATTCGGGATCGCGATCCATCTCAAGAGCCAGTTTGAACAGCGAAGTGAAATCTCGCTGAGACCCTGTTGCGGCCGCGGCGCGGGCCCACTTCCAGAATTGCGCTTCGTCGCTGCGGCGGAAATGAAAGTTGGCGAGAGACCAGCGGGGAAGCCAAGTCCGATCGCAAAGTGCGGCCCTTTGGAGCAGATCCAGCGCGTGATCGAAATCGCCGCGGACCTCGGCCCGCAGGCCCGCTTCGATGAGAATCTGGGAATCGAGAGGGTTCAATGCCAGCGCTTTCTCAAGCGAAGCTGTGTTGCCGGTCAACTGCGAGTGCCGCAGCCAATAAGAAGCGTCGCCCGGGGCCATACGAGTCGCCTGGGCGAGCGAAATGGGTGTATCCAGCATGGAGCAGACTCCAGCGATTCCGAACCAGGCAGCGGCTGCGACTCCGGCCATTGCCGCGACGGAGGTGACCCAGCGAAAGACGGGCTTCGACGCCGGTTGCTCCTCGCTGGTGGCGTAGAGCATGCCAAGGATGGCGAAGTACCATCCGACAACGCCCGGTCTGGCGAACGGGAAGTCGACTACAGCGTGCACCGCAAGCACTGCACAGCCGATGGACCAAGGGTTCTGCAGGATTCGACGCGAGATCCCAACCAATGGCAAGAGCAGGAGCAAGGTGAACAGGATGCCGCCTTCGGCTGCGAACTCGGCCCAATCGTTGTGAGCGTGGTTGACGGATGTTGGGAGATCGATCTGGGCGAAGCGAGGATATCCATAAGCGAATGTGCCCAAGCCGTGACCCAGGAGGGGCTTCTCACGAGCCATCTCAACCGCCGACAAGAGGAACTCTTTCCGCCCTGCCATGGGATCGCTATATTGCAACCGGTGAAAGAGTTGATCCCACCCGGCGGCGAGAGTCCAGACTGCCGCCAAGAGCGGAATTGCACCGAGCACAAGCGCGGCTTGTCGAAGGTCTTCGCGCCTTAGCGGACGCGAGGCCAGCATGACGATGGGAACGCCAATCAGTTCGAGGGTTACCAGAATCGCACCGGCGCGGGACGTGGAGGCGATCACCGCGGCGAAGAGCATACCCGATGCGAGGATGTACCAGAGCGCCTGCTTTCGATTCTGAAACGCGCGGACCAGGGCTACGGGCAGGGCGAGTTCCGCGAACTGTGAGAAGTTGTTGTACGACGGAAAGGTTCCATAGACAAAGTCGTCGTATCCCGAAGGAATCCACCATAGAATCTTGCCCTGGGATGTATGCAATTGCGCGAGGCAGAGAGTCGCTTCGACGGCGGCGAATGCAACGAACCAGTCCAAAAACGTGCGCCGGGTGTCCTTATCGGTGCCATGCCGCCGGGCCACGAGAAAGACCGAAGCTAGCGCCATCCAATGGATCACCGAATAGAGGGTGGCCTGCGGATAGATGCTGGTTCCGCAGAGGAGTTGTAAGACACCCCATGCGGGGATCGAAAGAATCCACGGACTAAGAGCGGTCGATTGAAAGGCAAGTAGCAGGCCAACCAGGACCGCAAACGTCATTGCGGCCCAGTTTTCCTGGACGAAGATGGTTGACGTCGCAAACATCAGCGCCCCGAAGAAGAGCACCATAAGCCAATCACAGTATGACCGAAAAGCGGATTTTCGTCATTTCAGATTGTCCTGAGGCAATGGCCACTGGGGGACGTTAGTACTAGGCCGTACTCCCCTCAAACCTAGTACACCTTCTGCGCGACCTGCTTAGTTTCCCTAATCGTATCTTCGTCCGCGCGACAACATACTGAGAGAGACTGCTATGCGTCCGTCCGCCCTCATTTTAATCTCGCTTGCGCCGATTTATGCCGCGATGGTGGATATTACCGCCGGTGCTTCGCCGGTGACGATCGCCAACATTGGAAATGCAAAGTTTCGCTTCTCGCAAGCGAACTTCGATCAATCGCTTGGCTATGGCAGCGGAACCCCGAATGGAAGCACCTTCGTATCGCGAGATCTGGGGAACAATACGGTTTTAGGGCAGCGAACCTACAACCTGACGCTTGCCTACGACCCCCAACCCGGCTTCACGTTCACGATGTCGCCAGTGGGTGCCGTGGGGCCAGGCACCAGCCTGCAATGGACGGCAAGCGCGCCGATCAACGGTCACACGCCGACGGGTCCGTTCAATGCGATCGAGATCGATGCCCGTGCGAATCTGGCGAGCGGAACGCTAAATTATTCCAATATTCGTTTCACGGGCAATGTCCAGCAGACGGGGGCGTTTGCGAGCGGGACGATCGCGAATGGCATCGCCCCGGTGCAATGGCTGGTTTCCGATAGCGATCTCTCGCAGTTCGCCTGGACACTCGAAGCGACCGTTTCCGGTCAACGAGCCGCGATCACCTCAGGCGATGAGAACGTGAGGTTTGCGATGACGGTCAAAAATGTCCCGGTTGTAGCTGCTGCAAGCGCCCAAACGGTGCCGGAACCGACCACTTGGCTGATGCTGACGATGGGGATGCTGCTGATGGGGTTGAGTGTACTGCGGAAGCGAAAAGCGGACGGTTCGAAGCGATGCGAATAAAGGTCTCGAAGAATGGCGTTTCAGGAACGATGAGGTGAATGTGTCCATTTCTATCATTCGTTGGATTTTGTTGATCGAAGGCTCGCTGCTTGTTCTTGGCCCGGCAGCCTCGCTGCAGGCAATCGCGTCGGTGGCGCTCAATCCGAACCAGCCCGTGCCGACGGGGCTCGAAGGGATGGATGCCGAACAGATCCGGCAAGGGACGGGCTTGCTCGCGAGATTCGCCTTGGCGCTGATGGGGATTGGCTTCTTAAGCCTGGCTTCCGCCTGGGGCGTCAAACGGAACAAACTTTGGGCAAAATGGACCGGCATCGTTGCGGGCGTGTTGACGGTTCCGATTGGCGGGATCGTTGTGTGGAAGCTCTGGACTTGGGAACCTGTTGAGACCGCAGAGCCAGAGGGTTCGCACCCGGACGAACGCGAGAATCCGGTGGTAACCGGCATTCGCGGAGTTGCGACGTTCGCATTGCTGGTGCTGGCCTGCAGTCAGCTTTACCGGTTTACGAGTTCGATCGGGCTGCCTCGGACAGACTTGGGCAACTTTGGCATCGTGTATCTGTTCGCAGGACAGTTTATCGTGACGATTTTGCACGAACTGGGCCATTTATTCGCGGCATTGACGGTCGGGTTCCGGTTTCAAGTGATCAACGTCGGGCCGGTGACGATCTTTAAAGATGCTCGTGGCCGCCGGACGTTTGAGTTCGACATCAAGCGGATTTTCAGTCATTCAGGATTTCTCGGTGCGATTCCGAAGTCCGAAGAAAACCTGCGTTCGAACATGACGATCATTGTTTTCGCGGGTCCTTTTGTATCGCTGAATGTGGGGGCGTTTCTGTTTCTGTGGATGCTCAATACCCCAGGGACGTCGCTTGCGCCTTGGGGCGAGTTGATCGGCTATGTCTCGGTGATCTTCACGATGGACTTTCTGGCGAATCTCATTCCGCTTGGCCATTGCGATGGGTCGATGCTGATCGGGTTGGCCTTAAACAACAGCCGTGGCAAGCAGATTGTTTCGGCACTCACCGCTGCGATGCATGGCGATCGTGCGGATGCGGCGGCCGGCGGGGGATCGATCGAAGAGCAGGTGACGGCTCGCAAGAAGGTGGTTGAGGCGTCATTGGACGTTCATGGGGTGTCGGAAAAGAACGCGCATTCGGCGCAGAGTTACATCCAATTGGGGATGGCGGAAAGCCAGGCCGGTTCGCTGGACGAGGCAGTGCAGCATCTTGCCAAGGCCCTGGAAATCTGCGATTCCATGGGTGAGCGCGCGCATCGGGTGTTGCGTGCGAGTGCGCTCGATGGTCTGGCGCGAACTTTTCACAGGCAGGCGCGCTACCGGGAATCGAGGGCCGCAGGCGAGCAGGCGATTGAGATTTACGAGCAGAGCAAAGAACAGATGCTTTCAATGGAAGGATTGCTGGAAGTCAATCTCAGCATTGCGGACGTTCAACTCGCGCTACGACAGTTCGGCGACGCTGTGATGACCGTTGAGCAAGCGGTGGGATCTCTACCCGGCGGTGCCCGCAACGCGCTGATGACGGCGAAACTCTATCGGGTGCATGCCGCGGCGATGGTTGGCGGCAAGTCCGCGCAGGCCTCGGTATCGGTGCGCCGCGCTTTGCAGGCGCTCGAAAGTCCCTCGATTCCGATGGGGCATCGAATGGATGCTTTTGTGGAACTGGGCGCGCTCGCCGTTGACTTGTGGTCGGCGGGAAGCGACGATGCCGCGATCCAGCTCGCAACGAAAGCGAACGAGAGATTAACCGCTCTAGGGGCTTCCGCCGACATTTTGAACCGTGGCCGCATGGCACTGGCTAGTATGCTCACGAAGACGGGCCGCACAGAAGATGCCTCGAAGATTCTGGATTCGATTGCAGGAGCGGCGACGGGTGCCGCTCGAAAGACTCTTTTGCTGGAGCGGGGCGAGGTTCAACTGCGGATGGAACGGATGGAAGAGGCATTGCAAACTTACACCGAGTTGATGGGGCTAGCGACGGACGAGAAAGAGGCGGCTTCTGTCAGAGTCTCACTGGCGCTGGTGCACGAGGCGATGCAGAATGGCGAGGCGGCTCAGGGCTGTGCACGAGAGGCGTGCAATACGCTGGTTCCGCTGGAGCATCCGGACGCCGCAGGGGCACTGTTCGCACTATCCCGCGGGATGTGGGCTAACGGGGATGAGAATGCGGAGGCGTACTTTGAAGAAGGGCGCCGCATCCTGGGAGAAAATGGCGAAATGACTGCCGCTGACAAGGCTCGAATCATGGAATCGGCGGCTCCGCGCTTCGAAGTGAGCAATCTAAAGTATCCGGCGGACGCGCTCAAACGGGACGCTGCCCAGTTTCGCGCCTCGGTGCCGACGATTCGGCTCACTCCGGACGCGGCCTCCGTGCCAGTAATTGCGGAGGAGGCCCTCACCGAAGAACAGGAAAGCGTCGAAACCGGAGTCGAAGATTAGCCGGTTTACCAGTGCAGGCGCTCGATCCAATTCGGCCCGGCATCGTTTACCGCCAACGTCACGGTGTAGCCCAACATTTCGAGAGATCGGCCTGCAGCCGGATCCATCACGATCAGTTTGAAATCCGACGGGTGAATGAATCGATAGCCGTGCACAATCACCAGATGAGTATCGTTGTCGCCGGCGCTTCTTGTCGCCAGGATTGGGCCATGAGCTTGCAGATCCCTGACCCATTCAAACAGATCCGTCGACATCTTGCCGGTCAGTTCGCGAAGCCCGGTCAAGGACTTCAGTGTGCGGTAGTCGGAGGGACTCAGCCCTTCTTGGCTCTTCCACGGCGCGTGCCAGGTCGATCCCAACTGTTTCATGTAGTTTTCGGGCGAAATGGTTGTTGTATGCCTGCGGCGGGAACTGAATGATCCCCGGATGATTCGCGGATCGGAACGAATCGCTCTTGGAATCGGAACTCCGGTCGGTGCAACCGGTGTAGTTGCGTAGATACCAGTTGATGGTCCGCGGTTTGTCGGTGAGAAAATTGAACTCCAGCAGAGCCTTGGCGCTCATTCCAGCTTTACTCGCAAGATTGACGAAATTGTCGCCATCCTGCACTTTATAGGGGACTCCGTTCAAAGGGTAGTGATGCAGGTAGCGATCCGGACTCGGTTCGACTTCCCAATCTGTAGTCAAAGACGGTGGCGGTTCATAACTTTTAGGCGCATATCACTTTTAGGCGCATATCAATGTTTCCACACTTTAGAGCGAGAGCCGGATTGGGAAGTGAATCAGGTATTTCGAAAGTTTTTTCTGGCGAGGTACGCCCAGGGCGTTCCGTGTTTCTGGACGTGTCGCTACAATTGAAGCGGAGGTCCATTCTCTTATGGCTAGACAATCGCAAAGCGACACTGCAATCTGGTTTTTCGCCGGAGCGGCTTTGGGTGCGACGATCGCGTTGCTATACGCTCCGCAACCCGGCGTGGAGACACGAAAGCAAATCAAGGGCGCTGCGCGCAAAGGTGCCGATCGCATCGCCGAGTCGGGACAACAGATCGCTGAACTCGGCCGCGAACTGGTGGAACAGGGCAAGGCTTTATCGAATGAAGCCAGCGCCATGTTCGAGCGTGGGCGCAAGCTCATCGACGATCCCGAATTCAGAGAAGAAGAGGCATAAACGATGAATCTACCCCCGTTCGTCAACGAACCTTATACAGACTTTTCGAAACCGAAAGCGCAAGCCGCAGCCAAGGCCGCGCTGGCGAAGGTGCGCGGCGAACTTGGCCGCGACTACGATCTGATCATCGCCGGTGAACGTGTCCAAACCAAGGACAAGATGGTTTCGACGAATCCTTCGGATGTTTCCGAAGTGATCGGAACCTTCTCGAAGACTTCCGCGGAACTTGCCGTCCAAGCCATCGAAGCGGCTAACGAGTACTTCGCCGAGTGGAGCAAAACGAAGCCTGAGTATCGAGCCAAGCTGGTGATGAAGGCCGCGTCGATCATCCGCAAGCGCAAGATGGAATTCAATGCCTGGCTGGTGTTGGAAGCGGGCAAGACGTTTCCGGAAGCCGAGCCGGAAGTGGCCGAAGCAATCGATTTTCTGGAATACTATGCGCGGCTGATGCTGAAGCTCGCCACCCCGGATCCGCTGGTGCAGATGCCGGGCGAAAAAGGCGAACTGGTGTATCTGCCGTTGGGCGCGGGCATCGTGATTCCGCCATGGAATTTTCCGTTAGCGATTTTAGCAGGCATGGCCTGTGCGGCGCTCGTTGCGGGCAACACAGTGCTGATCAAGCCGTCCAGTGAGACGCCTGCGATCGCCGCGAAGTTCGTGGAAGTTCTGATCGAAGCGGGATTCCCGATGAAGGCGTTCTCGTTTGTGCCGGGCAGTGGCGCAGTGATCGGCGATCTGCTGGTGGAACATCCGAAGACGCGTTTCATCTCGTTCACCGGATCGCGCGATGTCGGGTTGCGCATCAACCGGCTTGCAGCGAAACCGCAGAAGGGTCAGATTTGGATCAAGCGAGTGGTCGCCGAAATGGGTGGCAAAGACGCCATTGTGGTCGACAGCGAGACCGATCTCGACGATGCGGTGGACGGCGTGTTCCGTTCTGCGTTCGGCTATCAGGGGCAGAAGTGCTCGGCGTGTTCGCGGGCGATTGTGGACGCGAAGCACTATGACGCGTTCCTCGAAAAGTTGACGGCGAAGGTTGCCGCGATTACTCAAGGTCCGCCTGACGACATGGGTAACTACATGGGTGCGGTGATTAGCGCAAGCGCGAAGAAGTCGATTCTCGATTACATCAAGATCGGCCGCAAAGAAGGCCGGGTTGTCATCGGAGGAGGCGTAGCGCCGGGCAACGGCCACTACATCCAGCCGACGATTATCGCCGATGTTCTGCCGCAGCACCGGGTCTTTCAGGAAGAGATCTTTGGACCTGTGCTGACGGTCACCAAGTCGAAGAACTTCGACGAAGGTATCGCGATGGCGAACGATACGGAGTATGGCCTGACGGGGGCCGTGTACACCAACAATCCGAAGAAGATTGAGAAGGCTAAGCGCGAGTTCTTCGTGGGCAATCTCTATATCAATCGCAAGTGCACGGGCGCGATGGTGGGTGCGCATCCGTTCGGCGGCTTCAATATGTCGGGTACGGATTCGAAGGCGGGGGGGCCGGATTATCTGTTGCAGTTCCTGCAGCCGAAATCGATCGCACAGAAGATCGCGTAAGGTTGGAGCCCGATAGAATAAGGGGCGTCCTTTTGAAAGGGGATGCCCTTTTTCTATGAAGAAACGCGATGCGGTAGCCGAGATCATCTATTACAACCGGGGGTACGATCGGGAGAGCGTGCGCCGCAAGATTGAGGCAATGTCTAGCGGGACGTTCGAGTTTTTTCGCGCGACTTCGCATCTGTTTGCGATGGATGTCCAGATCGCGAAGAGCGAACCCTCAGGCCTTATCGTTGGCGATCTGCATTCCGAAAACTTTGGAACCTTTCGGGCCGTCAGCAACGACATCGTCTACGACATCAACGATTTCGACGACTGCACCAGCGGAGCCTACGAATACGATCTACGCCGCTTGCTGACGAGTCTTGTCGTTGGAGGCGAAGCCGCGAAGTTGCCGCTTTCAGGATGCGTGGCAGCTTGCGAGTCCGCGCTAGACGAGTATGTGGAAGCGATTGCGCGCTATGGCAAAGCCAAACGCCGGCGTGATCTGGCAGCGCTCGAATCCACTGCGCAAGTCAAGAAACTGCTGACGGTGGCGAGCGAGCGGTCACGGGTCGAAATGCTACGCGATTTGGCAATGGAAGTCGGCAAAACCGGGCGTTTCCAGTTCCGGGAGAACAAGAAGAAGTTCTCGCCACTCGATGGAGCGCGGCGCGATGCGATCACCGCGGCGTTCCCGCACTTTCTCAAGCATTGTGAGGCACCGGGGGGTGCGGATACATCGCGGTATGTTCTTGAGGACGCGGTGTTCCGTTTCGCGGGCAAGGGCAGCCTTGGGCGTGAACGCTACGCGATCCTGCTGCGCAAAGGTCTCGCCGATCGCGAGGATTTCGCCGCACTGCGCCTCATCGAGTGGAAAGAAGCATTCGATTCACCGCTCGATTCGAGGCAGCCGAGGCAGCGTGCGCAGAGTAAGGGCCGCGCGATGGAGATCCACAAGGCCGCGCAGCAGTTTCAAGTGCAACCGAAGCGTTATTGGGGATTCACTTCGGTGAGCAAGCGTCCGTTTCAAGTCCGCGAGATCGGGGCGAACGACGATCGATTCAGCCCGAAGCAATATACGAATGCGGGTCGTCTTGTTTCGGCGGCGCGCGTTTTCGGAGGCATCACGGCGCGGGTTCATCTATTGTCCAGTTTGAAAAGCGAGGGTCCGCGGCCATTGGCGAAGACGAGTATCCAGCGGCGATTGATCGGTTTCGCTTTGGAATACGCGGACATCGTGCAACGCGATCAGGCCGATTTCCGGGGGCGGGTCGTGGAGGTCAAGAAAGCGCTCAAGCTCTGAAGTGCGGTACTCCGAAAATCTAGCCTTAGAACGTTCACGCAGCGAAGCTGAGAGCCGATAGACACGGTAGGGCCGATGCAACTGGAAACTTTCCTCAGGAACCCGAGGCAATCTCCGGTGCCGCACCGAACATCCGAATCTCTGAGATTCTGTCGCCACTCTCTTTCGCTCTCGATCTCACCGAAGGCCGCGCGATGGGCCATTCCGTGCGCTCTTGTGTGATCGGCATGCGCATCGCCGACCACATCGGAATGCCGGTTCACGAACAGGCCGACTCTTCTACGCGCTGCTTCTAAAAGACGCTGGATGCAGTGGCAACACTTCAAAGCTGTTCGACCTCTTGAGTGCGGACGAGATCCGCACAATACGCGATCGCGCACGTCGCCACAGGCCAGCCGTTTGTGGAGCGTATCCGGGCTTTGGTGCGAGTGGGGGCATGCCAAAAAATTGAATCCCGCGGGTTGGTGAAGATCCGTTGTGAGCGCGGTGCGTCGATTGCGCGGCTTATAGGATTGCCCGAGAGCATCGCTTCCGGTATCTTTTCGCTCGACGAACACCGGGATGGCGGCGGCTATTCGGGGGGCCCCGGGGGACGGAAATCCCAATGTTTTCGCGCATTCTGAACATCGCGCAAATGCTCGATGTGTTTTTCACCTGCAAAGGTCCGCAAGCGGCCCAAGAGAGCGAAGCGCTGGTTCGATCCCGTTCTCGTACGCACGGTTGGCTCGCTCACAAGCAGCGGAGCGTTCTGGCGTGGGCTTGAAGGGGAAGTCGTGTTGAGCGATGCACTCAGTCTCGAGCCTGTCGACCGCCGCCTGCATGCGGATGAAGGGTCCATCGACGGCATATGCGACGCATTCGCCGAGAATCGTTGACGTCAAGAGCCCCTTCACCTATCGGCATTCCAACGGCGTCGCGACCGCTGCTGTCGCGATCGCGAACTCGATAGGCCTTGATGCAACACGGGTGACATTTCTTCGCCGGGCGGCATTGTTGCACGATGTCGGCAAGCTTGGCGTTTCCAACTCGATTCTTGAAAAGCCCGGTAAACTCGACAGCGACGAATGGGCATCGGCGAAGCAGCGTCGCTATCACACGTTCGAGATTCCGCGGCGAATCCCAGGCTTTGGCGAACTCGCCGAAGTGGCGGCTTCGCATCACGAAAAGCTGGATGGCAGCGGATACTTTCGCGACTACACAGCGGAACAGTTGCCGCTCAGCGCTCGCATCCTCGCCGTTGCGGACATCTACGACGCGCTCGCTGCGAAACGCCCTTATCGCGACGCCATGCCGCTTGAGCAAGTCGTAGGGATCCTCGGAAAAGACGCACCCCGGGCAATCGATCCCGTCTGCGTTGAGGCGCTCAAAACAGCCCTGGGACTGGGCAGTCTCTCGCAGGCTCTCAACTGCCTAGCGGATCGAACCTCACAAAGAAGCCTGCTTCCCTAGGAATGCAAAGGGAGTCTGTTGCGGACAATCAGCATCGCGAGACCGATCGGCGTGAAGACAAGCCGAGCGACCCAAGGAGCTTCGAGGCTGCGAAGTTCGACCCGCTGCCGATCCGTACGGTCGACAAAAATCTTCACCCGCGCAACGGGACGAAGCCCGCCGGCCCGTGGGGATGATTCCAATCTCTGCTCTACGCGCACTCCGAAGTGTTCCAAAACGAAGGAATACGAGCGCCCCCAAAAGTTCACGCCGCTCCACAACGGTCGCCGTGGCTCGGTTCCACTGCAGTAGCAATGGAACCGGCGACAGAAATCGAAACAGCCCGAGCCCCGCGAACGCGACACCGAGAAACAAGAGCCACTTGTGGTTCACTCTTCTTCTTTTGGCTCCGCTTCCGCTTCCTCTTGCTCTTCGTATTCGCCGCCCGCTTCTTCCGCCTGCCGCGCGAGTTCTTCCTCTGAAACCTCAGATCCCATGACCTCAAGAGCCTGCTCGAGAAACTCCGCCTGGGTCACTAATTCCAGCCCCGCTTTGGGATCTCCCGTCATCTTTGCGGGCGACAATTCGCCCGCAAACCACACGGGAATCCCTTCGTTCTCGATTAGCGCACGCGCGAAACGAGCCTCTTCCACCGATTCGAACTTGGCGATCGAAACCAGTTCCGCGGCAGGATCCACGGAGGCTGCGCCCAAACCGGCCTCTTCAGACCCTTCAGCAGGATCGGCAGCCCATGCAATCCCACGGCTTGCCGCTTCCGCTTCATACACCTCGCGCGCCGCTTCGACGAGATCGCCCCGGTTGACTTCCAACAGCGCCTCATTGGTCAGCATCGAAATCTGCTTGCGCAGATCGTCAAGATTGATCACTTTGTCTCCTTCTCAAACGGCATATCCTTATGCCAACCATTTCCGAATTTCCACTCTTTGGGATTCACCGCGGCCACATCGTTCTCCGATGGATCCTTCGCCAAGACCGCCAAGACCAACTCTCGCCTCGATTGCATTTGCAACGATTCTATCGCGACCGGGATACTCGAACCCGTATACTCGAAGAAGATGCAAGAGACCAGCATCTTTTGGCTGCGCACCGCCGTTGTGCTTTATTTCTTTGGAGTTTTGCATACGTTGGTGGTGCTGCTTCGCAAAAGCTCGCCCCTGTTTGGCCCGTCGCTCGTGGCGCTGGGTGTGGGTGTCATTCTCCATTTCGTTTCGATCGTCGAGCGAGGCATGCTGCTCAAGCGTCTGCCTCTTGACAACTTTTTCGAAACGTCGTCTATCTGCGGATTCCTGCTCGCGGTTGTCTTTCTTTTCGTCCATTGGCGCTACGATTTTTCCTCGCTCGGCATTGGCATCTTTCCGCTGGTTTTTCTACTCACGCAAGTGGGCGCGATGGAAGTCCCCGTTGGGCCATGGTCAAACGACGGGGTGCGCGGCGCATCGCTTGCAGTCCACGTCTTTCTGATCCTGCTGGGATACGCGTCGTTGCTGTTGATGACGTTCGCGGCGATCTTCTATCTCATTCAAGAACGCGCACTCAAGAACAAGCGTCCGAGTGTTTGGTTCGATCGGCTGCCTCCGCTCGCCACGCTGGACAGCTTGATTTCGCGCAGCATGGGCCTCGGCTTCACGTTCATCACGCTCGGACTGATCACCGGCTTGTCATGGGCGTTCGTGGAATCGGGGACAAAGTTTTTGGGACAACAACGGATCACGTTTGCATTCGTGACGTGGGCTGCTTATCTGGTGATGGTGGTTCTTCGCGCTTCGGCCGGGCTACGCGGCCGCAAAGCCGCCTGGATGGCCCTGACTGTATTGGGATGTTCCGCGCTCACCTGGGCGGCGCATGTCGGCATCCGACCGCTGCTCGAAAAATGAAGCTCTCGATCACAGGCGTCAACCATCGGACCGCTCCCGTCGAGGTGCGCGAGAAGCTTGCTTTTCCGGAAAGCGAATTGCCCGAAGCCTTGCGTTCGCTGCGCGCAGGCGCGGGTGTCGAAGAGGCGCTGATTCTTTCCACCTGCAATCGCGTGGAGGTTGCGGTGATGGGCAACGATGCCGCCGCGATTACGCGATTCCTCGCCGGATACCGCAGTATGGATCCGCTATGGCTTGCGCCTTATCTCTATCACTACAGCGGCGACGAAGCGTTGCGTCACCTGTTTCGAGTGGCCGCCAGCCTCGATTCGATGGTGGTGGGCGAGCCGCAGATTCTCGGACAGTTGAAGGCCGCCTATCAGGTCGCCAAAGATTCCGGATGTCTCAGCGGACCTCTCGAAAGCGTGCTTTCACGGGCCTTCAACACCGCCAAGCGCGTTCGTACGGAGACCGAAATCGGGCAGTCCGCTGTATCGGTGAGCTACGCGGCAGTGGAGTTGGCGCGCGAAATCTTCGGATCGTTGAAGGGCCGCCGGGTGCTGTTGATCGGTGCGGGCAAGATGTCCGAACTCGCGGCCCGGCATCTCAAACGCAGCGGCGCAACCGATATCCTTGTCACCAATCGCACACGCTCGCGCGCCGAGGATATGGCCGCGATGTTCGAGGGCCGTGTGATCGACTACGAAGACTTTCTTCAAACGATGCCCGAGGTCGACATCATCATCACGTCCTCTGGCGCGCCGGATTACATTCTGCGCCCAGCGGACATGAAGCGCGTCATCGAGAAGCGGCGCAACCGTCCGATGTTTCTCATCGATATCGCGGTGCCACGCAACATCGATCCAGCGATCAACAAGCTCGACAACGTTTTTCTTTACGACATTGACGACATGCAGCGCGTCGTTGCCGATAACATTTCCGGACGCAAGATCGAAGCCGAACAGGCGGAGCAGATCGTGATCGAGGAGGTGGAACGCACGATTTCAAGCATGCGTTTGCGCGAGGTTGGACCAACCATCGCAGGCCTGCAGGATCAGCTTGAGCAACTCCGCATGGCAGAGATGGAACGGATGCGCGGCAAGTTCGGAACGCTCACACCGCAACAGGAACAGGCCTTGGACGCTCTCACAAAAGGGATCATGAACAAAGTCGCACACGCGCACATTGTGGAACTGCGGAAGGACGCTGGCAAGCCCGGCGGCGGACACGTTGGCAATGCCATCCGCCGCGTCTTCCGGCTGGGAGAACCATCATGATCGTCATCGGTTCGCGCGGATCGCAACTCGCGCTTTGGCAGGCTCGCTGGGTGCAATCTCAACTGGCGGTAACGGGTGCTGAAAGCCGCATCGAAATCATCAGAACAACCGGCGATAAGATCACCGATGTCCCATTGGCTATGGTCGGATCCAAGGGCCTGTTCACGAAAGAGATCGAAGACGCGCTGCTCGATGGTTCGGTCGATCTCGCGGTGCACAGCCTGAAGGACATGCCTACGGAGTTGCCGGCCGGCTTGACGTTGGCGGCGATCCCTGAGCGCGAAGACGCCCGCGATGCGATCATTGGTTGCACACTGGATGAGTTGCCGCACGGCGCAAAAGTCGGCACCAGTTCGCTGCGGCGAACCGCGCAATTGCGGGCTCTGCGTCCGGATCTCGAAGTGGAATCGGTTCGTGGCAATGTGGATACGCGGTTGCGCAAACTCGATGAGGGACAGTACCATGCGATCCTGCTTGCGGCCGCGGGGCTGCGGCGCTTAGGTTGGGCCGATCGGATCGCTGAATACATCGGCGAAGAGAAGATGTGTCCTGCGGTGGGCCAGGGGGCGCTTGCGATTGAGACTCGCGAAGATCGCACGGACGTGGCGATTGGGCTTGAGCATTCGTCGACGCGCGCATGCATTACCGCGGAGCGTGCGCTGCTCGGTGCACTCGGCGGGGGCTGTCAGGTTCCGATAGGCGCGAATGCCGTGCTTCTCGACGGGACGCTACATCTGCGAGCAATCGTGGCGGCGCAGGATGGCTCGCAGATTATCCGGGGGACGATGGAAGGGCCTTCCGCAAAGGCCGCCGAACTGGGCCGTTGGCTGGCCGATCAACTCATGGCACAAGGCGCGCGCCGGCTGTTGTCGCATGAAGGGGCTTAAGGTCGTCATCACACGCGCTCGCGAGCAGGCTTCAGAGCTCGCGGTGAAACTCACAGCAGTGGGGGCAATCCCGATTGAGCTACCTGTGATCGAGTTGCGCGAACCAGCGGAATGGAGCGAAGTGGATGCTGCGGTTGCCCGCCTCGATTCCTACGATTGGATCCTGTTCACGAGCGCCAATGCGGTCCGGTTCCTGGCAACGCGAATACTTGGCGGTGTTTCAAACATCCGGGCCAAGGTTTGTTGTATAGGTCCGAAGACGAGATCTGTCGCAGAAGAGCACGGATGGCGCGTGACATTGGTTCCAGCAGCCTATGTTGCCGAGAGCGTCGCCGATGCTTTCGCGCAGGAGCGGTTGGAAGGGCAGCGCATTTTTCTTCCACGCGCGGCCGTCGCACGCGACCTGGTTCCGCAGGCGTTGCGTGACCGCGGCGCGCAATTGGATATTGTCGAGGTCTATCGAAATGCAGTACCTGTCGATGCTTTGGCGAATGCCGCGCGGGTTTTCGGCGATAGGCCGGATTGGATTGCGTTCACCAGTTCGTCGACTGTCAAGAATCTGCTAGCCGTAGTGGAACGCGAAAAGCTGCAAGGTGTCCGCATCGCCTCGATCGGGCCAGCGACGACTGAAACCGCGCGCAAGCACTCATTGCACGTCGACGCCGAAGCCTCTCCCCACACACTGGACGGCCTCATCGCAGCGATCCGAAATCAGTAAGAAGGGCGGTTCGCCGAAGAGATCAGATTGCCGTGCGACCGGTTGCGGTTGCGGAACGCGAACCACATCCAAAGCAATGTCGGGATCGCCGCTCCAATCGCGAGAGGTCTCCAAATACCTGTAAAACTGGGTGTTTCGGAAGCGACGCGGGTAGAGACCTTCCATTGGTTGTCGCGTCGCACCCACGTATCCGCAACGACGGAGTCGGACTCGAGACCGATGCCCTTGACCTCACCTTTGCAGACCAAACGGCCTGAAGCGACTGCGAATTCACCATAGCTGCGAACCTGCGTACTCTTGTATTCGCACTCGGCATTGTCCATGAGGCGAGCTTGCCGCAGCCATTCGGTGCGATTGATCGACTTGCCGGTTTCCGGCAGATACGCCACAAACTCGTCCGCCATCAGCCGGTTGAGGGTGCTGTCGTCTTTGTCGGAAACAGCCTTCATCCATCGATTGGTGAGGATATCGACCTGCTGTTCGACTGGCTGGCTGAAGAGCGGGATAGCGAGCAATAGCAGGAAGGCGCGCATCAACATAGCTTACTGCATGTGCGATGCAGATGACAACAAGCCAGTTATTTTGACAGCCAGAGCTTGATCATCCGCGAAACCTTCTCGGCTGCGTCCTGCTGTACGAAGTGCGATGCTTCGGGAATCGTCATCAATGTCAGATCGTTGCCGATCCAATCCCAGGTGTTGTTCAGCGCATCGGATAGAAGCGCCGTATCTTTCAGTCCGTGGAACATCAGCACAGGCATCGGCAGCTTTGCCACTTCACCCGTGGGAGCCTGGTACGGTTCACGAGGATAGTTGCGCCGATAGTAGGCGAGCATCGAACTGAAGTCAGACTTCTCGAACGCCTCGACATATTTCTTGCGCGCTTCCAGATCTTGCACCCAGCCCGCCAAGCCCGCCGCGGTCAGATTTTTCTCGAAGCCTTCTTTCTGGAAATTCCGCGCGTATTGGCTGTTTTTCTGCTGTGCCGGATTCGTCGCTAACTCGCGTCCCAGCCCACGGGGATGCGGCAGATTTAGAATGATTAGCTTCTCCACAAACTGCGGTGCGTTGAGAGCCAGTTGCCACGAAACCATGCCACCCCAATCATGCCCGATGACGATCGCCTTCTCCTTGTTGAATGCCTTGATCACCGCGATCACGTCGCCTACAAGAAATTTCATGTCGTAGTTTTCGTCACCCTTGGGCTTATCACTGAGGTTGTATCCACGCTGGTCGATTGCGACAACCCGATACGAATCGGCGAGAGCCGCCATCTGATGCCTCCAGGTGTACCAATAGTCGGGAAAGCCGTGGATCATGATCACAAGGGGTCCGCTGCCCATCGTCGCGTAGTGGATCTTGACACCATTGTTTTCGGCGTATCCATGCTTGACACGCGATTCAACATCCTGGGCAAGAGCGAACGCGGAGACCGCGAGAAACAACAGAATCTTCGACATGATGGTTAGTATAGCGTTAGAGATCGCCAAGCTTGTTTCTGTTCAGCGCTTCTCCACGCTTCCTCAAACTGCACCCGAACCTGGGACGCGGCTGCGGACTTCTGTTGCCCCGTCAAAGACGCAAGTAAACCGAAGAGCAGCCTGCCGTCGCGCGGATGCGCATCCAGGGCTTGGCGAAACACAGCCTCGGCTGCGGCATACTCACCGGACTTCAAGAGCGCCGCGCCCAGCGATTGACGCACCGGATAGTACCAGGCGGGAGGCTCATCGTAGTTCAGCTTGTCCTCGGCCGCGACGGCTTCGCGCCAGAGATCGATTGACGATGATCCACGAGCTTCGGCAATGGCGGCATCGGCCGCCCGAATACCTACGTCAAGCGCCTCGCGCGCCGTGTTCGTGGTACCGAACGGGGCATCCGCCGGGATCGTCGCGACGAGCTTCGCGTACACATCGCGTGCGACCTGCGCTCGATCGGCCTTGCCTTTGCCCGCGAACGCCATCGCCCGCGCATAGTGCCAGAGTATGTATTTTTGTGAGGCATCCTCGCTGGGCTTCGGCAACGCGAGAATCTCATCCCACTTGTGGAACTGCAACATAACGAGCCAAGGGATTAAGGTGAAGGCCTCGATCATCGGCATATCTTTCACAGCGGGCGCGACGTTGAGAGCCATCAGATCGGCGGCGCGTTTCGCATCCAGGTATCGGCCCTGCGAGGCGCGCGCCACCGCGATGAAGTGCAGGTTATGCGAATAGTACATGAGCGGATACACGCCGGTTGCGCCGCTGGTCGCAATGAACTGCCGATCGGAACGGGCAGCCGCTTCATTGCTCACGGCGGTCTTCTCGTAGTCGCCGAGTTGCAGATAGATATGCCCTGGCATGTGGACCAAGTGCCCTGCGTTCGGGGCCAAACGCGCCAGCCGATCGGCTGAGGGCAAGGCCTTCTCGGGGTGCTTCGACGCTTCGACCGCGTGAACGTAGTAGTGATTCGCGCCCAGGTGATCGGGGTCGCGGCGCATCACGCGTTCAAGGGTGGACACGATCTCCGGCGTGCCTTCCGCAGGGTTTCCGGTTTTGGTCCAAAGCTTCCATGGATTGAGATCCATGAGGCTTTCGGCGAAGAGTGTGGCTGCATCGAGGTCGTCCGGATACGCAGCCGCCAGTTCTCGCATTGCGTCCGCACAGTCGCGCGCGAGTTTCTTCAGATCGGCCTTCGGATCGTCTGAATAGCGTTTGGCGAGCGCCGCGACATATGCCTTCTCATTCCCAGGAGACGTCGCTGCAAGCTTGAGTGCGCGCTGCACCGCAACGAATGCGGCCTTCTCTCTTTCCGGCTCGACGTCCATATTGATGTTTGGGCCCAGCGCGAGCGCGACGCCCCAGAGAGGCATCGCCGCGTACGGATCTAACGCCGACGCCTTCTCAAACGAGCGGATCGCCTCGTCGTGATTGAAGCCATAGACTAACATCAGGCCCTGGTCGAAGTACTTCTGTGCCAATGGACTCCGAGTCTCAATCGGATGGTGGATCTTGCCCAAACCAGCCAGCAGGGTCACCGGCTTGCGGGTCGAACCGGCATGGCCGCCATGCTGCGCAAACGTCACGAACGAGAACGTCAAGAAGATGCAAGTACGCATAATGTCTCTTCTGCGATCATAAAGCTTATGGATACCGCGCATTCTGCTGACTCGCACACCGACATCGCATTGTCCCCCGAAGAGGCGATGGGTCTCGAGAAACAGTATTTGTTGCAGAACTACGCCCGTTACCCGCTCGTGCTCGATCGCGGCAAGGGCTGCTATCTGTACGATACGAAGGGCAACCGCTATCTGGATCTCATCTCCGGCATTGGCGTGAACTCACTTGGATATGCACATCCGCGCATTACCAAGGTTATTCAAAAGCAGGCGGCGCTGCTGCTGCACACCTCGAACCTTTACTACCACCAGTACCAGGGCCAGTTGGCGAAGCGGCTCTGCGAGGCTTCGGGCTTGCAGCGGGTGTTCTTTGCGAACTCCGGCGCGGAAGCGATGGAAGGCGCGCTGAAGATGGTGAAGTCGCACGGGCGCGCCATTTCGCCTGACAAATTCGAGATCATCGCGCTCGAAGACAGCTTTCACGGACGCACGTTCGGCGCGCTGTCCATCACCGGCCAGCCAAAGTATCGCGCCGATTTCGAACCGATGCTTCCGGGTGTGAAGTTCGTTCCTCGCCGCGATGAAAAGGCGCTCGAAGCGGCCTTCAGCGAGAAGACCGCCGGCTTTGTGGTGGAAGTGATTCAAGGCGAAGGCGGCATCAAACCGGTCTGCGAGCGGATGCTCAAGAAGGCCCGCGAACTGGCCGACAAGTACGATGCGCTGGTGATCTTCGACGAGATCCAGTGCGGTGTCGGTCGGCCCGGAACGTACTTCGCCTATCAACTGCTCGATCCGATTATCATGCCGGACATCGTGGTACTTGCGAAGCCGATTTCCTGTGGGCTGCCTCTCGGAGCAATCATCGCGAACGAGAAGGCTGCGGCGGCGATCAAGCCTGGCATGCATGGATCCACCTATGGCGGCGGTCCGCTGGCCACTCGCGTCGCTCTGGAGTTCTTCGACATACTGGACGAACTGATGCCGTCGATCACATCCACCGGCAGCTACTTCCGCATGCGTCTCACCGAACTCGCGCAGAGATACGACTTCATCCAGGAGGTGCGCGGCGTTGGTTTGATGATCGGCGTACAGATGTCCGTACCTGGAAAGCAGATGGTCGTCGATGGCATTGACGAAGGGATTTTGTTTAACTGCACGCACGACACCGTTCTGCGGTTCTTGCCTCCCTATATACTAAGCGAGGAAGAAGTGGACCGCTCGATCGAAGGTTTAGAACGCGTCTTCCGCAAGCACGTGGAACGTTCGAAGGAGACCGCATGAACAGACGGGAAGTTTTTGGAGCTGCCGCAGTCGGCTTGAGTTTAGCGTCGCGGATGCAGGCTGCGAACGAGAAATTCAACGGGAACCTCAAGCATTCTGTGTGCAAGTGGTGCTACGGCAAGGTTCCGCTCGAGGATCTTTGCAAGCAGGCGAAAGAGATTGGGCTCGGTTCGATCGAACTGCTGGGCCCTGCGGATTGGCCGACGCTCAAGAAGTATGACCTCATATGCGCGATGGCGACGAATCCGGTGGTGGACGGGCTGGGTGGCATCCCCAAGTCTTTCAATCGCGTCGAGAATCACGACAAGCTCGTGGCAGCTTATGAGGAATACATCCCGAAGGCCGCTGAGGCGGGCTTGCAGAACGTCATCTGCTTTTCGGGCAATCGCGCGGGTATGGGCGATGAACAGGGGCTCGAGAACTGCGCGAAGGGCTTGCAGCGGCTGATGGCGACGGCGGAAAAGCACAAGATCACTTTGGTGATGGAGTTGCTCAATTCGAAGGTGAATCACGCGGACTACATGTGCGACCACACGGTTTGGGGTGTGGAGATGTGCAAGAAGATCGGGAGTGAGCGCATCAAGCTGCTCTACGACATCTATCACATGCAGATTATGGAAGGCGATGTGATCGCAACGATCAAGAAGTACAATCCGTACTTCGCGCACTATCATACGGGTGGAGTTCCGGGGCGGCATGAGATCGATGAGTCGCAAGAGCTTTACTATCCGGCGATCATGAAGGCGATTGTGGAGACCGGATTCAAAGGGCATGTCGGGCAGGAGTTTATTCCGGCTCGACCTGATGTGATTGCCTCACTGAAGCAGGGCGTCAAAATTTGCGATGTGTAGGATTGGCGTTCGCGCTCGGGCTGCAGATTTCCTGTGTGATCGGCGATGAACGCGGACAGCCCTGCATGGATCCCATCAGCGTTGGCGAACTGATCGCCGACTCCCGCCATCATGGTAAGGAGGTTTGCCTTGTCGGCTATGTTCGGCGAGCGCCCGGCGAAGGCTCATTTCGGCCATCGCGCGAGTTGTTCGACGGGCCTGCCGGGTCCGGGAAGGCTTTGATGCTTGATGGAAATGCCGAAGTGCTGGAGCCCATCGCCCGTTGGGCTTTGGACAGCCGAACGAGTTGGTCGGTCGGAAGGCTCCAAGGGCTGAAAGTCGTTCTGCGAGGGTCTCTCGGACCGCCACCGGCATGCAACGAGCTGAAGGATAGCTTCTGGCCCTGTCCGCAGAAACCCCTGCCGCAAGGATTCGCCGTTGCGCAGGTGACTCTTGTAGCGCAACTCCTGTATGGAGACCGCTAGGCTCCAAACGCCTCGCGCACCTGTTTCAAGAAGGCGGTCACGATCACCGCGGGATCGCCTTCGCCTAGCGCCTCGATCGGCGTGAAGCCGCGATAGCCCGTCTTGTCGATGATGCGCTTCAATCGCACGAGGTCGACCGGCTCGCGGCGTTCGCCATACCAGACGTGCTCTTTGATCTGCCAGTTGCTCGCATACGGCAGCAGCTTTTCGATCTCCTCATAAGGATCCGACATCCGCAGGCTGCCGATATCCAGAATCACGCTGAACCAGTCGGACTTCACCGCATCGACGATACGAATCGTTTCCGCCGCAGTCTTGGCGTAGTCGTGATGGTTCTGCAAGCCAACGATGACACCGTGTTTGCGCCCGTATTCGGCGCATTCCCGAAACGCGGGGACCATCCATTCAAACACTTGATCGAATGTATAGCCCTTCGGCAGTTCGCGTCCGGTGAAAACACGTACCATGTCGGATCCCAGTTTGGCGGCCACATCGATCCAATCCTTCACCAGTTGGATGTGTCCGCGACGGCTCGATGCATCGGGCAGCGTAAAGTCGTTGCGTACCCCAGTGCCACCGATGGTGACGCCATTCAAGAACGCGTAGCGCTTTAGCTTGAAAAGATACTCGTCGCTCGGGACATTCGGATAACCGGGGAAGTAGTAACCGGTGAGATCCGCACCATCGATGCCTTGTTGCGCGCAATAGTCGATGACATCGAAGAGTGTCATCTTGCCCGCCATCAGCGGCTTATTGAACGAGTAGGCATTCAAGCCGATGCGGATGCGTGTCCCCGCTTTGCGTGCGATCGGAGTTGCGGCGGCGAGGACGGGCAGAGTGAGAAGCGCGAGACGACGGGTCATCATGACATCTGATTGTATGCGTTTCGACGATCGGAATTGACCGCCGTTCCCGCTATGATTGGTTGATCCTCTCTATGACGCAGAACCGGCGCCTGACCATCGGACGTAATCCCCAATCCGGCATCGTGCTGAATCGCCACGGCGTCTCTTGGGATCACGCGGTTCTGTATCTCGACGCCGCCGGTCGCATCGCGATTCAGGATCTGCAATCCACCAACGGCACGTTTCTGAATAGCGTCACCAATCGCGTGCAGGCCGCCTATTTCGGGTCGAACGACACGCTCTACTTCGGCGACCTGCCGGTTGCTGGCGCGCGGTTGGTGGAAGCTCTGCAACAGAGTTCCGGCGAGCGGTTTTCCATCGGACAAGCGCAAGCGGAAGTGATCGCGATGCCGAGTGGACATGAGATTGTGCTGGGCCGCTCGGATCGGGCGAAGCCTGTGCTCGATCATCCGACGGTTTCTTGGGAGCACGCCAAGATCCTGGCGCAGGATGGCCACTTCTGGATCGTCGATCTCAATTCCACCAACGGCACCTACGTCGATGGATCGCGGGTCAAAGGCAAGACCGAGATCCGCGCCGGGCAAGAGATCCGGCTGGGTACTTATGCGCTGACGATCAACGCCCAAGGGCAGATTGAGAAGCGTTCGGATGCGAAGGACATCACGGTAGAGGTTCGCGATCTGACTGTTGCGGTTCCTGTGGCTGGCGGTGGAATGAAGACTCTGATCGACAACGTATCGCTGGTCATTGAGCCGGGCGAGTTGGTGGCGCTGATGGGGCCGAGTGGGGCCGGCAAGACGACGTTGCTCGATGCGATGAACGGCAGCCGACTGCCCGCGAGTGGTCACGTTTTTTATGCGGGCCGCAGTCTTTATCAATATTTCGACTACTTCCGGAATCGCATCGGCTACGTGCCGCAGGACGACATCATGCACACGCAACTCACGGTGTATGAGGCGCTCTATTACACGGCACGGCTGCGATTGCCCGCGGGCACACGGCACGAGTACATCGAAGAGCGGATCGAAGCAGCGCTGCGCGCGGTTGGGCTTTTTGAAACCGCGACGCCTGCGAATCTGGTGCCAGTGCAGCACCGTCCGATTGGAGATCCGGGCAAGAAAGGCGTGAGCGGTGGACAGCGCAAGCGCGTGAATGTGGCGATGGAACTGCTATCCGATCCGACGGTGCTGTTTCTCGATGAGCCGACATCGGGATTGAGTTCGACGGATGCACGCAATGTTGTGAAGAGCCTGCGCGAGTTGGCGAACAAGGGCAAGACGATCATCGTCACAATCCATCAGCCGGGCTATGACGTGTATGAAAAGTTCCACTGCCTGGCGATGATGTCGAACCACAAAGATCCGGCATTGAGCGATGAACAGAGGGCGAGCACGGCTTTGCCAGTGGGACGGCTGGTTTACTACGGCAGTGCAGAAGGGGCGTTTCCGTTCTTCGATGCGGATAGAGGGCAAACCATGCGCCTGCCAGACGATTTCTTCGATGCCATGCATGGGCGCAGCCTCGACCATTGGCAGCAGAAGTTTCTCAGTGCCCCGGATTCACCGCGCCAACGCTATGTGGTGCAGCGGCAAGGGCAGGTGGCTGAGCAGCAGAAGCAGGCTGCGATGGAACGCGTTGTGAAGCATCGCTTTGCCCAGTTGAAGACGCTGGCATTGCGGTTGACGTTGATCAAGCGCAAGGATGCCTTTCAGTTGTGGACGATGCTGTTGACGCCGCTGATACTGGGCGGGCTGATCACGGCGCTGCATCCCGTGCAGAATACTGAGGATTTCGCGCTGTGGTCGCGCTTTGTTTCGCGCGTGGGGGCAGCGCATTTTTTGATGGTGGTGGCCGCGGTCTGGTTCGGTTGCAACAACGCGGTTCGCGAGATTGTGGGCGAGCGCGCAGTGTTGAAGCGAGAGCGAATGGTGAACTTGTCGCTGGTGTCGTATTTGGGATCGAAGCTCGCGGTGTTGGCACCGATCTGTTTTCTGCAATGTCTGCTGTTGTTGTCGATCGTGTATTTCGGCGCGGGTTTGCAGTCATCGTTTCCCTTAGTCTTGTTGGCGCTTCTGGTGACTTCGCTCGCGGGCACTGGCCTAGGGTTGTGTGTATCGGCGATCTCGCCAACCAACGAAACGGCCGTTGTGTCGCTACCGCTGATCCTGTTGCCGATGATCATTCTGGGAGGCGGCATCCTGCCGTTGCATGGCCTGCGCGGCAATGTCCCGGCGTTGGGCTATGTGGCGGATACGCTGGTGCCGACACGCTGGGCGTTCGAGGCGGGGATGCTGCTCGAGAACGATGGCCGTGCGGTGCGGTTCGAGGGCAAGAGTCCCGCGGATCTGGCCCATGCTTTGGAAAACTGTGCGATGCAGTTGGGGCGATGCCGCGCCGGTGCTCCCCCGGCGGTGGAGACGGAGGTCCGAAAGGTGCGGGACGATCTCGCGGAGAATGCATTCCCTTCGAAGGAAGGGCGGCATGGATACGGCTTCATCCTATCGGTGCTGGGAGCGATGTTCGCGGTACTGATGGGTGCCTGCCTGGGGATCTTGCGACGGACGTGAGCTTGGCTGTCACAACGGCCACTCGCAACTCGTCGTACGCTGCGGAAACTGAAGGCCGAGAAGCAGCATGAACGGCACGTTCTCGACTGGGTCCGGTGCGAGGTCTCGACAGAGCAGGTGGCTGCTTTCGTATGCGGGTTGATCCGTGTTGCGACTTATAACAACGAGCATGAGCGGCCCAACGCGAAGGCCACGATCCGGCAGTTTCAGGCCGCAGCAGCCGATGGCGTGATCTATCTCGATCGCGGCTGGCAATCGATGATCGATGCGATGAGAGCTTACGCGATCCAACTGGGTGTCCACATCGAAAAGAACGCTGCCGCCGATGTGGGATGCGTTCTAGGCTGTGCCGCCCGCGCAAGGAGAAACTCACGGGCGCGCGACTGCCGGCGAGTTGAGCCTTCGCTTGCCGGAGGAATGCCCGCCTTGGTGTTTGTCACCGACTCGCGCGTCGACGGTCCGATGAGCGTCGATCTCGACGAAGATGGCCGCATTCAGGGCGTCTATATCGTGAGGAATCCCGCCAAGTTCGATGCCTACATGCGACGCTAGAGGTCTGTGTGCGGAATTCGTCGAGCGGTTGCGAAAGCATCGCCACAACAAGGATCATTCGCTAGTTTTCGGTCGGTTTGGCGACGCTGTCAATCACCATGATTTCCACCGGACCCTTTTGCGAATCCAGCTTCAAGCCCAGTTTTTCCCGCAGTGCCGTGTAGATCGTCGGACCACTGGTATCCGCACCCGCAACCGCATCCGCGCTCGCAGGCGGGCCACCCGGACCGCCACCGCCATGACCCGGTTCTGGCGTCCATTGCAGATCGACCTCATACGTTCCGGGGAGTCCGGTGTTGTCGATCACCGTGCGTCCAAGCACCTGCGAGATCTGTTGAACCAGCATCGACATCGGCACACTCTCGCCCTTAAACTGACCGCGGCCCATCATAATTCTCTGAGGTGCCCTGCCACCGGGACCAGGGCCGCCCACGCCCGGCGTCGGCGCGACTTCCTCCACAACCTTCATCTTGTGTCCGCCCTTCATCTGCGTGAGGACATAAACTGGCAGTTCTTTGGTCTCGGTGTGGTATTTCAATTGAAACCGATCTTCGATCATCGACTTCAGCATGGGACGCAGCACCTCTGGAGGAACCCGATCCGGCATCCCTTCAGGACCCTTGGCATCGATATCGAAGCGGTCGGAACCGATCCAGCCCGGCCCGCCGGTGATCTGAAAATCACGCATGTTGAAGGCCTGCCCCACCAGCATCTTCAGTGTCGCGCCGTTCGCGTTGAAACGTCCGCCGGGTGCCATGCGGATCATGATGCGATTGTCATTCGCGGCGTTCGGCTTGATCGAGACGACCTCGAAAGCCTTGGGAGCATCCTGGGCGAACGCCAGCACTGGCAAGAGAAAGAGTAGATAACGCATGTGGTTCTATACAGCCATTGCCGCCTTCACCGAAGAAAGTTCCCTAAAGTTTTGCAAGCCGTTCGCGGGCCGCTTCGAGCGTTTCTTCTTTCTTGCAAAAGCAGAAGCGGATGAGTTGACTGCCGTTGGCGGGATTCTCAAAGAAGCTCGACCCCGGAACCGCAGCAACGCCGATGTTCTCGATCAGATACCGGACAAACGAGATGTCATTTGCAAAGCCGAACGAACTGATATCGGCCATCACATAGTACGCGCCCGAAGGCTTGATGCAGCGGAACCCGCGCGCGCCGAGGATCTCAAGAATCGTATCGCGACGCTGCTGGTAGTGCGCCGAAAGATCCGTGTAGTAGCTATCCGGTGCAGAAAGGGCGAGTACTCCGGCCTGCTGCAGGGGCGACGCCGCGCCCACAGTGAGAAAGTCGTGAACCTTGCGAATGGAATCCGTCAAGTCAGGCGCGCCCAGCACCCAACCCACACGCCATCCAGTCACCGAATAGGTCTTGCTCATGCTGTTGATCAGCACCGAACGATCACGCATGCCGGGCAGCGTCATGATCGGGATGTGCTCGGTTCCGTCGTAGAGAATGTGCTCGTAAATCTCGTCGGTGATAGCGAGGGCGTCGAACTCCTGGCAGAGCGAAGCAATGAACTCCAACTCCGAGCGAGCGAACACCTTGCCGGTCGGATTGTTCGGCGTATTCAGAATGATCGCCTTCGTCCGCGAAGAAAACGCCGCGCGCAACTCGTCTGGATCGAACGTCCAGTCGGGCGAACGTAACGACACGAGCTTGCGCGTCGCGCCGCAAAGCTGTGTGTCGGGATGATAGTTCTCGTAGTACGGCTCAAACACGATGATCTCGTCGCCAGGATTCGTCGTGCCCAACAACGTCGCGATCATGCCTTCGGTGGATCCGCAGCAGACGGTCACTTCGCGTTCCGGATCCAGTTCCAATCCATAGGTCCGCGCGTACTTCCCAGCGATCGCATCGCGAAATGGCTTCGCACCCCAGGTGATCGAATATTGATTGATATCCAGGTTGATCGCATCGCAAGCCGCCTGCTTCAAGTTCGCCGGTGCGGGAAAGTCAGGGAAACCCTGCGCAAGATTCACGGCCTTGTGAACTGCCGCCAACCGCGACATCTCACGGATTACAGATTCCGTGAAGTGCGAAGTCCGTTCGCTTTTGAATCGCGCGCGTGTCTCGTGAGTGGGGGCTGTTCCCACCGAAGTGCTGGACATAAAGTCGAGGGTATCATTCGCAAAGCACAGCCGGTATATACTTCAAAGACCTGGGAACCGGGCGGTTCCCGATACACCTGGGAACCAGGCGGTTCCCGATACACAAGGAGTTCAGGGAATGAAATCAGCAAAGACAGCCTCGCTGCTGCTGGCGTTGACCGCAAGCTTGATCGCGCAAGCCCCAGTGGGAGAAATCACCGGGCAGGTGGCGGACTCGACAGGTGCCGTTCTGACCGGCGCGAAGGTGACCGTCACCAATCCGGCCACGAACCAGATACGATCCGTAGACACCAATGATTCCGGGGTGTTCAGCGTCCCAGCGCTGCAACCTGGAGCGTATAGCGTAAAGATTGAAAAATCAGGGTTTGGAGCGCAAAAGCGCGAGGGTGTAATTTTGAGCGTTGGTCAAGTGTTGGCGTTGAACGTCACACTGCAAGTGGGTAACGTCGCGGAGGTCGTGGAAGTGACGGGCGGCGCTCCGGTGCTGGAAACAGAATCCACGTCTGTCGGTACGGTGATCGAAAACAAGCGTATCGTCGAACTGCCGCTCAACGGGCGCAATTATCTTCAGCTCGCTTCGCTGATTCCCGGTGCCACAACCAACGGACCCGCCTCGAGCCAAGGCCAGCAACGGATGGGCGGCTCGCGCAATCAATTTGCACTCAATGTCGCAGGGCAGCGCGTACACTTCAACCACTACACGCTCGACGGCATGGAAAACACAGATCCGAATTTCAATACTTATCTGTTTCTGCCATCGATCGATGCACTGCAGGAGTTCAAAATCGAGTCCGGCTTGTTTTCCGCCGAATACGGGCGAGGCATCGCGCAAATCAACGCGTCCACCAAGAGCGGCACCAATAGCTTTCACGGCGTCGGATTCGCTTTCGTCCGCAACTCCTATTTCGACGCACGCAACTTCTTCGCGCGGGTGAATCCACCATTCAAACGCAATCAGTTCGGGGGAACCTTCGCTGGCCCGATCATCCTTCCGAAGTTGCTCGACGGCCGCAACAAGCTGTTCTTCATGTTCAACTACGAAGGGCTACGCGAACGCCGCGCCCTCACGCAAACGGGCACTTTGCCCGACGCCCGTTATCGCAGTGGCAACTTCGGATTCCTCAACAAAGTCATCCGCGATCCGCTCAACAACAATCAACCCTTCGCCAACGCAATCATTCCCGATAGCCGCATCAGCCCGATTTCACGCAAAGTGTTGACCGACTTTTTTCCACTGCCCAATCAGGCAGGCAGCGGATCTCTCGGCATCGCCAACAACTATCTAAACGATGAATCGCGCAGAACCGACGGCGATCAGTTCAGCATTCGCGGCGACTATAGCATAACCTCCAAGGACATGACGTTCTTCCGCTTCTCGCAGACGCAAGAGCCCCAGTACATTCCTTCCGCCATTCGAGATCAAGGCAACAATGTCCAGATTCTTGGGCAACAGGGCGTCTTCGGATACACGAAAGTCATTGGCGCGAACAAGGTCAATGATTTCAAGTTCGGCATGAACTACTTCAACTCTCAGAACATTCAGCAGCGGGCATTTCAACGCAACGTTGTTTCCGAACTCGGGCTGCAAGGCATTTCGCAAGATCCACTGTTCTGGGGGATCCCGGTGTTTCAGATTACCGGGTTTGCCAACGTGGGTGAATGCAACGACTGCCCGTTCGTCAACTGGAACACGACATTCCAATGGTCCGACAACTTTTCGTGGACCATTGGCAAGCACTCCCTACGCATCGGAGGTGAGCTTCGCCGCTTGCGGTACAACCAGATCGGTGCCGTGGTTCCGCGCGGACGCTTTTCCTGGAACGGTCAATATGCCGGCGAACCGATGGCGGACATGCTGCTGGGTGTGATGTCGTCAACGGAAGGCCAAGTCGGTGCGCCGATTGCCAGCTTCCGCCAGAACTATACAGGCATCTACTTGCAAGACACTTGGAAGCTCACTCGCAAGTTGACCGTCAACATGGGTTTGCGTTGGGAATACGAATCGCCTTACTACGACAAACACGATGCGATCGTGAACGTCGACTTCAAGTGGGACAATTCAGCAGAACCCGTCTTCGTGCGGGCAGGCACCGGCGCTCTGAATCAAGGTAACCCCCAGTTTCCCGCCCCCGCTGGCTGGCAGCTCGTTCGCGACGGACGTTTCGGACGCGGCGCAGGCCAACCCGACCGCAACGACTTTGGTCCGCGCGCCGGCATTGCCTATCAGATCACCGAGAAGACCGTGCTGCGCACCGGTGGCGGCATCTATTTCGTTCGCGACATCGGCAACGCGGTGTTCGATATTGTCCGCAACATTCCGTTCACGATTCGACAGGCGGAAACAGCGGATACAACCCGTCCCAATCTCACCTGGAACCGCCTCTTCACCAACGCAGGCGCACCCAGCTTCCTGCTGATCAACCAATTCGGCGAGCGGACTTCGTACGTCGCCCAATGGCAGGCTTCGATTCAACGCGAACTGACCCGCAACATGTCTCTCGAAGTCACGTACATGGGTTCCGCGGGAATCAAACTGCGCCGGTTAACTTCCTACAACAACGCACAGCCGGGCCCAGGAAATCCGAATCTGAATCGTCCATTCCCTAAGTTCAACGGAAGCTTTCAGAACATGAATGCCCCAAGCCATTCCAACTATCATTCGCTGCAATCGCGCCTGCAGCACCGCTTCGCCAATGGTTTCACGCTGTTGGGATCGTACGCGTATTCGAAGTCGATCGACAATGGATCCGGCGTGCGCACGACAGACGGCGATCAGTTGACACCTTCCGATAACTACAATCTGCGCGCGGAACGCGGGCTGTCCGCCTTCGACTTCCGTCAGCGCTTCACCGCTTCCTTCCTTTACGAATTACCGTTCGGCAAGGGACGCAAGATGAACATCACAAGCTCGGCAGTGAATTTCTTTCTTGGCGGCTGGCAACTGGGCGGCATCCTGACGTTCCAGGATGGCTTTCCGATTACTGTCACCTGCGGGCCGGGCAACATCCAAAATGGCGGCGGATACTGCAAGCCCGACGCAATTGCCGGTGTCAATGCGAATCTGGCAAACGATCAGCGAACGGTTGCCCGCTGGTTCAACACCGACGCCTATATCGATCGTATTGGCGTTGCACCCGGTGTGACCCCGTCTATCTTCCGTTACGGCACGGCGGGTCGCAACACGGTGATCGGACCAGGGCTTTCGAGTCTCGACATGTCGGTCAACAAGTTCTTCCGCTTCAAAGAGAACCGCCATACGGTCGAGTTTCGCGGCGAATTCTTCAATCTTCCGAACCATGCGATCTTCGGCCAACCCGGCTCCGGGCTACGTGTGGCGAACTACGGCGTCATCGGCAACACGCGTGTGGATTCACGGCAGATTCAGTTGGCTCTGAAGTATTCGTTCTAGTCGGCAAAAGGCCGGGGTGGCTGCAACGCCTGCAACGCAGACAGTTGACCGCCGCACCGGTCTGTTTTGCCGACAAATACAGAAGAGCTGTCACAACGGCGAGACTCAACTCGTCGTAGGGGCATGGAACGCAAGACAGTCATCGGCGGAGGCCTTGCAGGATTGGCCTCCGCCATTTCTTTGGCTCGCCGCGGATTTCGTGTACGCCTGCTCGAACACTCCTCGCACCTCGGCGGACGCGCCATCACCACCGCCAACAAGGGCTTTCTGCTCAACCTCGGACCTCACGCGCTCTACCGTTCTGGCTATGCCTGTCGGATGCTCAGCGAATGGGGCATCGCGCCTCCCGGAACTCGTCCAGATGCGGGTGCGCTGGGCAATCTCGTGCAGCAAGGCCGTCTCGTGGACTTCCCGCAATCGGCCAAAGACCTGCTGTTTTCACGCTTCCTGAACGCGCGCGAAAAGTTGGACGCAGCCAATGCGCTGCGCAAATTGCAAGCATACAGGCAACAGGAGGGGAGCTTTCTAGGCTGGGTCCGCCGTGAAGTCGCCACGGAAAAAGTAGCGGCCTTTGTACAGGCGATGATCCGCGTGGCGACCTACAATAACGAGCACGATAAACTCAGCGCGCACGCCGCGATCCGTCAGTTTCAATTCGCAGCGAGCGCTGGGGTGATCTATCTCGACAAAGGTTGGCAGTCGATGATCGATGCCATGGAAGCTTACGCGATCCAACTTGGTGTCCATATTGAAAAGAACGCTGCGGCCGATGTGGGATGCATTCTCGCTGTGCCGCCCACGCAGGTCGAGAAGCTTGCTGGCGCGCGACTGCCCGCGACTCGGTCGGTGCGCATGGCATGCCTCGATCTCGGATTGTCCAGCCTTCCTCCGAAGTCATCGCTCTTCGCGCTGGGGCTCGACCAGCCCCTCTATTTCTCGGTCCACTCGCATTGGGCGAAAATAGCGACAGAGGGACAAGCAGTGGTGCACATCGGCAAGTATCTGGGCGGCAAACCCGCGCAAGCGGCTGCAGACCGCGCAGAACTCGAAGCGTTTGCGGACATCGCGATGCCTGGTTGGCGCGATCGGGTCATCGTCGATCGTTTTTTGCCGGATATGACCGTCGCGCATTCCGCACCTTGGCTGGATGAACCGCGTCCGAAGGTGGACGCGATCCCAGGTGTCTTTCTCGCTGGTGATTGGGTTGGCGAGGAAGCAATGCTTGCAGACGCCAGCTTCGCCAGTGCAGAACGCGCCGCGGAGCAAGCTGCCGGATGATCTTCGAGGCACTCCGGCCGCAGTTGTTTTCGCTCGCCTATCGCATGATGGGTACACGCGCCGATGCCGAAGACATCGTGCAGGACGCTTACCTGCGTTGGCAAAGCGCGGATCGCTCTCTCGTGTTATCGCCGCGATCCTATCTCAACGCGGTGGTTGCGCGGCTGTCGCTAGACGCGCTCAAGTCCGCGCGCCACAAGCGCGAAACCTATGTCGGAACCTGGCTGCCGGAACCCATGGCGCAAGTTCCCGATGCTTCCGCTGCAGTGGAGATGGCCGATTCATTGTCGATGGCGTTCTTACATGTGCTCGAATCGCTCAGCCCTGTGGAACGCGTGGCGTTTCTGCTCCGCGAAGTCTTCGGCGCGGAATACTCCGAGGTGGCTGTCGTTCTCGAAACCAGCGAAGCCAACTGCCGCCAGCTTGTGGCCCGCGCGCGAACGCACATGCGCGAAAAGCGGCCTCGATTTTCCGTCGATTCAACCAAGCACCAGACGGTGTTGCGGGAGTTCATCACTGCATGCGCCAAGGATGATAAAACGGCTCTCGTGAGCATGCTGCGAGACGATGCAATTCTCTATTCGGATGGCGGTGGCAAAGCAGCGGCGGCTCTGAATCCCATTTATGGGGCCGATAGGATCGCGCGGTTCTTTCTTGGAGTTCGCGACAAGCAGCCGGCGGGCCTGCGAGTTGAGCCTTCGCTTGCCGGAGGAATGCCCGCCTTGGCGTTTGTCACCGACTCGGGCATCGACGGTCTGATGAGCCTCGATCTCGACGAAGATGGCCGCATTCAGGGCGTCTACATCGTGAGGAATCCCGACAAGCTCGGAACCTACATGCGACACTAGAGATCTGTGTGCGGAATCGCTGGTTTCACTCACAGGCGTTCCCGTCCCGACCCGGACCTGATCCGCCGCGCGACGCAGTCCATCGTGCATCGCGGTCCCGATCAACAAGGCGTATTCGAGTCTGATTCGATCTCTCTGGGGGCTGTGCGCCTGCGGATTATCGACCTCGCTGGAGGCAAGCAACCTTTGCATGCCGGCGGTTGCGTCATCGTCTTCAACGGCGAAGTCTACAACCACAATGAGTTGCGTGCGGAACTCGAATCCAAAGGCCACCGCTTCGAATCGAAATGCGATACAGAGGCCGTTTTGCGGGCCTTTCTGGAATGGGACATCGCGAGTTTTTCGAAGCTGCGCGGCATGTTCGCATTCGCGATTTGGGATGAATCCCGCAAGCGACTGCTGCTCTGCCGCGACCGGTTGGGCATCAAACCGCTCTACCTTTACGACAACGCCGGCGACCTTTTCTTTGGATCCGAGCTCAAGACCTTGTTCGAAAATCCTTTGGTGGAACGCAAGCTTGACGCCACGGGGCTCAGTCACTACCTCTCTTTGAACTGGACTCCTGCTCCGTTCACGCTCTGCAAGGGCATCACGAAACTGCAGCCCGGCGGCTGGCTCGAATGGATCGATGGCAAGACTCGCAAGGGAGAGTATTGGAATCTCGCCTTCGAGCCGGACGCCCAGCGCGATGCCAATGACGCGCGCGACGAACTTGACGCGCTGATGAAAGCTTCGGTGAAAGAACACTTGCTTTCCGATGTCCCACTCGGTGTGTGGGCGTCTGGCGGTATCGATTCCTCGGCGATCCTGCATTACGCCGCGCAGCAGTTTTCCGGGCGTTTGAAGACATTTTCAGTCTCGTTCAAGGGGCGCACGTTTGACGAGAGCCCTTTCTTTCAGCAGATCGCCAAGGTCTATTCCACCGATCACCACGAGTTCGACCTCAATCCGGAACACGACCTCGCGGACGCGATCGAGCAGATGACGCATTACTCGGATGAACCGAGCGCGGACGCTGGCGCGCTGCCCGTCTGGTTCCTTTCGAAGATGACGCGCCAGCACGTGACGGTTGCGCTGAGCGGCGATGGTGCCGATGAGTTGTTCGGGGGCTATGAGACCTATCGAGCCGACCGTTACGCGACGATGGCGTCGCACGTCCCCGCCTTCTTGCGGCAAGCGGGACTCGCCGCTGCGCATGCTCTACTGCCGGTTTCCGACGACAAGATCGGCTTCGACTACAAGGTGAAGCGCTTTCTCGAAGGCGGTTTGCTCAACGATCCCGTCGCCGCGCATCTTTTCTGGAACGGCACCTTCTCAGACACCCAGAAACGGGCGTGTTTCCAAGCGATACCCGCTAACACGGCAAAACTAGTCGGAGATCGCGTGCCCGGCGTGAACAGCCTGAATCGCATGATGCACATCGATCAGTTGCATTATTTGCAGGACGATATCCTCACCAAAGTGGATCGCATGAGCATGGCCCATTCGCTCGAAGTCCGCCCGCCGTTTCTCGATCATCGCATCGTTGAGTTCGCGGCCCGCTTGCCCGAAAAGTTCAAGATTCGCGGCTCGAAATTGAAAGTGCTGCTCAAAGATTCGTTAAAAGACAAGCTGCCGCCGCTCATTCTCGATCGCAAGAAACAAGGCTTCGATATCCCGACGCATCACTGGCTCAGAACCTCGCTGAAGCCGCTGCTGCTCGATACAGTGACCCGCGAAACCATCGAAGCCACCGGCATTCTACGCTGGGCGGAAATCGAGAAAGTCCTCGACACGCATCTGCAGCGCAAGGCCAACTATGGATACCATCTGTGGGGCCTGTTAATCCTCTGTTCCTGGATGAAACGTTGGAAAATCGCATGATCAAGCGCGAATTCGTCGTTGTTCTCTTTGCCGCGCTCATTTATCTTGGCTGCATTTTGAGTCCGCCGACTTTGATGGATGACGTCGATGCGGTGCAGGCGCAGATTGCAGGCAATATGCTGGAATCCGGCGACTACGTCACGGCGCGGCTCAATGGCGTCGCCTATCTCGAAAAGTCACCGCTCATCTATTGGACGATGGCCGCTTCGTACGCGATTTTTGGCGTCCACGATTGGGCCGCGCGTATCCCGGTCGCATTGAGCGCGATCGCTCTCGCTTGGCTGGTGTTTCGATTCACCCTGTGGGGAAGCGGATGCGAACGAACGGCCATGCGCTCAGGGCTGGTCATCGCCACCTGCATCGGGCTCTTTCTGTTTACCCGTATCCAGATTCCCGATGTCACGCTCACGCTCACGATTGCGCTTGCGATGTGGGGATTCCTGCGCGCGCTCGAACCCGATGAGCCGAAGCACGCCAAGTGGATTTACATCGCTTATGCCGCGGTTGGCACGGGCCTGTTGTTAAAGGGGCTGATCGCGGTTCTGTTTCCGGTCGCAACGGCTGGCCTGTATCTGGTCTTCACCGAACAACTCTTTAGCAAAAAAGCCTGGCAGCGCATCCGGCCCATCGGCGGCACCTTGCTCGCGCTCGCCATCGCCGCACCGTGGCACATCGCCGCGACGCTCGCGAATCCGCCTTATTTGGACTTCACCTTCCGCAGCGTGCCCGGCGATTACCGCGGTTTCTTCTGGTTCTATTTCATGAACGAGCATGTGTTGCGGTTTCTGAATATGCGGCATCCACGCGACTACAACACCGTGCCGCGCGCTCTGTTTTGGGCCTTTCATCTCCTGTGGCTTTTTCCCTGGTCGATGTATTTCGGAGGCGTCGCACGATTGGATTTTAAGCCCACCACGCGGGCCGGACGCATGCGTCTGCTGTGCCTCTGCTGGGTTGGATTTGTCCTTGTCTTCTTCACCTTCTCGACCACGCAAGAGTACTATTCGATGCCCTGTTATCCGGCGCTGGCGATCCTTCTTGGATCCGCGATCTTGAAAGAGCCCCGCCAAACCAAGTGGCTGCTTTCCGCACTCACAGGCACTGCGCTGCTCGCCATCGTGGCGATTCTCATCAGGGTCAACGGGGTCCCCACGCCGGGCGACATCTCGAACGCGCTCACTTCCAACCCGGACGCTTACACACTCTCGTTGGGCCACATGGAAGACCTCACGATCGACTCATTCGCCTATCTGCGGACGCCGCTGGCGATCGCCGGTATCGCGTTTGCAGTGGGGTTCATCGCCGCGTTGAAGCGCTCTGCTTTGGGCATCGCCGCGATGATGGTGCTCTTCTTGCACGCCGCGCGATTGGCCCTGGTGACCTTCGATCCCTATCTGGCATCGAGAGCCTTGGCGCAAGCGCTGCCGAAGGATGGAACGCTGATCGTAGACAATCAATATTATGCGTTTTCTTCCGTGTTCTTTCACACCAACCGCCGAGCGCTCTTGTTGAACGGACGCGTGAACAACCTCGAATACGGTTCGTATGCACCGGGCGCGCCGCAAGTGTTCATCGACGATCGGGAGTTCGCGCGGCGCTGGCGCTCGACATCTGAGCGCTATTACCTGTGTATTGAAAAGCCCGCAGTGGAGCGGATCCGCAATCTCGGAGTGGCGTTGCATCTTGTGAAAGAGAGTGGGGGCAAGTTCCTTTTTTCCAATGAAGATTCTCGTTGATGCGACGTCACTGCTGCTACGCAGCGCCGGAATCAAGAACTACACGTACCATTGGCTCCAAGCCCTGCAAGCCCGCGCCCCAGGCCGTTTTGACGCCTATCCGTTCATCCACGAGTTGGGCAAGCTCAATCACGATGGTTCGAATCTGCCGATGTACGCGACACTGCCGCGCATTATGGCCTTGCAGATATTCAACCGCGTGCTCACCAAAGGGCTCGATCGCGTCACGGCCCCTTACAGTCTTTTTCATGTTTCGAATCAGGTGAAGCGTCCGCCCATGAAGACTCCGGTTTCGGCCACGATCCACGACCTTACTTGCTGGATCCTGCCTGAAACCCACACTGCAGCCAATCGCGCGGCAGATCGACTTTTTGCCGATCGCGTTCTCAAGAAGGCCAGCGGCCTGATTGCGGTTTCTGAGCACACGCGGCAGGATGCGATCCGGATGCTTGACATCCATCCGGACAAGATTCGTACGATCTATTCCGGTGTTCCCGACGCTTACTTCGACGCGGCCCCCGCGCAACGTGCGAAGCCCTATCTGCTCTATGCGGGAACCATTGAGCCGCGCAAGAACGTCGACTTGTTGCTCAGCGCGTATCGAACGCTGCACCCCGATTTACTCGAACAATACGACCTCGTTATCGCCGGGCCGCAGGGCTGGCATTCGGAAGAGACGATGAGGATGCTGCGCAGTGCCACGATGAAGAGTGTCCACTATCTGGGCTATGTGCCGGAGGCGGAAATGCCGGGGCTGTTCGCCGGTGCGACTGCATTTGTATATCCGTCACTGTACGAAGGCTTCGGGTTTCCAGTGGCGCAGGCGATGGCGGCGCGAGTCGCGGTGATCACGTCGAATACGTCGTGCTTGCCTGAGGTGGCGGGAAACGGCGCAATTACCGTCGATCCCCGAAGCCGCGCTGAACTCACCAAAGCGATGACGACGATGCTTGAGCATCCAATGCTTCGCAATCAGCTTGCGGAAAAGGGCCGCCTGCGCTCGGAACTGTTTCGCTGGAAACTCTGCGCTGAGCAGAGTATCGAGTTCTTCGACGGGTTGTTGGGATGATCCCTTACTGGACGGCGACTTCCACTCTGTTCGAGGTCGCGTCGCCTTGGGTCAGTGTTAATTCGACCGTCAGGCTGGGAGGCAACGTGAGCGGAATGGCGATGGTAACGATCGAGATTCCCGGTAGAGTTGCACCGGCAGAGGCAGTGGAGACCACGCGGGCTTCGATGCCTCCAAGGTAGGCGGCTACGGCGTCGCGAGAGAGACCCGTCACATACACCTGAATATTCTGACCTCGAGAGATGGGATTATAACGCGAGTTCGTTCTGGAATCCGGGGCATTCACAATTGTCTTGACGATCGCCGGTGCAGAACGTTTCAGTTCGATCGGTTGTTCCGCGTATCCGTAGTCCGAACTCACGGCGAGAGTCACGGTTCCCGGTGAGAGATCCGCTGGAATGACGAAGTTCAACTGGAATGGGAACGCCTGCACGACGCGGGCCGGCGAACCATTCACCAGAACGTCGGGATTGGGTGCGCCGGGGCGGATGAAGCCGGTTCCGAAAATCGCCGCGAGCGAGCCGGGCGCGAGGTCGCGGGAGAGGTTCGCGACGTTCACAACATCGGCTGCTTCAAAGGCGATGTCGAGCGGTGCGAGGCTCCACTGCGCGCCTTTTCGGGCGACGCGGAAAGCCGACGAGCCGCCACCGGTGACTTCTTCGCGATTGCCTGGATTCCCCAAGTCTGTGAACGAGCCCTGGAAGTTCGCATTCTCACGGACGATGAATGCCTGCAGGAGTTTCGCATCGCCATTGGCTGCGGGATCGCAGTGAAAGAGCGAGAAGGGTTCGGGCGTGCCGGTCGAGGATGTATCGAATGAAGTGACGGTGGTGAAGGCAAAGTTCTGTCCGCAGGCACCGTCGGGGGTCTGTACGTTCGAAAGTCCTGTGGCGGCGATCAGGAAGCCAGCAGTTGCAGGGGCGCGAGGAACAAGACTGACAACGCCGCTCAATTCACCGCGGATGCCGTTGAAGCCGACGGTATACTCTGTCAGCGATTCACGCGCGAAGAGGGAATCCTGCAAGAGAATCGCGCCATTGCCGGAGACACCGATGGCGACGGCAAAGTGCGAACCAATCAGCCGGTCGCCAGCGAAGAGGCGAATGGCGACGATGGGCGCAAGGCCTTCGGCGATGAGGTCGCGGACGCGTGTGTCCTCCGCAATCTCAGGGCGAACGGTGAGCGCGTTGTTTACGAATCCACCCAAGCGCCAGAGATTGACGATCTGTTCCGATGTGCCCGGGGCTTCGAGGAAACCATCGCAGAGTTGCGCACCGGCGGCGTCGAAGGCACAGAACGAACGCAGATACGTATTGAGACTGACCGGATCCGCCAGCCCTTGCGCCGAAGGCAGTTCATTACGGGTCTGCAGATAACGAACCACGGCGGCAGCGGCAACCAGCAGCGAACCTTTGCGTGCAATGGTGGCGGATCCGTTGCCAAGTGTCAAGGTGGAATCTTGCGACATCTTTGGGAAGCCGATGAGTGTCGTGCGAACCGCTCGAGCGCCGAACGTGACCACTTGTCCGCTGGCTTCGGCAGTGCCCAGCGCGGTGCCTTCGCCACTTGCCAAGCGGAAGAATACTTGGGCTTCGCCGCGATCGTTGGTGGCGGCATCGCCTTGTACAATGGCCGCGCCGGGGGAGGCCGCCCAACGGACAGGAATGTTCGGAACCGGGCTGCCATTGGGATCCGCGAGGCGCACGACCACGGGCTGTACGAGCATCGCACCGGGAGGTCCGCTTTGTTGATCGCCGCGCGCGACCGTCAAGCGAATCCGTGCCTCGGCGGTGGCCAGTACGCTAAATGTCGTCTGCGCGGCGGCTTGTGTCTTGGTATCGACAGCGCGGACAGTGACCGTGGAACTGCGGGACGTGGTGGGCAGATAGTTTTCCCAAACATAGGCCCCGGCGGGGACGTTGACGGTGAAGTCCTGCTGTCCCGTGATTGCCACGCGAATCTGGGCGTCGTTCTCGAAGCCTCCCAAAGCGAGGCGCACCACGGTTCCGGCGGAAACGTTGTTGGGGGTCGCTGTTACGACTGGGGTGCGGGTGTTTTCGTTGACGCGCACTTCGGTTTCGCCTTGTCCATATTCGAGGAAGCCGCCTTCGAAGTCCTGATGGTTTTGGCCGTTGATGACGTACTCGTCAACGATGGGCGCGCCGAGTTTGCTGGCGGTAAAGCCCAGCGACGCGTACTTGGCGAGCGCGATGCCCTTGACGAAGTAGACCTTGCCGACTTGCGCGGGCGGCCCCTGCAGAATCTCATAGATCACAGCATTGCGGAAGGACTGTGCGCGGCCAGCGGTAGCGCGAAAGCTGAGAAACGTTCCGGGTGCGGCGGTGGCCGGACCGGCGACACCGGTCTCGTATCCGATGGATTGCCACTTGGCGAGAATCGCGCCCTGCACCAATTGTGCGGGGTCGCCGACGAGCGAGCCGTTTTCAAAGTTCTGGCGTCCACCGGCTGTGGGGTCAGTTGTGGGATAGCCGAGTGTGCCGGCGGGTCCACCGAGTTCGCGATAGCGTGCGAGCAGGTTGCCGCGCAAAACGTAGCCTGCGAGGGTGCGTTCGGAGACCGCGATCCAGAAGGTCTGGCCGTTGGCGTTGTCCACGAACTCCTGCACATAGCCGAAACCGATACGGCTGGCGGGGCTGGCGGCCGGCAGACGCGGTGTCAGGCGGTTGCGAGTGATCGCGTCTTGAATCGATTGCTGCAGTGCGGTGGAAGGCGCGCCTTCACCGATGGCGCAACAGGGTGCTGTCACAAAGATGCTGAGGGGCGCACTGACTTTGCCTTCGCTGGTGGCGGTGATTGTGGCGGGTCCGCCGCCGACGGCTTTGACAGTGACGGCTGCGCCATTGGGAGTGATCGCGGCGATGCGTCCGTTGGATGTGGCCCAGACGATGTCGCGGCCGGTGAGTGTTTCGCCGGTGGGTGCGTAAGTGATGGCTTGGACGGTGAGTGACTCGTTCAAATTCAAACGGATGGGGCCTTGTTGCGGCGCGAGCACGACCGATGTTACAGGAAGGCGCAATGCGCCGGAGCCGTTCTGATTGGGATCGTAGTCGATGGATCCACCGACGAAAGTCTGGCGACGGCGTCCACCGGCGATGACGACTTCTTCTGTGAGCGGGACGCCAAGAAAGCCTGTGTATCCGCCGTTTGCGGCGTAGATCTGGTAAATTTGCGGTCGGACGGTGAGTTGGCGTGCGGCGACCGTGCCTCCGGTAATATTGAAGACCGCTCCGCTCGTGAAGGTTTGCACAGTGCCGGTGATGCCGCCCGCTGTCGTAAAAGCAGTTTCGGCAATGTTGGCAGGCCCGAGGGTGTCGATGCCTCCTGCGGCTTTCCAACGGGTGAAATAGGGATCGCGGGTGAAGTAAGTGGAGGCGCCGAGGTTGACCGGATTTGCGTAGACGAACAGCGCGTAGTTCTTGTCGAAGGTCTGATGGAAACAGGAATTGCCGTTGACGAGCGTTGGGCAGGCGCGCGAGTCGAGCGTCGGGTATCCCGCGGTGTTGACACCGATGGAATTGAAGTACGCATAGACGGTTGCGGACATCTGAAAAACCGCGACATTGCCTTCTATTTGGATGGTACTGTCGTTGGCTTTGACGAGCGCATAGCGGACACCGGAGGTTTTGTTGAGGTCTGGAAACTCCTGGACGTAGCCTGTGGATCCCAGGCGCTTGACATCCGCGACCGGTGGCAGAGAGACGAGGTTGGCAAAGCCGTTGCGGTAGAAGGCTTGCACAAACATGTTGCGGATGGTCTCGTTGGGCGCACCGCTGCCAACATCCTGGGCCTGGGCGGCGGACGCGATGAGAAACAGTAGAAATCCGCAGGCGGAGATAGAGCGCATGTTCTTGGTCAGAAACGTTATTGTACTGAACACGGTCCGGAAGGGTGAGTTGCGTGCGGCACGGTGCATCGAACGCTTTAACCCAAGGCCATGGCGAGTTGGTCGATGTCTTGTTCGTTGTTGTAAAAATGGGGCGACACCCGCAAACGCCCATGCCGCGCGGACACAATCACGCCCCGCTCCTTCAACCGCACCGCCAGTGCCCCGGCATCGCCTTCGAACGCCGCGGACACGATCGGCGAGCGATCTTCATTGACGTTCGATGCCCCACCTTCGAGCAGCACCGCGCGTGTGCGATCGGCAAGGTCCAAGGCCCTCGCCTCGATCGCTTCGGGGCCGACTTGCAGCATCAACTCAAGAACGGCGCCCATCGCGTATAGGGAAGGAAACACCAGTTGGCCGCCTTCGTAACGTTCTGCGTCGTCGCTAAACACAGGGTCGCCATGATTGAGATTGTTCACCTGCCGCCAATTGAGATCGCTGCGCCACCCCGCGATGCTAGGCACAAGACTGGGCCGCAGAGTGGGATTCACATAGAGGAATCCGCCGCCGTTGGGCGTCAACATCCACTTATAGCCATCGACAGCAAACGCCGAGGGTTGGATCAGGCGCATGTCGTACTGGAGTGCGCCGCAGCCCTGTGTACCGTCGACATAGAGCAGAATTCCGCGAGATTTCAGTTCAGGACCCAGTGTTTCAACCGGTGCTCGGAACCCCGTGCCATAGTTCAAGGAACTGAGGATCACCACGCGCGTACGCTCCGTCAACGAAGGCCGCAGGCTGGCGAACGGCACCACGCGAAACCGCACGCCTGCACGCGCCAGAATCGGGCGCTGATACAAGTTATTGGGAAACTCGTTTTCCACCGTCAACACTTCATCGCCGACGTTCCAGGTGAGGCCATTCAAGAAAGTCGAAAGTCCAATCGAAGCATTGTGGATGAACGCGATGTCCGAGGCTTCGCAATGAATCAACTGCGCACAAAGGCCACGGATCCGATCCATATCGTCGAACCAGGAAAGAAAGTCCGTGCAGGCGTGCTCATCCCGGCGTGCGAGATGCTTGTGCATCGCCTCAACCGCGCAACGAGGCGTCTGGCCGTAGGTTGCCGTGTTGAGGAACGTCCGGCCTGAGAGGGCCGGAAACTCCGCGCGGACTTCTTTCCAGAGACTCACTGCAGCTTGCTCTTCACGGTCGCGATCGCTTCGGCCAGCGGGACATCGACAGTCTCGCGCGTACGGCGTGTCACGACTTCGACCATGCCTTGCGCGAGCTTCTTGCCGATGGTGACGCGGAATGGGATACCGATGAGATCGGCATCCTTAAACTTCACCCCGGGGCGTTCTTCGCGATCGTCGAGCAGGACATCGATGCCCGCGGACTTGGCTTCCGCATAGAGCTTCTCGGCCGCCTCGCGCTGCGCCGCGTCCGCAACGTTGGCGGGTGTGACCACCAACGTGAACGGCGCGACAGAAGGCGGTAACGACATGCCGTCTTTATCGTTGAACGATTCAATCAGGCAGGTCAGGATCCGCTCGATGCCGATGCCATAAGATCCCATGATTGGGGTGACTTCTTTGCCGTTCTGGTCGAGTACGCGGAGGCCCATGGCTTCGGAATACTTGTAGCCGAGCTTGAAGATGTGCCCGATTTCGACGGTCTTCACTATGCGGATCGGATGCTCAGAACCGATGCAGAGATCGCCTTCTTCCACTTGGCGGAGGTCGAAGTACTCGGCTTCGAAGTCCTCGCCTGGGGTGACGTTCTTGAGGTGATAGTCGTCGGTGTTCGCGCCGCTGATCATATTCTTGCGGCCTTCGAGCGCGCGGTCGGCGATGACCAGCATGTTGGTAACGCCGATGGGTCCGAGAGATCCAGGGTTAGTTCCACCGAACCAATCGCGAATCTCTTCAGGATGCGCGGTGCGGATCTCCTGTTTGCTTTTCAAAGCCGCGGCAAACTTGGTTTCGTGCATGGTGTGATCGCCGCGCAACAGAGCGAGCACCGGCTTGCCATCGGCCACCATCACGAGGCTCTTGATTTGCGAGGTCGCGGGTAAGCCGGTGAATTCCGAGATCTCGGCGATGGTCTTCTTGCCGGGCGTATGGAACTTCTCGGGCTTGAGATCGCCTTCGGGATCCGCAACGGTGGGCGGCTTGGGAATCGCGACTGCTTTTTCCAAATTGGCGAAGTATCCAGCGGGTTCGCAGATGGCGACAAAGTCCTCACCGGCGTTCGATTCCACCATGAATTCGTGGCTCTGGCTGCCGCCCATTGCGCCCGAATCGGCCTCAACGGCGACGAACTTCAAGCCGCAGCGCTCGAAGATGCGGCAGTAGGCGGCGTGGTGTTTGTCGTAAGCGGCATCGAGTCCCGCGGCGTCCATATCGAAGGTGTAGGAATCCTTCATGATGAACTGGCGGACGCGCAGCAGTCCGCTCTTGGGGCGCGGTTCGTCGCGGAACTTGGTCTGGATCTGATACCAGATTTGGGGCAGTTGCTTATAGGAACGGAGTTCGCCGCGGGCGATGTCGGTCATGACTTCTTCGTGCGTCATGCCGAGGCAGAGGTCGCGACCCCAGCGGTCTTTTAGGCGAAACATGTTGGCACCCATGATGTCCCAACGTCCGGATTCCTGCCAGACTTCGGCCGGATTCAAAGCGGGAAGCAGCATTTCCTGGCCGCCGATGGCGTCCATCTCTTCGCGCACGATGTTGGTGATCTTGAGGATCGAGCGTTGGGCGAGAAACAGGTAGTTGTAGATCCCGGCGGAAAGCTGGCGGATGTAGCCCGCACGCAGCAGGAGCTGGTGGCTGACGACTTCGGCGTCGACAGGGTTTTCTCGAAGGGTGGGTATGAAGAGTTTGCTCCACTGCATGGTGTGGGTTTGAATCCTTTTATTTGGGTTTCAGAGATGGCGCGCGTGGGGGATCACGGTCGGCCGAGGGGAGTCGGGACGACAGTGGAAGGGATCACGAACGATGCCGGGAGGCTGCGCATACTGTGATCTCCTGATTTTATCAGAGTCGGTAGAGCTTCTTGAACCAAGCAACGAAGGGACTGGCGCTGGGCGATAGGGAGTCTGAAATCTTCCGGGATAGAGCCACTCCTGGATTTTGTCCGGGAGGATCCTGCCAAGCCATCCACGTGTACAACTCCGCTTTAGGAAAGTGGGCTTCCTTGCAATGAGATCCCAGACCGCGAGCCTGCGCGAAAGAGTCGCAGGCTAACGTGCGAAGGTCTTCTTTTTCTTTTTGGATTAGTTCTCCGACCGCTTGACAAGATTCGATAGAACATTTCCACCACTAAATGTGTTGTGCATACTGGAGAAATCGCACGTCCAGCCTTGCGAATCAAGGTCCACCATAAGCACCGGAAGAAGGTTTGCCTGGGATCTTCGAGTCGTGAATGCGATAGCGGAAGCCGCTTCCATGGATGAGGCGTCTCACCAGGAGTTCGGGTTCGGTGTTCTTGGTGCGAACAGCCTTCATCGTTTCGCTAACGCTGTTGAGCAGTTCGAACGGCTCGGCCAACTCTAGCCCAATGCAAGCCAGGGGCAATCTCTCATTCATTCAGACGCAACGTCACCATCCGAGTTGCGAGCGATTGAGCCTTGGCCGCCGCGACCCACACGGAGCCGAAATGTGGGCGGTGTCCACGGCCGACCGAAGCCCTCGACGGACAGAGATTTGGTGTAAGATTCTGAGACACGCATGCTCGTCCTTGCACTCGCCACTACCCTGCTCGCGGACTTCCGCGCCTCCGCTGTCAAAGTCGACATCACGCCCAAAAACACACAGTGGCTGATGGGCTATGGGGCGCGCCAATCCACAGGCGTGCTCGATGCGATTCATCACCGGATCCTGGCGATGGATGACGGCAAGGGTACGCAAGTGTTTCTGGTGGCTTCCGATCTCTGCGTCTTTTCACCGAGCGTCTACGACGACTTTACGCGAGACCTTGAGAAGGAGACCGGCATCAAGCCACGCCAGGTTTGGTGGACGGTCACGCATACGCATTCATCGCCCGAGTTGGGGCCTCCCGGTGTTTACGATGTTCTGCTGAAAGGCCGCAGTGATCATCCTTGGGATCGTGAGTATCTGTCGCTGGTGACGCAAGCGTTGAAGCGTGGCATTCTCGAAGCGCGGGAGAAACTTGCGCCTGCGCGTGTTTTGAGCGGCGTTGGATTTTCCAGGGCGAACATCAATCGACGGTCGCGCGATGTGGATGGCACGATTTCGCTGGGCTTGAATCCCGATGGTGTTGTGGATACCCAGCTTGGATTGTTGCGCATTGAGCCAGCAGCGGCAGGCGGTACGCCGATCGCACTGGTGGCGAACTACGCGATGCATGGCACGGTGTTGGGCGGACGGTCGATGCTGGTGAGCGGCGATGGTCCTGGGATAGTGGCGGACTATGTGGAAAAGAAGACCGGTTCGATTATGCTGTTTGTAAACAGCGCAGCGGGGAATCTGGCTCCAATCTATTCGACGCAGGAAAGTTCGCGGGGGCGGCAGTTGGGGGAGTTCCGGGTACTGCTGGGCGATCGAGTACTGGAGACAAACGCGAAGCTCACCAAGCCGATGCGGGAATTTACGCTTGGCTTGGACGAGATCACGGTGGAAACAGCGCGGCGCGAGGGCTTGGGGTGGCCTCCTGATCTGGCGGCCTATGCGGCGGGAGATACGGGAGTGAAGATCCCGGTGCGGATCCTGCGGATGGGCGATACGGTGATGTGGGGTGCGCCGGTGGAGTTATTCTGCGAGATTGCGATGCGTGTGCGGAAAGAGTCCGGGTATCGAAATACGTTCTTCTTTGGATATGCGAATGGATGGCTGGGATATTTGCCGACAGCCGTAGCCTTTCAGGAGGGCGGATACGAGCCGCGAACGTCGCCATTTACTCCGCGAGTAGAGAAGGACTTTGGCGACGCAGTAGTGAAAGCGATCCGCCAGGGCCGCTAGCGACTAGCGGTGGAAACAGCCGCAACGACGTCTGCCTGGCGGCCGGCGGCGCCTTGGGTGGCACCGGTAAGGTTGGCGTTCAACCGACGGAGTTCAGACATGCCATAGAGAGCGCGAGTCAGTTCTATGCCGAGCACGGTGGACGAACCCGCGGACTGAGAGTAGAGGACCTCGCCCAATAACAGAGTGTCTTGCCATTCGACTTTGATGAGCGACCCAGCGGAGATGGATAGCGGCGATTCAAGACGTATCCCGCTCACGGACGCGTCAATGATGCGAGCATCGATCGTTCGACCGTCCTCACTCAATAAAGTCAATCGAACTATGTCATTCTGGGCGAATCTTGGATGACTTCTACGGTCTCTACCGGATACCATACGTATCTTTTCGGAAAAGAAAGGTCTGGTGTGAGAAGAAAAAGACCTTAGAAGATCAGAACCAGAAACTGACCCATATCGCTCCGGCGAGAGCTGCCACAAAGCCGATCTCGGCCCACACCTGCGGATTCCGCCATGCAGATTGAAATCCGGAAGGGGCGGAACGTTTCACAGCGCCCACGCTCACCATCGCTTGAGGAGCCTTCCAACGAGTCTGGATGCTCGATGGCTGCCCTTGCAGCGATCGCATGATCTCTTCCCTGCCCTTGCGGTCGGCAATGAGGATCGTCTGCGGCTTGAGCCCACCCTTGGGATTCTCAAACCGCTTTCTCCATTCTGGCGGAACTTCATCCACCGAACGGAACACTCTTGTCTCGTCGTCTACCGCGACGAATACCGTTGAATTCTTGACCGTGATGCGACTCATGCCTTCAACTCTTCCTGTCCGCCACTCTCTCAACCGAACTATACTGAGCTGACCTGCCGGATCGACGAGCGAGCCGAATGGTCAAGGGTCACCTGAATAAAACCGAGCGCCGCTTTCGACAACGCCTTATCTTTGCGGTAGATCAGGCCGATTCTGCGAATCATCGGTTCCGGACCCAACGAGATTGCCACCAGCTTGCCGGCCGCGACCTCTTCTTCGCAATGGGAGGCGGCCAAAAAACTCAGCCCCAAACCCGCCATCACGAACCGCTTGATCATTTCCGTCGAATCCAGCTCCATCGATACCTGAATCGTATCCTCAACCGGCTCCAACCAGGAATTCAACCGCTGCCGGGTTGTGCCCGACTTCGGTAAAAGTAGTGGATAATGTTCCAGATCGGCAGGAAGTACCGATTTCTTGCGGACCAAATCGTGATTCGGCGGTGCCAGAAGCATGATTTCGTCCGAATGGATCTTTACGAGCTGGAGTTTCTTTTCGGTCACGGGCAGTTGCGTGATGCCGAAGTCCGCCAAATTGTTGGTCACGGCGTGCACGATGCTCGACCCGTAGGAGCGATCCACCATCAGTTGCACGTTCGGATACTGCCGCTTGAATTCGGGAAAAACCTTTGGCAACACATAGATACAGGTCGCCTCATTGGCCGCGATAATGAGTTCGCCGCGAGGTGTACGTTCGAGCTCGTTGATGGAATCCTGCGCTTGGCGGCGAAGGTCGAGGATTTGCCCTGCATACCCGGCGAAGATCTTGCCGGCCACTGTTAACGAAATCTTGGTGCCCAGCCGATCGAAGAGCGGGGCGTTCAGTTCCTGTTCCAACTGGCGCACTTGGGCGCTGATGGCGGGCTGCGTGCGGAAACAGGTCTGCGCCGCCTTGGAGAAGCTCTTCAGACGGACAATTTCCAGGAATGTATGTAGCTGGTCGAGATCCATAGGATCAACGTCTTCCCGATTGAGTTACAACCAATTGTAGCCGAATTCCGGTCTCGCGTCCCCATGCCATAATCGCCTTATGCGGCTGGCTGCAGCAAGTCTCTTGTCCTCAATGGTCTCTCTTCACGCGCAAACCGGGGCCAACGTCCTTCTTATCGTCAATCGTAGCTCCCCGGATTCGAAATCGATTGGGGAGTACTACGCCAAGCGACGCGCGGTTCCGACGCGAAACCACTGTTTTTTGGAAGTGTCTCCGGATGAGACGATCATCCGTGCGGTGTTCGACGCCAAGATCGCCGGTCCCGTACGACATTGCCTGCAGACCCGCGGACTCTCGGAAAGTATCCTGTATCTGGTTACCACTCTTGGCGTACCGCTGCGAATCGACGGCAATGGAGGGCGCAACGGCGACTATGCAGCGGTGGATTCCGAACTGACATTGCTGTATAGCCAGATAAAGGGCGCCAACTACCCGCTGCCGGGTCCGCTGCGGAACCCTTTTTTCCAGGCAGTTGACGCCAAGTTTGAACACACTCGCTTCCCGATCTATCTGGTGACGCGGCTCGCGGCGTACGATCGCGCGGGGGTGTTCCGGATGATCGATCAGTCGCTGCAGGCGTCCAATCGCGGCAAGATCGTGATCGATATGCTGGAGCGCGATCAGACGCAGGGCAACAGTTGGCTGGAGGCTGCGGCGAAGTCGTTGCCCGTGGATCGTGTATTGCTTGATCGCACGCCTTCGGTGCTCGAGGGAGTTCAGGATGTGATTGCGTATGCGTCCTGGGGGTCGAACGATCCGTCACGCGGGTCGCGGCGCTTTCTGAAGTTCCGCTGGTTGCCGGGCTCGATCATGACGGAGTATGTGTCGACCAATGCGCGGACGTTTCAGCGTCCCCCGGCGGATTGGGTGCTGGGGAATAGTTGGACGGATACAAAGCAGCATTTTGTGGGGAGTCCGCAGTCGTTGACAGCGGATTATTTGCAGGAAGGTGCGACGGGAGCGTCGGGGCATGTGTACGAGCCGTATTTGACATTCACGCCGCGTCCGGATCTGTTGCTACCTGCCTATTTGAAGGGGCGGAATCTGGCCGAATCGTATTATCTGGCGATTCCAGGATTGAGCTGGCAGAATGTGGTGATTGGGGATCCGCTGTGCCGGCTACGACCGTAGGAGTTCCAGCGCTATGCCCGTTCTACGAATGGACTCGTATGTTTCCGGTCACGATTGTCGAACCTGCTCGACGCGAACCCGGTGGCCTGGATTCGCGTCGTTTCGAGCGATGCACAGCAGCGTTCGTTACTTCTTCTTGGCGGCCGACGACTTGGACGCAAGGGCACCCATCTTGGTGGCTTCGGCTTCGGTCATGAATTTGCCGTTCCTGGTCGTGCCGTAATGCTGGCCTTCTTTGTGGTAGATCTTGGATTCGAGGTTCACCCAAACCAGCCCCTTGGCTTTCGCCGAAGCGATCTCGCTGGCGCTGGCGGAACCGCCGGAGATTGCGGCAGCAGCCTCGGGCTTCTTCTTGGTAACGGCTTCCTTCGTGACATCCGCGGTCTTTTCCACGCCCTTCTTGGTGGCTTTGGCTGCGTCCTTCGTCACGTCGGCGGTCTTCTCGCCAACAATCTTTGCGCCTTCGACGGTCTTCT
>Ga0163144_10000432_pt1 | contig 96725 bp, 94 predicted proteins | sample OliLak19BULKMAT1_FD_123175 | JGI IMG/M metagenome (GOLD analysis project Ga0163144, IMG submission 123175) | Freshwater microbial mat bacterial communities from Lake Vanda, McMurdo Dry Valleys, Antarctica - Oligotrophic Lake LV.19.BULKMAT1 | ecosystem: Environmental > Aquatic > Freshwater >...
CAACACGATCTCCTGGTCGTCCTCCGGCGTGATGGACTTCAAGGGTTCGCGCAAGTCGACGCCGTATGCGGCCCAGATGGCTGCCGAGGACGCTGCCAAGAAAGCCAAGGAGCATGGCCTCCAGACGGTTGAAGTGCGCGTACGCGGACCAGGTTCGGGCCGTGAGAGCGCGCTGCGCGCCCTGCAGGCTGCCGGCCTGACCGTCACGGCCATCAACGACACGACGCCGATCCCGCACAATGGCTGCCGCCCGCCGAAGCGCCGCCGCGTCTAGTACAAGAAAACCCCCAGGCTGCGCCTTGGATGGCGCGGCTCTTCCTTTTCTGAGGAAACCAGATGACCAACGTGAATGACCGTAACTGGAAAGTACTGATCCGTCCGAACCGTCCTGTCGTCCAGGCCGGCTACGATTCCAAACGCAAGGCAAAGCTCGTCGTCGAGCCGCTCGAGCGCGGTTATGGCACGACGCTGGGCAATGCGCTGCGCCGCGTCCTGCTCTCCTCGCTCCAGGGCGCCGCGATCATCGGCGTCCAGATCGACGGCGTTGTCCACGAGTTCTCGGCGATCCCGGGCGTGCGCGAAGACGTCACCACGATCGTGCTGAACCTCAAGCAGGTTGCCATCTTCATGGAATCGGAAACGCCGAAGCGCATGGTGCTTCGCGCGAAAGGCCCGGGCGAAGTCAAAGCCGGTCAGATCGAAACCTCGGGCGACGTGAAAATTCTGAATCCGGACCACGTGATCTGCACGTTGGATGGCAACTCCGAAGTCCGCATGGAATTCACCATCGCTACCGGCAAGGGCTATGTGGCCGCCGATTCGCACCGTCCGGAAGATGCCCCGATCGGGTATATCCCCATCGACGCGATCTACTCGCCGGTCCGCCGCGTCGGCTACCAGGTCGAAGATACGCGCGAAGGCACGGTTCTCGACTATGACAAGCTGACCCTTGATGTCGAAACCGATGGCTCGGTCTCGCCGGAAGATGCCGTGGCCTATGCCGCGCGCATCCTGCAGGACCAGCTGCAGCTGTTCATCAACTTCGAAGAGCCGACCCTCGAAGCCGGCGGTTCGGCCGACGAAACCGACCTCGGTTTCAACCCGGTCCTTCTCAAGAAGGTCGACGAACTTGAGCTGTCCGTTCGCTCGGCGAACTGCCTGAAGAATGACAACATCGTTTACATCGGGGACCTGATCCAGAAGTCGGAAGCGGAAATGCTCCGTACGCCGAACTTCGGCCGCAAGTCGCTCAACGAGATCAAGGAAGTTCTCGCCGGCATGGGCCTGCACCTCGGCATGGAAGTGCCGGACTGGCCGCCTGAGGATATCGAAGGCCTCGCCAAGAAATACGACGATCACATCTAGCCCAGGATATATGACCGGGGCCTTACCACCCCGGAAGGAACAACGCCATGCGCCACCAGATTGCACACCGCAAGCTCAACAAGACTTCCTCGCACCGTAAGGCGATGTTCGCCAACATGGCGGCGAGCCTGATCGAGCACGAACAGATCGTCACAACCTTGCCGAAAGCCAAGGAAATGGCGCCGATCATGGACAAGCTCGTGACCCTTGCGAAAAAGGGCGACCTGGCAGCGCGCCGTTCGGCCCTTTCGACGGTCCGCAACGAGGACGCTGTGCGCAAGCTGTTCGACGTCATGGGCTCCCGTTACAAGGACCGCGCCGGCGGTTACACGCGTGTTCTGAAAGCCGGCTTCCGCCAGGGCGACAATGCCCCGATCGCCGTGCTCGAACTTGTTGACCGCGACCCGGAAGCCCGCGGCGCCGCAGACAAGGCGCGCCACGCCGCCGAACTGGAAGCCGCTGACGAATAGTCTTTTCGGAAACGGATCAATAAGCCCGGACCTTTCGGTCCGGGCTTTTTTGTTTTCGGGCCCGAGCTTGACAGGATGTCGCAGCCCGGCTTATACGCCCGCCTCCGAGCCGGACATGCTCCGCGTCCGGACCAACCAAGAGCCGCACATGAAGCAGTCACATCCCAGGCCTGTCTGCTCCCTGACTAGATGGGGAGCGTCTCACGCGTCCCCGGGCTTTTGCCGGTAGGCGCCTGACCTCGCACTGAAACAGTTCAACGCCGCGGGCGGGCCCACCCCTTTGCCTGCGCGCGGTTTGAAAGGAGGTGGATCATGGGCACGCCCATGACCCTGCCGGCAGCAGTGGACGTTCGTTCGGCGCCGGCATTTACGCCGCTGCTGGCCTTCCTTGCCGGAAACCATGTGGCGGCGGTCGCCCGCATCTGGCCCGCGCCGCACGGGGATTTCCTCGCTCTGCCTGCCGCGCGGCGGCATGCGGGGGTCATTCTCGCGGGCCGCGGCGCTCACCCGGCGCCGCATGTCCAGTGGATGGCAGCGCGGGCCCGCGACGCGGATCTCGCTGCCGGGCTCCTCGGCTGCGATCCGCCGGGCGGGCTGATGAAAGCGCTCGGCCGCATGGGCGAAGTGCTGTGGGGGACGGAGGATTACGCCCGATTCCTTGACCTGTTCGGGGAGCAGACGGCCTGCCTCCTGATCCGCCACATGAAAGCCCTGCGCCCTGAAACGCTCGGCATCATTGCGGTTCTGCCGCCGCCTCTGCGTCAGGCGTCGATCGTTAACCTTCTGGGGACGGACGATCTGGCCGTCGCCGATCTCGCGGCCGCGCTCGCCGTCGCGCTCCGCATCCGCGGGGCGGCGGCGGGGCCGGGCATCGCGCAGCGTCTCGGCCGTGCCGCCTCGCCTGCCGCGCTGTTCGGGATGGCGCGGGACGTGATCCAGCCGCCGGATTTCGGTCTGGCCGGTCCGGCGCCGGTCCTTCCGGCTCCGTTCCGGCCGGTGCGGCAGCTGGAAGCGCTCAGCAAGACGGCGTTTGAGTTCCGCAACTGTTTGCGGGACTTTCTGGCCGATCTCGCGGCGGGCCGCATGGCGGTCTATGTCTGGCGCGGCGAGGGCGGCCCTGCGGCCGTCGCGCTGCGGATCGATCCCGCCGGCTGGCGTCTCGCAGAGGCGCGTGGCCGCGATAACCTGGACCTGCCGGATGATACGCTGATGGCCATCGTCACGGCGGTACAGGCGGCGGGCTTGCGCACCGGCGAACCCTGGGGCTGGCGGCACCGCCGTCTCGAGGACCGCGCCTTCGACACGCCGGCCGCGCCGGAGCCCATTCCGGCCGCCAGCTGGCGCGCCCGGCTTGGTCTCGGAAACATCTGGGACTGAGCAGGGGCAGTGAGCCCCGGGCGGAAACGTCCGGGGCTCTTTGCTTTGCACGGCCGGATTTCCGGGTTATCATATCTTCAAACGGGAGGACAAATCATGGCAGACGGCCACAAGATCGAAGAGCACGCCAAGTTCCGCGAAATGCTGGAAGGCTCGAAGGAAGACTGGGACATCATCGCCGAGCATTCCCGGCACTTCAACAAGGGCCTGGCCAAGCGCGTGCTCGATCACCTTCGCCTGCTGGACGGCGACTATGGCGGCTTCCCGGTCGACCGGCTCACCCACTCGCTGCAGACCGCCACGCGGGCTCACCGCGATGGCCGAGAGGAGGAATATGTCGTCTGCGCCCTGCTGCACGACATCGGCGATACGCTCGGCAGCTTCAACCATCCGGATGTTGCCGCTGCAATCCTGAAGCCATTCGTCTCGGAAGCAAACCACTGGATGGTTGCCAATCACGGCGCCTTCCAGGGCTATTACTTCTTCCACCACCTCGGTCTTGACCGGAACTTCCGCGACCAGTTCCGCGACAGCCCGCATTTCGAATATTGCGCGCAGTTCTGCCACCTCTACGACCAGTCGGCGTTCGACCCCGACTACCAAAGCGAGCCGCTGGAATTTTTCGTGCCGATGGTGGAGCGGCTTTTTGCGATGCCGAAAAACTCTATGTATCTCCGGAAGACAGAAGCCTGAACTGACCATATGGCGGAGAGTAGATGCTGAAGTTTCTTGTCCTGGCCCTGCTCGTTGCGGCGGTGGTCGCGTTCTTTGCCCTGCGCCAGACGCCGAAGCGCCCGCCGCGCGACTGGCGCCGTGGCGGCGATGATGGCGGCCCCGTGCCGCCGACGATCCGCATCGGAACGGGTAAGGCCGTAAAACCGGCGAATGACGCGGGTCCGGGCAAGGATGGCAAACCGGTCAAGGCGGAAGCAGGGCCGCTCGACAACGACAGCGGCGGAGATGGCCGAGGCGACTAGCGCCCCTTTTTTCGCGTGTCGCCAACTTGTGAGCTTTCCAGGCCGAAGGCCTGGATTCCAACGCAATTTCAACTGGCCGTCCTGTCGCCGGACCCGGCGAGCGCCGGCGATCTGCGCCGTTCTGTCGAAAGTCCCGCGGCCTATTTGGCCCCGGCAGCGACCGAAGCGAAGATGTTCTGGCCATGCTCGCCGCCGGATTTGAAGGCCGGGCGGGTAGTGTTCACGTCGGTGATCTGGTCCCACTTTGCGGCAACCGCTTCGGCGGTTAGGGCATCGCCCGCGCCGACGAACACGCCGGCGGTTTCAACAATCCGGGCCATCGAGAAGGCGCCGGCGCCGGCCGAAAGGATCATGCCGGTTGGGGCATCTTCCTTGATGAGGTTGATGACACCGGGGGTCACATATTCGGGCTTCAGCGCCGTGAGCATCTGCTCCGACATGATGTCTGCCGTCATGCGGGTCGCTGCAATCGGGCAGACCGCGTTGATCTTGATGTCGTTCTTCGCGCCTTCGATCTTCAGCGTGTTCATCATGCCGACGACGCCAAGCTTGGCGGCGCCGTAGTTGGCCTGTCCGAAGTTGCCATAGAGGCCGGTTGACGACGTGGTGACGACAATACGGCCGTAGTTCTGGGCCTTCATGATGTCCCAGGCTGCGTGGATCGGAAGGAAGCTGCCGCGCAGGTGGACGGCAACAACGAGGTCGATGTCATCGACCGACATTTTCGAGAACGAACGGTCCCGAAGGATGCCCGCATTGGCGATGATGATGTCGATGCGGCCCCATTTGGCCATCGTGTCGTCGATCATCTTCTTGACGCCGTGGACATCCGACACTGACGATCCGTTGGCGATGGCTTCGCCGCCGAAGGCCTCGATTTCCTTGACCACGGCCTCTGCAGCGGCCGAATTGCCGCCCGTACCGTCGCGCGTTCCACCCAGATCGTTGATCACGACCTTGGCGCCGCGGCGGGCAAGCTCAAGTGCGTGCGCGCGGCCAAGGCCGCCACCAGCACCGGTGACGATGGCAACGCGGCCGTCAAAGCGGATCTCGGACATGGGGGTCTCCTGAAACGGTTGTATTGTCTGGCCGGTGTCACACCAGACGTTCACGTCAACGTCAAGCGTGTCCGCTGCGTCACCCGGCCTGCAGCGTGACCACAGGCCGGCCAGATAACCTTCCGTCAGTCTTGCAACGCCCCGCGCAGCATGGTTTCTGGGTTCTGAAACAGCACTCTGGAGGAAACCATGCTGGCTTATCTTACCCTTGGAACCAACAACAAGGACAAGGCACTCGCATTCTATGATGCAGTGCTCGGCGAAATGGGCGCGAAGCGCGTTTTCGCGAATGAACGGCTTCAGTTCTACGCCGCCGGCCCAGGCCAGCCGATGCTCGGAATCGGCGATACTTACGACCAGAAAGCCGCAACGGCCGGCAATGGCGTGATGCCGGCGCTCGCCTGCGCAAGCAAGGAAGTCGTCGATCAGGTCTATGCAAAAGCCATTGCAATGGGCGCAGTTGACGAAGGCGCGCCGGGCAACCGGATGCCGACTTTCTATGGTGCCTACTTCCGCGATCCTGACGGCAACAAGATCTGCGTCTGCAAACTGGGCTAGGGCAGGCGAAAATTAGGTCGGCAAACCCCTCTGGCCCGCGCCGGAGGGGTTCTTGCCTGGCCGGTCAGTCGGGCCGGTCGTCTTCGAGCTTGCCGGAGTAGAAGGCGCGCAGATCTGCGGCGAGGGACTCCAGCGCGCCGTCGTTGAGATACATCACGTGGCCGGCCTGGTAGTAGGTCATCGCCACGCGCTCCTGAGGGATGGCGTAGCGGGCGAACGTGATCTCGGCGTCGAAGAAGGGCGTGATCATGTCGAAATAGCCATTGGCGACCCAGACTTTCATCGCCGTGTTCTGGCGCATGGCGGTGGTCAGCTGCGCCGAGACATTCAGGTATCGCGGTTCCCAGTATTCGCCTTCCGGCACATCGCGGTAGTTCCAGTTCGTTGAAGCCGCCTCGCTGGAGATCACGTAGGGCCGGTCCATCTTCACGCCGAGATCAGCGGAGAGATACTGGTTCAGGAGCGCCGAATAGGACGACCCGATGGCATAGCTTGAAACGTCCGCCTCCGGAGTTTCGGCCGCATCATCTGCTTCATCGCCAAGATACCGCCCGTCGAGCCTTCCCAGCGCCACCCCCTTGTCGCGCAGCAATTCCTTCTGGAACCGCGCCATCAGGATCTTGAGGTCTGACGTCTCGATATATTCCGTGGCAAGTCCGGTGAAGTAGGCGAGGCGGTCGCGAATCCTGGCGCGCTCGTCCGGCGTCATCCGTGCGCCTTTCCAGAGTGCAGGCCCGTACTCATCGCGCGCAAAGGCGCGGGCCTCCGCCAGAAACTGCTCCTGGGGCACGCCGGTTCCGGCGCGGCCATGATACTGCGCCGCCGCCGCCATGCTCGGCAGGTAGGTGACATAGGAATAGATGTTGTCATGGACCGAGGTCGAGCCCTGATAGTCCAGCGCCTGCGAAATCAGCACCAGCCCGTTGAGCGCGATGTCGACATCTCCGGTCAGCATCCGGTTCGCGAGATAGGCGGCGCGGGTTGTCCCGAAGCTTTCGCCGATGAGGTATTTCGCTGCGTTCCAGCGCCCATGGTCAGTGATCCATATACGGATGAATTCCGAAATCGAGCCGCTATCGCCCTCCTCGCTCCAATAGTCCTTGTCTTCACCCGCGCCGACGGCGCGGCTGAATCCGGTGCCGACCGGATCGATGAACACGAGGTCCGTCACGTCGAGGATCGACAGCGGATTATCGAGCAGGGCGTAGGGCGCAGCCCCGTCATCCGCGTCTGCGTCGCTGGCGACGCTCACCCGCTTCGGCCCGAGCAGGCCCATGTGCAATCAGACCGATGCCGAGCCCGGCCCGCCATTGAACACGAACGAAACGGGGCGCGGCCCGCTTACGTTCTCGCGAATGTAGGAGATGGTGAACAGGCTCGCGGCGGGTTCACCTTCGGCATTCCTTATGTGCGTTTCGCCCGCTTCCACGCGGTAGGTCAGCTGCTGTCCGCCAAACGTGCCGGCGTGGGCGGACTTGAACATCACCGGCTGGGAAACGGGCTTTGCGGATGTCTCCGTTTCGGCTTTATCGACTCCGGCCTTGCCGGATGCGGGGGCTGCGAGGGCCGGCGCTGCCGAGGCCAGCACCAGTGCGAGGAAGCATGCCTTGAGTTTCATGGTCCGCTTAACCCCTTCATATCCGGTCCCGGCGTTGCTTCAAGAAGCTCCGCCAGAAGTCTGAAATCAAGTACAAACCTAGGCCCGGCCGAAGCGCGCGTCAAACGCACCGCAGTCCTCAGTCCACCTGGACCATCACCGGACCGGCGACCGGCCCGATCCTTGTCCAGGCTTCGAGGCGATACTCACCGGGCGGCAGGATCAGGGGCAGCGCGTCGCCCGCCAGCAGCATCAGCCGGTCTTCCGGCACCGCGAGGTCGGGATCGCCCGTGCGGCGGGCCTCGATCAGCACAGGCAGATCCGGTGACAGGAGTGCAGGCGGCACCGTGACCGCAGTTTCGCCCTCGCTGCGCCCGGACGTTTGCCGGCCTTCCCTGATCGCTGCGCGCGGAATGGCAAACACCATGCCGGCCGCCGGGCCCTGTGTTTCGCCTTCGCCGAGCTCGGGCACATAGGCCGGGTCGGCATCTGCCGGCGTACAGGCCGTCAGTGCAATGAGGAGTGGCGAAAGCCCGGTCTGCGCGGCGACGTTGTCCTTCAACGAGATCGCGGCTGCGGGATCCGCTGAGCGTGCGACATGAATGATGGCGCGGGCCCGTGGATCATTCGCAAAGATGCGGCGGCTGACCTGGGTTGCGAGCGCCGCTTGCCGGCGCAGGGACTGCTCGGCCGGGCTGAGGGATGACAATTCGCTCGAACTCGTCCACCAGACCCCGGCATCAACCAGCTGCAGCCTGCCGCGTTTCACTTCGCGAATCAGGCGCCCATGTCCGGGGTCGCGCGTGACGCGCCCTTCCGACACCAGCAACACATCCGGATGCGCCGCGCCGCCGGGGCCAAGCGTCAGGCCGTCATCGGCGTATGCGGTAAACCCGTCCGCAGCCAGGCGCGTCACCAGGTCTGTCAGGAAGGCCATCTGCGAGGCCGTGTGACGGTCCGTTTCGACGATCACGATCTGCCTGACAGTGGCAGCGCGCGCGATCATTTCAATCGGCGCGACCCATTGTTGCGGGCACCCATTATCGGGGTCCGCGCCGGGCGCGGTGTCGACCAGGTCATCGCGTCCCATGGCGCGCAGCACGTCGCCGAGCTTGTCGTTCGAGGCCGGGCTCGCACCCGCCAGATAGAGATCCGTCTGGCCAAAGAAGAAGGCGCGTGCTTCGCCGGCAAGATCAGCTTCCGCCGGCCAGTCCCGGTCCGGCGCGGACGGAGCCGGCAGCGTATCGGTTGCCAGCATGACGCGCAGCTCCGGCGTCTGCGCAGAACACGCAGCCAGGCACAGCGCGAGAAGGCAAGCCGTCCGTCTGGGCATGCGTGGAAGGTCCTTGTGCCGCCGGTCACAGGTTGCGTCCGGCAATCAACCTGCCGCGTCAACGCAACTCGCCCTGCGGGCTAGGCACCCGGCGCCCAATGCAGCCGCAGCGCGAGTGCCCGGGTTCGCCGATTGCCATTGCCCGCTTTCCAATCGGCAAGGCGGCAGCTAAGCCTGCTCCCGGGGTAGTCCAGAGGGAGGCGCGGTTAACCATGCCGGCAGGTTACGAGTGGGGTTGGGACAATGGCCGCGCGCTGATCGGAATCCTTGTCATCTACGCCTTCTGTTGGGCGCTGTCCTCGAACCGCAGGGCGCTGCCATGGAAGATCATCCTTGGCGCCACGATTCTCCAGTTCAGTTTTGCGCTCGTGTTTTTTGGCGTTCCAAAACTGCTGGGTTTTGGCGGGGCAGGTGTCGAAGACGGCGGCAACCCGGTGATCAAGGCACTCGTTGATGCGACGCGCTACGGCACCAACTTCGTCTTCGGGTATGTCGGTGACAACACGCTCGTCGCCCAGCCCTTCACGCCCTTCACCACGGCGGAAGGGCTCGTTCCGCCCTCCTTCTTCTTCCAGATCCTTCCACTGATCATCGTTGTTGCCGCGCTTTCTGCGATGCTCTGGCATTGGGGAATTCTGAGATGGATCACGACGGCCTTCGCCGCAATCTTTCGCCGGACGATGGGCATCAGCGGGCCGACATCCCTCGCGGTCTCGGCAAACGTGTTCATGGGCATGACGGAGGCGCCGCTGCTGGTGCGCCCCTACCTCAAGACCATGACGCGCACCGAGCTTCTGGTCATGATGACGGCCGGTTTTGCAACGATCGCCGGTTCTGTGATGGTCGTCTACGCGACCATGCTGGACGGCAAACTCGCCAATCCGATCACGCAGCTTTTCGTTGCCTCGATGATGGCCGCGCCTGCCGCCGTAGCAGTGGCGATGACGCTGATCCCGGAATCCGAAGTGACGAGCGACAACAACCAGCAACCGGATTTCAAGTACGCCTCCACGATGGACGCCTTCTCGACAGGCGCAACGGACGGCCTGAAGATCGTGTTCAACATTGCGACAATGCTGATCGCTGCGCTCGCGCTGCTTTACCTTGTCAATGTAGGCTTCAAGGCGCTGCCCGATGTTGCCGGATCTGCATTGTCGATCGAGCGCATCCTCGGCTGGGTGTTTGCTCCGCTGATGTACATGGTCGGCGTGCCGATGGAGGAAGCGTCTAAGTCCGGCGGCCTGATGGGCGTAAAGACCGTGCTGACGGAGTTCGTCGCGTTCATCCAGCTGGCCAATGTGCCGATGGAGGAAATGGATCCCCGCACGCGGATGATCACCGCCCATGCCGTCTGCGGCTTTGCAAACTTCGGCTCGATCGGTATCCTGATCGGCGGCCTGTCGATCATGGAGCCTGCGAGGCGCGACGATTTCCTGAAGCTCGCCTGGCACACCCTGCTCGCCGGTACGCTCGCGACGTGCCTGTCTGCAGCGGTCGTCGGCGCCCTGCCATACCAGTTGTTCTCCGGGACCTAATCACGACCTGTCATGTAGACTTAACGCTCGCTTGAGGAAAACAGCGTGGCGGCGCGCCCGGTTGTCCGCGACAAGCAGCGCTCAGGTTTCTGGCCGGGAATTGAGTTTTTGCCTTTCGTCATCAATGAACTCTTCCTCTGGCTGATCCTCGTCGGCTTCCTCGTCGGCTTCCTCGTCCAGAGGGTCGATGGCGCCCTCGGGGCGGCCTAAGCGGTGATCTCGACGACGGCGATACTGCTGATGGGAATCGCGCCCGCGCTCGCCGGCGCCAACGCACATGCGACCGAAGTGTTCACCACCGCCGCCTCCGGCACCTCGCACGCCATCGCCCGGAACATGGACTGGGATGCATTCTGGCGGCTGGCACTGTTCGGCTCGGCCGGCGCCGTGATCGGCGCCTTCCTGATCAGCCATGCCAATACGGGCTTCATCCGCCCGTTCATTGCGGCCTGTCTTCTGTTGATGGGCGTCATTGTCATCTGGAAAGGCCTGCGCCCGAATGCCAGTCCGCCGAAGATCGGCCGGGTGCGTCTGCTCGGGTTCGCCGGCGGGATGGCGGATGCTATCGGCGGCGGCGGATGGGGCCCGGTTGTGACGTCAAACCTGATTGCGCGCGGCGGTGAGCCGAGCCGCATGGTCGGCACGGTCAACATCGCGGAATTCGTCGTCACCGTTTTCGCCAGCCTCGCCTTCCTGATTGCCCTCGGGCCAACCTTTGGCAAGGCTGCGCTGGCCCTGCTGATCGGCGGCGTCGTGGCTGCGCCAATTGCCGCATGGGCCGCCCGCCGCGTGCCCCGGCAGATCCTGACGGTCGTCGTCGGGGTCGCCATCTGCCTCGTCAGCGCCTACAACCTGTGGCGGGCGTTGAGCTGAATCGCGCCCTTTTGAGGGAGTAAACGCATGCTGGTTCGCAACGGGTTGATCGTGATGGCCGTTGCGGGGCTGGCGCCTGCCGGATTGGCGCAGACGGAGCCTGCTGATCCTGTTTCGCTCGCAGACATGCGGCTCCTGCCCATTGAGGTCTGGGGCGACCGGAAGGACCGCGACCCGGGTGCGCAATCCGTCCTTGAGGCGGGTCTGATCGCCGACACGGCCGCTGACCGTCCCGCCGAAATCCTGAACCAGGCACCGGGCGTCAATATTCAGATGAATTCCGGGCAGGAGCACCTGATCGCCATCCGCTCGCCGGTGCTGACCGGCGGTGCCGGGCAGGGAAGTTTTCTCATTCTGGAGAACGGCGTGCCGACGCGCTCACCCGCCTTCGGCAACGTCAACAGTCTGATCGAGCCGCACCTCGAAATCGCGGAAGCCATCGAAGTGATCCGCGGGCCGGGCAGTGCGAAATATGGCTCGAACGCCGTACACGGACTGATCAACGTCATCCTGCCGGACGCATACGCAGGACAGTCCCTGCGCTCGAGCTATGGATCGCTTGGGCGCTGGCGCGGAGATGCTTCAGTTGATGTGGCTGAGCGCACGCGCCTCAACCTGTCCTTGATGGACGAGAAGGGCTGGCGCGACGCGACCGGAGGTCAGCAGCAAAAGTTTTCCCTCCTGACCGGGCAGGCGTTCGGTGGCTGGGATGCCACTGCCTGGCTTTCCGCCTCCAGCCTCAACCAGGAAACCGCCGGCTTCATCGAGGGCCCGCGCGCTTACGAAGACCGCGATCTCGCGGAAACCAACCCAAGGCCCGAAGCCTTCCGCGATGCCTGGTCGGCGCGCGCCGGACTGCGCCTCGAGGGCGAACTCGGCCCCGGCAAGCTGACCCTTACACCGAACCTGCACAGCCAGGGCATGGTCTTTTCGCAGCATTTCCTGCCCTATGGCGGCGTCGAGAAGAACGCCCATACCGGCGGCGGCCTGATGGCGCGCTACGATCTTGATCCGGTGGCCCGCGTCAACTGGCGGTTCGGCGCCGACGCGGATTTTGCATCCGGCTACCTTAAGGAAATCCAGCCGTTGCCGAATGCCAACCCCGCTTTTCCGCAAGGTGTGCACTACAATTACCTCGTTGAAACGCAGGTCTTCGCGCTCTGGACCGAAGCCGATGTGCAGCTCACGGACAATCTGCGCCTCCTCGCCGGCCTGCGCGGCGAGACGCATGACTATGCCTATGACACCCGCGCGCCCGTTGGCCTCAACGGCCGTTTCAATGTGCCCGCCGACCGCTCGGACGATTTCAGCTTTGTCACGCCAAAAATCGGCCTCGTCTGGGACCGGGACTGGTACAGTCTCTATGCCAACTATGCACGCGGCGGCCGGGCTCCGCAGGTGTCGGATCTCTACCGGTTGCAGATCCGCCAGGTGCCGGGCGCGGTCAAGGCTGAAACGCTCGACAGTATCGAAGCCGGTATTCGCGGAGACGCCCTCTTCGGCCATCTGGAATTCGATATCGCCGCCTACTGGATGGAGAAGGAAAACTTCTTCTTCCGCGATTCGGATGGCTTCAACGTGGTCGACGGCTCAACCCGCCATGTCGGCATCGAAGCCGCCGCCACCCTGCGCGTCGATGATCGCCTGAGTATCAGCGGTAACCTCGCCTGGAGCGATCAGACTTATACCTTCAACCGGCCGGTCGTTGCCGCGCTGGAGCGGATCACTTCCGGCAACACCATCGATACCGCCCCGGAATGGCTCGGCGATGCCCGTTTCGACTGGCAGGCGCTGGAGGCGCTTAAACTCTCGCTCACGCTCGAACATGTCGGCGAGTATTTCACCGATCCCGCCAACACCGTAACCTATCCCGGCCATACGGTCTTCGGCGCGCGCGCCAGCTGGAACATCAGCGAGACGCTGGAAGCTTCGCTGATCCTCCGTAACCTGACGGACGAAGCCTATGCCGACCGCGCCGATGTGGCCTTCGGCAACGAACGCTACTTTCCCGGGGAGCCGCTGAACGCGACCTTCGGCCTGACAAAGAAGTTCTAGGAGGAAACACATGAAGCTCTATCACAGCCCGGCCGCGCCGAACCCCGACCGCGTGGTCTATTTACTGCGCGCCAAGGGCAAGCTGGACGCGGTTGAGCTCGAAGAAGTCTCGATCATGAAGCAGGAGCACAAGCAGGCGGGCTACCGCGAAGTCTCGCCCTATGCGCAGGTGCCGGCGCTCGTGCTCGACGATGGCACGAGCATCACCGAGAGCCGCGCCATCTGCACCTATTTCGAAGGTATCTTTCCGGAACCTAACCTGATGGGCACGGACCCGAAGGAGAAGGCGCTGATCGAAATGTGGGACCGCCGCGTCGAGATGATGTTCTTCATCCAGTTCGCCGGCTGGTTCCGCAACGCGCACCCCGCCATGGCGCCGCTCGAAGTGCCGCAGAGCCCCGAAGCCGCCGCCAAGAGCGAGAAGGCCGCGCGCAGGATGGCGGAGCGTTTCAACGAGCACCTAGCTAGCCATGCCTTCGTCGCGGCGGACCGTTTCACGATCGCCGACATCACGCTTTACATCACCTGCGGCTTCTGCCGCGTGATGAAATGGGCGCCGCACAAGGAATTGCCCCACCTCGGCCGCTGGCATGCCGAGATGACCGAACGGGGATTTGCGGGCTGATCTTCAGCGCCGCTGACCCGGCTCAGGCATTCTTGATGTTCATCCCGCCATCGACCGGGATGTGGACGCCATTGAGGAAGCTCGCCGCCGGCAGAACCAGCGACAGCGTCATGTTGGCCACCTCTTCCGGGATTCCATACCGGCGCAGCGGCACGCGGCGCTTGGCGTAGATTTCCTTGTGCTCGTCGGAAATGCCCGCTGTGATGCCGGTCGTGATCGGGCCGGGGCAGATACAGTTCACCGTGATGCCTTCGCGGCCAAGGTCGACCGCAAGTCCGCGCGTCAGGCCGATCACGCCGTGCTTGGCGGCAACATACGGCGAGTTGCCCGGCGTTGCGCCGAGACCCTCCGTGGATGCAATATTGACAATCCGCCCCCAGCCATTCTTGCGCATGTAGGGCAAGGCTGCGCGGATCGCCCGCTGGTGCGAGGTCAGCATGACGTTGATGCTCGGGCCCCAGCTGTCTTCATACGCTTCCTCGCCGACCAGCGCCGGAATGGCAAAGCCCGCATTGTTGACCAGAATGTCCATACCGCCGAAATGCGCCGCCGCCTCATCCACCACGCGCTTGATCGCCGCGCCGTCGCCCACATCCAGCGCCCAGCCCCTGACATGCTTGATGCCCGCCGCCTTGATCTCCTCGACGACGATGTCGACGTTCGCCTGCTTCAGGTCGGTTACCGCAACATTCGCCCCCTCGCGGGCGAACAGGTGCGCGGTCGCGCGGCCCATGCCGCTGGCGGCGCCGGTGATCAGCGCGGTCTTGCCTTTGATGGAGCGGGAAAGCTCCTGATAGGGTTGTTGGCTCATGGCTGTTTCCTCAGTTTCTTGATGGTGCCGGAAAAATTGAGACAGGGTCGCCCCCCGGAGGTCACGATGCCCCGCACGAAGACCAGTGACCCGCCGGCGCGCAGGGTTTCTCCGCGCGCCTCGACCAACTCGCCTTCCTTTGCCCCATCGAGAAATTCCGACGTGAAGGCGACTGTCAGGCCATAGCTGCCCGCCATTGCTTCATGCGCGATGGCGAACAGGGCGAAATCGGCAAAAGTCATCAGACAGCCGCCATGTATCACCCCGGCGCCGTTCATGTGCTTGCGTGCGGCGCGGAACGCGGAAACGCCTATCCCGTCCTCGACCTGGTAATAGAACGGACCGGCCGTCTCGTGCTCGAATGGCTCGTCTTTCCAGGTCGTCCAACCCGCGAATTCGCCCGTCGTCTCGACTGTGGCCGGCATGGCGTCCCCTTTGTTCTCTGGCTGCGGCAACCATACCCTTGCGGCCCCCTTCGACAAGCGTGCCGTTGGGGCATAAAGTGCGTTTGGATAAGACGATTAGGGAGACCAAACCTATGGCCTTTGATACCGAAACCCGCGCCGCGCTGATCGAACAGGTGCGCCGCTTCGTGACTGAAACCTGCGTGCCGGTGGAAGACCAGGTCGGCGAGGAAGACGCCGTCCCCCAGCATGTCGTGGACGAGATGAAGGCGCTCGGCCTGTTCGGCATTGCCGTGCCTGAAGAATATGGCGGGCTGGACCTCGACATGGAAACCGAATGCCTGGTTGCCATGGAACTCGGCAAGACATCGCCCGCCTTTCGCTCCGTAGCGGGCACGAACATCGGCATCGGCAGCCAGGCGCTGGTCCTGTTCGGCACCGATGCCCAGAAATCGAAATGGTTGCCGGGCGTCGCCTCGGGCGATCTGATCGCGAGCTTCGCGCTGACCGAGCCCGAAGCCGGCTCCGACGCCGCCGGCCTCAAGACCAAAGCCACCCGCGACGGCGACCATTACATCCTGAACGGAACCAAGCGCTACATCACGAACGCCAACAAGGCGGACCTCTTCACCGTCATGGCGCGTACCAATCCGGACGAGCCGGGCGCGAAAGGCGTCTCCGCCTTCATCGTCGAGCGTGGCACGCCGGGCCTCTCGGTAGGCAAGCCCGAGAAAAAGATGGGCCAGCAGGGCGCGCATATCTGCGATGTGATCTTCGAGAACGCGCGCGTGCCGGCAGAAAACCTGATCGCCAAGGAAGGCGAAGGCTTCAAGGTCGCCATGAGCGTGCTTGACAAGGGCAGGCTGCATATCTCGGCGGTCGCCACCGGCGTCTCCAAACGCCTGGTCCGCGAGATGGTGAACTATGCGCTGGAGCGCAAGCAGTTCGGCAAGCCGATCTTCGAGCATCAGCTGATCCAGGGCATGATCGCTGACAGCCAGGCTGAAACCTACGCCGCCGAATGCATGATCCTCGACGCCGCCCGCCGCCGGGATGCCGGCGAGGACGTGACCATGCTGGCCTCCTCCGCAAAGCTGTTCGCGACCGAGGCTTGCGGCCGTGTGGCGGACCGCGCCGTGCAGGTGTTCGGCGGCGCCGGCTATGTCACTGATTACGGTATCGAACGCTTCTACCGTGACGTCCGCATCTTCCGCCTCTACGAAGGCACCAGCCAGATCCAGCAGATCATCATCGCCCGCGAACTCGCCCGGGCCGCCAAAGCAGGAAACCTCTGATGTTCGACCACGACCCCACAGACCCGCACGAAGTCGGCCTGAACGCAGAGCGCCTCGCGGTGATGCCCGGTTATTTCAAGGAAAACTACATCGATACCGGCAAAGTGCCCTGCATGGGCCTGCTCGTCTCGCGCGGCGGCGAAATTGCCCATGAGAGCTATACCGGATCGACCGAGATGGGCGGCAAGGAGGCAATCAGCGCAGAGACGATCTTCCGCATCTATTCGATGACGAAACCGATCACGACGCTCGCCATCATGATGTTGCTTGAGGAATGCAAGATCCGGCTCGACCACCCGGTCAGCCGCTATATTCCGGAATACAAGAACGCGGTGGTCTGGGATGGCGGCACCGCTGCTGCGCCGAAACTGCGCAAGCCGGACCGCGAGATGACCGTGCTCGATCTCGTTACCCATACGTCGGGTCTGACCTATGGTTTCCTCTTCCAGGACGAGACGGACGAAATCTACCGCCGCGAAAAGGTCGGCCATCCGAAAGATACGCTGCATGACATGGCCCGCCAGATCGGCCAGCTGCCGCTGGCTTTCTCTCCAGGCACGGAATGGCGCTACAGCCACTCCATCGACGTGCTCGGCGCGCTGGTGGAATTCATCTCCGGCCAACCGCTGGACGAGTTCTTCCGTGAACGCATCTTCGGCCCGCTGGGCATGGACGACACGGACTTCTGGGTGCCGCCGGAAAAAATCCACCGTCTGATGGCCTGCTACCAGAAAGACGCCAAGACCGGCGAGACGACCCTCGCCGATCCCGGCGGCGCAGCGTCGAAACTCTACTCGAAGCGCCCGAACCTGCTCAACGCGGGCGGCGGTCTCGCCTCCACGATGCGCGACTATCACCGCTTCGCGCTGATGCTGATGCGCGGCGGCACGCTGGACGGCGCCCGCATCATCAGCCCGAAAACGTGGGAGTTCATGCGTCAGAACCACCTGCCGGATAACCAGACCATGCGCGGCATGGGCCGTTCGGCCTTCACCGAGGTGATGGCGGACGGCGTCGGTTTCGGTCTCGGCGGTTCGGTCGTCACCGACATCGTGCAGACCCGCCAGCCCGGCAGCGACGGCACCTTCAGCTGGGGCGGCCTCGCCTCTACCTTCTTCTGGATCGACCCGGAAGAGGAACTGATCGCCATCCAGGCCACCCAGCTGATGCCGTCCTCCACCTATCCGATGCGCATGCAGTTCCAGCAGCTCGTCTATGCGGCGATCGACTGGTGAGTGAAGAGCCGAAGAACCCCGTCCGCATCGCCATCCTTGAACTGACCGCAGCGCGGGGCGCGGGCAAGACGATCGCGCCGGAAGACGCCGCCAAGGCCGTCAGCCCGGAAAACTTCGTGTGTGCTGAAGGGCGTGCGCGCCGAAGCGATCCGCCTGCACAAGGCGGGCACGATTGCGATCTGTTGGAAAGGCAAGCCGGTGGAAGATCCCGATAGGTTCAAGGGTGTACATCGCCTGGGGTTGCCGGTTTGATGGCGCTTGAACACGTGCAAAAGTAGTTTGCCGTCATCCCGGAACTTGCGGCAACAGATCCCCGGGACCCAGCCTGTCTGAACAGGCGCTGCAAGAAGTTCGGGTCCCGCACACATCCTGCGGATTTTCCGGGATGACGACACTGGGAGACTTCTAAAAGATCATGCCCAAACCGCCTGACCCCTTCCACGAGTTTGTGACCGAGCTTCTGGCCCCCATGGGCACCGTCAGTATACGGCGCATGTTCGGCGGCGCGGGCGTATTCCGGGAAGGACTGATGTTCGCGCTGCTCGGCGACGACACGGTCTACCTGAAGGCCGATGCCGCGCTCCGTGCCGACCTCGAATCCGAAGGTGGCGTGGCGTTCGTCTGGACCAGGCCCAGCACCGGCGAGGCGATCGATATGGGCTATGTCAGCCTGCCGTCTTCCGCGATGGATGATCCTGACGAAGCCAGCGCCTGGGCGAAGCGCGCGCTGGCCGTGGCAAGGGCCAAGGCCGCTGCCAGGCCGGCGGCAAAACCCCGAAGGAAAAACTGATCAGTCTGCGTCAGGCCACTTCAGGCCGCTTTGCCGGCTGGTCGAGCGAGAAGGCAAAATCGGTCGAGCCGTGTTGGCGCAGGTGATGAAGCCGCTGCCAGCCATCTTCCAGCGTGATGCCTTCGCCCTTTGGTGGCCCACCACGTCGCAAATACCGGCCCCTGGCTGCGGTCGATCTCGTTGGCGAGGCGGCGCATGCCGGGCGGATGGGTGCGGCCGCAAAAGCTGAACGCCTTCTGGTCATCCATCGAGCGCCAGATCGCCAGCGTCGAAATGTCCGGCGCACTCCATTCCGGAAGATATGGAAACGCATTCGAGAGTCGGCGCCAGCTCCCGTCCGGGGCAGCGCAGGCCATGATCCTGATGGATCAGGCCGTCGAAACTTTCGGCATCCCTGAAGATGCGCGGTAACAGGGCAACGAAAACCTGAACGAATTCATTGCTGAAGTCGAACCTGCCCACCGGCCGCGCGCAGTTCAAGTGTATGGGTCTGTATTCCATCGCGCTTTGCCCGGTTTTCCATCCGGAATTCAAGTGAGTGCGAAATGGGTCGCGTAATCTTTAAGGGAAACAAGTTTCCGCCGTGCAATCTGAGGCTACTTTCCCTTGAACACGGCCGGACGCTTCTGGAGGAAGGCGGAAACGCCTTCGCGGAAGTCCTCGGTGCGCCCGGCGTCGCGCTGTGCGACCCGTTCATTATGCAGCGCTGCGCCGAAGTCGTCATCGCACGCGGCCCAGATGCACTGTCGTGCAAGCGACAGAGCCACGGTCGGGCCCGAGGCCAGTTTCTGCGCAAGTTCCCTGGCCGTTTCCATCAGCTTCGCATCGTCGACGACGCGGTTCACGAGGCCCCATTGCAACGCTGTTTCGGCAGGAAGCTTTTCACCCAGAAGTGCCATTTCCATGGCGCGCACGCGGCCGATGGTCTTGGCGAGGAGGTAGCTCGATCCGCCATCCGGTACGAGGCCGATGCGGCGGAACGCCTGGAGGAAATAGGCGCTCTTGCCCGCGATCACGAGGTCGCCCATCAGGCCGATCGCGCAGCCGACACCGGCCGCCGCGCCGTTCACGGCCGTGATCACCGGATGCGGGTGTTCGCGGATCGCGGTGACCAGGGGATTGTAGAACGCGTCCAGCGCCTTGCCGGCATCGGGGGGCGAATCAGGATGCGCCAAGGCCGGGCCGGATCCCATGCCGCCAAGGTTTGCGCCGGAACAGAAGCCGCGCCCCTTGCCGGTCAGGATCGTGCAGCGCGCCTCCTTTGCGGCAACTTCGAAAGCGTTGAGCAGTTCGATGGCGGTATCGACCCCGCAGGCGTTCAGCGTCCTGTCATCATCGAAGGCGATGATTGCGATGTCGCCGTCGCGCTCGTAGGAAATCTTCTCGTACCTGGCCATCGCTGACGCTCCCTTGTGGTCGTTTGAGCGCGAATTAAGCCGATTGTTCCGGCGGGGAAAAGCCTCACGCGGGGGCAAGGTTCCACCGCCCCCATGGCGCAAACACTGAGCGCGCGCTATACCGTTCACACCTGACCACGCCCCTCGGGCACCTAAACTCTGGAGACCTCCAATGGCCCTCGACGGTACCCACGGCACTGGCATGCGCGCTTTGCTCGACCGGCAGAAGGCGGCCCACCTGCGCGATGGCGCGCCTTCGCTCGCCAAACGGATCGAATGGCTGGACAAGTCCATCGATCTGCTTGCGACCCATGGCGATGTTTTGAACGATGCGATGTGCGCCGACTTCGGCCACCGCTCCAAGGACCAGTCGAACCTTACCGACGTCGCCAGCTCGATCGGCGCGCTGAAGCACGCTAAGAAGCATGCCGCGAAATGGATGCAGCCCGAGAAGCGCAAGGTCGAGTTCCCGCTCGGCCTGCTCGGCTCGAAAGCGGAACTCCAGTACCAGCCGAAAGGCGTCATCGGCGTAATCAGCCCGTGGAACTTCCCGGTCAACCTCACCTTCGCGCCGCTCGCTGGCATCTTCGCCGCCGGCAATCGCTGCATGATCAAGCCATCGGAATTTACCGAGGCGACCTCCGAGCTGATGAAACAGCTGGTTGCGAAATACTACACCGCCGAGGAAGTCGTCGTCGTCACCGGCGGCCCGGACATCGGCGCCGAGTTCACCAAGCTGCCGTTCGATCATGTCCTGTTTACCGGCGCCACGTCGGTTGCCCGCCACGTCATGCGCGCCGCTGCCGACAATCTCGTGCCGCTGACGCTGGAACTCGGCGGCAAGAGCCCGGTGATCCTTGGCCGTTCCGCCGACATGCAGAAAGCCGCCAGCCGGATCATGGTCGGCAAGACGCTGAACGCCGGCCAGATCTGCCTCGCGCCGGACTATGCCTTCGTGCCGAAGGACAAGACGCAGGAATTCGTCGGCGCCGCCACCCGCGCCATCGAGACGATGTATCCGACCGGCCTCAAGGACAATGACGACTACACCTCGGTCGTGAACCAGCGCCACTTCGACCGCATCCAGGGCTATATCGAGGATGCACGCTCAAGGGGCGCAGAAGTCATCACGCTCAATCCGAAGTCCGAGAACTTCGCGCAGCAGCCGCACCACAAGATCCCGCCGACGCTGATCATCGATCCGACGGACGACATGAAGGTGATGCAGGACGAAATCTTCGGCCCCATCCTGCCGGTCAAGTCCTACAACGACGCCAAGGACGCGGTCGCCTACATCAACGCCCATCCGCGCCCGCTCGGCCTCTATTATTTCGGCGACGACGCCGCCGAGAAAGAGCTTGTGCTGAACAATACAACGTCGGGCGGCGTGACCGTCAATGACGTGATCTTCCACGTTGCGCAGGAAGACCTTCCATTCGGCGGCGTCGGTCCGTCCGGCATGGGCGCCTATCACGGCCGCGAGGGCTTCCTCGAATTCAGCCACAAGAAGGCGGTCTATACGCAGACCAACAATGAAATCCTCGCCATGATGCGTCCGCCCTACGGCGACAAGTTCCGCGGCCAGGTCAAGGCGCGCCTCAAGAAGTAGTCCGTCTGCAAACCAGATCCCGCCGATCCCCGCGGTAGCGGGGCCGGGGGGGGCAATAGCGTTCCAGGGAATATTCGATTAACCCCGCCGGGGTTTGCAGGACAGATCCTTTCCGGCGAAGCCCCCTTCCCCGGGGAAGTGGGCGCAAACTTTTCATGGGCGGCGCTTGCGGGCCTGCGCGCGAACGAACGCGTCGCCCGTTCCGGCTATCGGCATCCTGTTTTCCCTACTCCCTGGCCGCGTGGGGTTCAGCGTTAGCCTGCCGGAGAGGTCTGATGGCATAAAGCCCACCCCGGCGCGCGCCGGGATGGGCTTAACAGGAATTCTGCGTGGTCTGGCGATCAGCGCTTCTTCAGGAAGGACGGAATGTCCGATCCGAAACCTTTGACCTTCTCGGGCGCCGGTTCAAGGATCAGGTCGTCGTCCTTGCGCTTGAAGTCGCGGCCCGGGCGGTCGCGCTTCTCGCTGCGCTCGCTGGAGCGGTCCGTGCGCTCGGTCCGCTCCATGCGCGGTTGCTCCGGGCGTTCGGCACGCGGCTTGTCGCTGCGTTCACGGCGTTTGTCGCCGCGCGGCGCGCGCTCGCGCTTCGGCGCGTCCTCGCGGGCCACCGGTGCCTCGGCGATCACGTCGGCCATGACGACCGAATCGCTGGCAACAGCTTCGGCAACGGCTGGCGCGTCCTCGGTGCGTTCGCGGCGGCGCGGGCTGCGGTCACGGCTTTCGCCGCGTTCGCTGCGTCCACGCGGGCCACGGTCGCGGTCCCGGTCACGTCCGCCCCGGCCGCCCGGCCGGTCGCGTTTCTCTTCCGGTGGCAGGTTTGCAAGCTCGTCGAGCAGGCCGTCCGGCATAAAGTCCTTCACGTCCTGCTTGATCATCTTCAGCACGAAGCCCCAGGACTTCTCGTCCGCCGGTGAAACGAGCGTGAAGCTCTCGCCCGAGCGACCGGCGCGGCCGGTGCGGCCGATCCGGTGGATATAGTCTTCATCCTTGGGCGGAGGACCGAAATTGAACACCTGGCCGACATCCGGAATGTCGAGGCCGCGCGCGGCCACGTCGGAGGCCACCAGCAGCTTCAGCGAGCCGTCGCGGAAGCGTTGCAGCGTCTCGGTGCGCACCGACTGCGGCAGGTCGCCGTGGATTGGCGCGGCGTCGTGGCCATGCTTGGTCAGCGAGGCCGCCACCACATCCACTTCGACCTTGCGGTTGCAGAACACGATGCCGTTCTTCACATCGCAGGCTTCGATCACGCGGCGCAGCGCCGTGCGGCGGGCCCTGCCATCGTTCGTGGGCAGATGAACGACATGCTGGGTGATCGTCAGGGCCGCGTCCGTCGGGCGCGTCACTTCGATCTTCTTCGGATCTTTCTGGAATGTCTTGGCAAGGCGCTGGATGTCCGTCGGGAAGGTTGCCGAGAACAGCAGCGTCTGGCGGTTCGCCGGCAGCTTGGAGCAGATTTTCTCGATGTCCGGGATGAAGCCCATATCGAGCATCCGGTCAGCCTCGTCGATGATCAGCGTCTCGACGCCCATCAGCAGCATCTTGCCGCGGTCGAACTGGTCCATCAGGCGGCCCGGTGTGGCGATCAGGACATCGACGCCGCGCTGCAGCAAACCTTCCTGTTCCTTGAAGCTGACGCCGCCGATCAGCAGCGCCATCGTCAGCTTGAGGTGCTTGCCGTACTTTTCAAAGTTCTCGGAAACCTGCGCGGCAAGTTCTCGGGTCGGGCAGAGGATCAGGCAGCGCGGCATGCGGGCCCGGGCCCGGCCGGTGGAGAGACGCTGGATCATCGGCAGCACGAAGGCGGCCGTCTTGCCGGTGCCGGTCTGGGCAATGCCGGTCACGTCTCCGCCCATCAGGATGTGCGGAATGGCTTCGCGCTGGATGGGGGTGGGAATGGTGTAGCCGGATTCAAGAACGGCTTTGAGGATGTTTTCGGCGAGGCCGAATTCCGCGAATGTGGTCTCAGTCAAGGGTAGTGTCTCCGGGATGTCTGGTTGATTTGCCTGGCCACCCGAATTGGCGGCGCTCGTCCTGCGTCTTTCAGGTCCCGATGACCTGAAGAGCTGCAGCCGGGCGAATCCCATGCCCGGAACATTGCCGGCGCTTACTGCATTTTTCGGCGTCCGTATAGCCTGCAGGCGACGTTGATACTGCTTTCTGCCGTGAAAGCAGGGCGTCAGGCCTTGCACACCGGCAAAATCCGGCGCTTCCTGAGGCGCCGGACCTATCTGGCGAGGCGGGGACAGATGTCGGAAATCTTTGTATCTTATAATCGTGAAGATCTCAAAGCTGCCCAGTCGATCGTCGACGGGCTGATCGCCGAGGGGTTCGACGTCTGGATGGACCAGAACCTCCAGGCCGGCGAAAACTATGACGAGATCACCGAGGACCGCCTGCACAAGGCCCGGGCCGTCGTCGTGCTCTGGTCCAGCCGCTCGGTGAAATCCCGCTGGGTCCGCGCCGAGGCGACCATCGGCGCCCGCAAGAACACGCTGGTTCCCCTGATGATCGAGGAATGCGACCGCCCGGTCATGTTCGAACTGATCCAGACAACCGACCTCTCGAAATGGCAGGGTGACCGCAACGACCCGGCCTGGCTCAGCTTCATCGAGGTCATCCGGAAACGCCTCGCCGCGGTGCCCGTGGCATCGAAAGGCAGCGAAAGCCGGGGCGACCGGCGGGCCGCCGAAAAGCCCCGCAAGCGCGTCAAGCCGCCAAAGCCGAAGCAACGCTCCGGGGGCGGACTGCTCACCGCCGTGATGCTCACTTTCGTGTTCGGCATGGTGAGCGCCGCCGGCATCTACGTCCTGCGGCCGGACCTCGTCGCGCCGGTCCTGATACAGCTCTCGACACTTGCCGCTGCCGCGCCCGCCGCTGCAACCGCGCCTGCTGCCGAGATGATCGCTCCGGCGGCGGCGAAGGCCGCGCTGGTCGAGGAGCCGGAACCCATCCCCGAGGCGCCCGCAGAACCTGCGATTGCCACGTTCCGCGAATGCGACATGTGCCCGGACATGATCTCCATGCCCGGCGGCACCTTCCTGATGGGCGCGCCGGAAGAAGAACTTGCCCGCAACGCCTGGGAAGGTCCGCAGCGCAAGGTCGCCATGGCGCCCTTCGCGATCGGCATGACCGAAGTCACGTATGACCAATGGGATGCCTGCGTCGCAGATAGCGGCTGCGCCAACTATACGCCGCCCGCCGGCGCCAAGGGCCGGGGTCTCCAGCCCGTCGCGAAAGTCTCATGGAAGGACGCGCAGGCCTACACCGCCTGGCTGACCAAAAAAACCGGCCGGCCATATCGCCTTCCCTCCGAAGCCGAATGGGAATTTTCCGCCCGCGCCGGCACCACGACACCGTTCTGGTGGGGTGCGCTGTTCGAGGCGGACAAGGCCGGCGCCGGCCCGGAGCCGCAGGGTGTCGACACGCTCCCCGCTAACGCCCTCGGCATCGCCGGCGTCTCCGGCAACCTGCGCGAATGGGTGCAGGACTGCTATGTCAACACTTTCGCCAACGCCCCGCTCGATGGCCGGGCCGTGGAAATGGCTGCCTGCAAGCTGCGCGTCGTGCGCGGCGGCTCCTACAAGTCAACGCCGGCCGAGCTGCGCGTTGCCGCCCGGGCCCGCATCGACAGCGCCGCCCGCGACGACCTCACCGGCTTCCGCGTCGCCGCGCAGCCCTGAGCGCCGCTTCACGGCTGCAGGCTGCGATAGTTCAGAATGTCCTGATGCAGATCATCCAGCACCCGCCTGGACCGCCCCCAGTCTGACGACTGCCCCTCGAACACCACTGCGCTGGACACCAGCGTGCCCTCCGGCCGGCGTTGCAGCGTCATCGACAGCTTGCCTTTCCAGGTCGTCAGGCTTGACGGAATCTCGGCCTGCACGACGCAGCCATCGGTGCCTTCATGCACGGCCACCAGCGTCTGGTTCCGGCTCGACAGGGCGCAGAGGATCGCCGCCAGCACGCGGCCGTAAGACGTCGCGTAACCGTTCATCGCGTCCTTGCCGGTTTTGACGCCCATCTTGGCATAGAGCGGTGTTGCGATCTCCGCGATCAGCTTCATGGGCACCCCGCCTGATCCTGATGCATCGAGGATCGGCTGGGCCAGCTTCAGGAATTCCTCGCCGGACATGCCGGCCTTGCTGACCTTGGCGGCGTCCGCGATCAGCGCCTTCACCTCCGGGTGTCCCAGCACGGCGCGGTAGTTCGTCGTCTCGCGCCAGTCTTCCAGCGAAGCGGTTTCGGGCGCGGCAGCGGCCTCGCTGACCGCCGCCGCCTGCGCATCACGCATCAGGCGTGTGCCGCAGACGGCGCAGAAAACATGCTCGGGCGCCGCCGCATTGCCGCATTGGGTACAGAACATTCGGAGGTCTCCCCTTCCCGAACCGGAGAGGGGAATCTAGCCGTTTCAGGCGCCCGCGTCAGCCAGGTTCTGGTTGGCGAAGTCCCAGTTCACGAGGCTGTTGAGGAATGTGTCGATGTAATCCGGGCGGCGGTTCTGGAAGTCCAGGTAATAGGCGTGTTCCCAGACATCCATGGTCAGCAGCGGCGTCGTGGCGGCCTCGGTCAGCGGCGTCTCGGCATTCGGCGTCTTGCTGATCACCAGCTTGCCGCCCTTATAGGACAGCCAGGCCCAGCCGGAGCCGAACTGCGTGGCGCCCGCAGCCTTGAACTCCTTCACGAAATTGTCATAGCCGCCAAAGTCGCGCTCGATCAGGTCGGCCACCTTGCCATGCGGCTTGCCGCCGCCGCCAGGCTTCATCGAGTGCCAGTAGAACGTGTGGTTCCAGACCTGCGCGGAATTGTTGAAGACGCCGGCCTTGGCCTTGTCGCCGGCGGAATCCATGATGACGTCCTCGAGCGAAGCAGTTTCGTGCGGGGTACCCGCCAGCAGGCCGTTGAGGTTCGTCACATAGGCCTGGTGGTGCTTGCCATAGTGGAAATTCAGCGTCTCCTCGGAGATGTGCGGGGCGAGGGCGGTGCGCAGATAGGGCAGCTCGGGCAGGGTGAACGCCATGGGAAAAGGTCCTTTATTGCGGTTTTGATGTCTTTCGCTTTGCAGCGGTTTCGCACATATGGGGTCCATGTCAAACGAGACCAGACCCCTGACAAAGACTCCCTGGGCCGAGATCGACAAGCGGGTCCGCCGCGTCGATGAAGACCGCTGGATTTCGAGCCGTTTTGCCCCTGCGGAACAGCGCCGCGCCCTGACCGCGCTCTATGCGCTGAATTATGAGCTTGTCCGCGTGCAGGAAGTTGTCAGTGAGGAAACCCTCGGCCTCATCCGGTTCCAGTGGTGGCGCGAAGCGATAAGTGAAATCGAGGCGGGCAAGGCCCCGCGCGGGCATGACGTCTGCCTTGCGGTTGCCGAGGAAGCCGGCCAAGGCCGCTTGAAGACGGGCGCGCTGCAGAAGCTCGTGGATGGCTATCAGACCGCCTTCGTCGAACAGGACCGCACCAAGGAGCCCGAGGCCTGGGTCGCGCTCGCCGCGGCCAACATCCTTATCCCGGTGCACAACTGGGCCGAGGAAATACGCAGCGTCTCTGCCGCCTACGCCGCCGTCCGCCGCAAGGCCGGCCACGCCTTTGGCCCGCACGTGTCCCCGGCTCCCAAACCCCTGCGCCCCGCCATCGCCCACTTCCGCCTCCGCAAGCTCTATTGCGAAGGCAGGGCGCCCAACCCGCTGTCCAAACGCTTCTCGATCATGAAAGCCATGAACACCGGCGAAGTGTAATCGCGGCGCAGGCGCAAGTTTCGACGAGCGCCTGCATCCAGCCCCCAAAACGGCCCTGCATTGATCGTCATCCCGGAATTTGCGCAGCAAATGTCCGGGACCCAGACTTTCCTGTTTCATAGAAATTTCTGGCTCCCGGTCTTCGCCAGCGGGGAAACCGGGATGACGACCGGCTGAAGTTTCTTCGGCCCGTCGAATGCGGCCGGGTTAGTCTCCCGTCATGTCCGCATTCTTCAGCATCCGGAGCGGTCCGTACTTGCGCCGCTACTTCGACGCGGTGCACCCGTTCTTCTGGCCGGTGTTCTACTGGCGGCTGAAGCAGGCCTGGTTGTTCCTGCAGCGCGAAAAGCGGACCTCTGTCCTCCTCGCCGTCACCTGGTGGCGCAGCGTCGGCATCGTCTGGCTCGGCGACAGGCTCCAGCCCCCCGATCCACAACCCCCTCGCACTGACAAAGCCTCGATGGGACGATCCCGTCTGGTCCAGCGATGCGTCGGTTGTCTCGGCAAACCTCGCGGCGGCCAAGACGCTGCAGCATTGTCCTATCCTCCCTGGCGAAGCGGGCGGAGGTGGCAGCCCGCATCGCGGGCGGACGGAGGGGGGGCGCCTGCACTTCAAAATACCAGCTAGCCCTGGCCCATTTCCGGAAATCACAGATTTCGCAAACCAGCCAGCCACCGCTGCGTCCGGCCGCGTCTGCTGCACGGAACCATCGCAGCCGCTGCCGCGTTTAACTCCTGCCTCCACAAGGACTCCCCAAATGAAAATCGCCCACCTTCTCCCCATGGCCCTGCTGGCCGTTACGTCATGCGCCTCTGAACAAACCGCTCCCGTGTCCACCGGCTTCGGTCCGTCGCCGCAGCTTCCCGCCCCGGAGAAAAACCTGCTGCCCACGGTCAAGGTTGCCACCGCCGAGATCTGGCCGGAAGGCGAGATGCCCATAACAGCGGCAGGCTACGCGCTGACGGAATTTGCGCGCGGCCTTGATCACCCCCGCTGGCTCTATGAACTTCCGAACGGTGACATTCTCGTCGCCGAGTCCAACGCGCCGCCCAAAGAGGAAGGCAAGGGCGGTATCCGCGGCTTCTTCATGAAGCGCGCCATGGCCAAGGCCGGCGCCGGCGTCCCCAGTGCAAACCGCCTCACCCTGCTGCGGGACGCCGACGGAGATGGCACCGCCGAGATCAAGACGAGTTACATGACCGGCCTTGATTCGCCGTTCGGCATGACGCTGATCGGCGACACGCTCTACATTGCAAATGCCGGCGGTATCGTCCGTGTTCCGTATATAACGGGCGAGACGGCCAACACCGCTGCACCGCAATCCTTCTTCCCGCTGCCGGGCGGCCCGATCAACCATCACTGGACCAAGAACATCGTCGCCAGCGCAGACGGCTCGACCATCTATGCCTCCGTCGGCTCCAACAGCAATATCGTCGAGAATGGCATTGAGGCCGAAGCCGGCCGGGCCGCGATCTGGGAGATTGATGTCGCAACGGCCACAGGCCGTGTCTTCGCCACGGGCTTGCGCAATCCCGTCGGCATGGATTTCGCAGCAAACGGCACGCTCTATACGGTCGTCAACGAGCGCGACGAACTCGGTCACAATCTCGTCCCGGACTATCTCACCTCCGTCAGGGATGGCGCGTTCTATGGCTGGCCCTACAGCTATTACGGCCAGAACGTCGACACGCGCGTGACGCCGTCCGATCCCGGCCTCGTCGCCAGCGCGATTGCGCCTGACTATGCCCTCGGCGCCCACACGGCGTCTCTCGGCCTTGATGTGACGGACGGCAGATCGCCCGGCATGTCCGCTGCCTTCGGCCCCGGCGCCTTCATCGGCCAGCACGGTTCCTGGAACCGCGACCCGCGCAGCGGCTATGAAGTGATCTTCGTGCCGTTTGGCGCGGACGGCCCGGAAGGCCTGCCGCAGAAAGTCCTCACCGGTTTCCTGCAAGGCGACCTGGCGCGCGGCCGGCCGGTCGGCGTGCAACTGGATCAGCGCGGCGGGCTTCTGGTCGCTGATGATGTCGGCAACCGGGTGTGGCGGGTGACCAAGGACCAGGACTAGCGGCCTACTCTGCCGCCGGCAGCAGTTCGCCCACGAGCCAGGCGTCAAAATCCTCAAGCGCGCGGATGGCCTGCGCCATCTTTTTCGACTTGCCCTTGTCCTTACCGCGCCGGCGTTTGCCGTCGGCGCCAGTCTTCGAATAGTCCTCGATGTCCGGGAACAGGCCGAAGTTGACGTTCATCGGCTGGAAGGTCTGTCCCGCCGCGAGGTGGCCACCGGTGATATGATGGACCAGCGCGCCCATCGCCGTCGTCGCCGGCGGCGGCTCCAGCGTCCGGCCCAGCCGCTCGGCGGCGGCGAGGCGTCCGGCGAGCAATCCCATCGCCGCGCTCTCGACATAGCCTTCGACACCGGTCACCTGTCCCGCGAAGCGCAGGCGCGGCATCGTCTTCATGCGGAGCTGTCTGTCGAGCAGTTTCGGCGAGTTGAGGAAGGTGTTCCGGTGAATGCCGCCAAGCCGTGCGAACTCGGCCTTCTCGAGGCCGGGGATCATGCGGAGCACGTCCGCCTGCGCACCATGTTTCAACTTGGTCTGGAAGCCGACCATGTTCCACAGGGTCCCAAGCGCATTGTCCTGCCGTAGCTGCACGACGGCGTGTGCCTTGACGGCGGGATTGTGCGCATTGGTCAGCCCGATCGGCTTCATCGGGCCGAAGCGCAGCGTCTCGCGTCCACGCTCCGCCATCACCTCGATCGGAAGGCAGCCCTCGAAATAGGGCGTGTTCTTCTCCCAGTCCCGGAACTCGGTTTTTGGCGCCGCGAGCAGTGCATCCAGGAAGCGGTTATACTCTTCCTCAGTCATCGGACAATTGATGTAGGCTGCCGCATCGCCGCTGGGCCCGGCCTTGTCATACCGGCTCTGGCGCCAGGCCTTGTCCATGTCGACGGTGTCGAGATAGATGATCGGCGCAATCGCATCGAAAAAGGCGAGGTCGGTCTCGCCGGTATGTGCGCGGATCGCTTCGGCCAGCGCCATCGAGGTCAACGGCCCGGTCGCAACGATCACCGAGTCCCAGTCCTCCGGCGGGATGCCGCCGATTTCCTCGCGGACGATCGTCACCAGCGGATGCGCTTCCAGCTTCGCCGTCACCGCCTCGGCAAAGCCTTCGCGGTCAACCGCAAGCGCGCTGCCGGCCGGCACCTGGTGCACCTTCGCCGTGGTGATGATCAGGCCGTTTGCGCGGCGCATCTCCTCATGCAGCACGCCCACGGCATTACTGGTATGGTCGTCGGACCGGAACGAATTGGAGCAGACGAGTTCCGCCAGCTGGTCAGTCTGGTGGGCTTCGGTGCCGCGCGTTCCGCGCATCTCGTGCAAGATGACGGGCACGCCGGCTTGCGCGATCTGCCAACTGGCTTCGGAGCCGGCCATGCCGCCGCCGATTACATGGATGGGTTTCAGGGTCATGCCCGGGACATGGGGCCGCCGGGCCGGGCGCGTCAAGATGGCGTTTGCCCCCGCGCCGCGCGCGTCTTACGTGTCGCGGTGATGAGCGCGAACATTTCGGTACGCAACCTCGTGAAGGAAGGCTGGCAGCAGGGCCTCTCGGCGCTGGGACCCAACCTGCGCTGGCTGGGCCTGTTCGCGCTTGCCGGCGGCTTCTACAGCGCAAGCCTGCGCCTCGAGGGCAACCTTGCCGCCCCGCTGGCGATGGCGATCCTCACCTTCGGCGCCGGCATCCAGCTCTCGCGCGGCCTTTACCGCAGCCTGACCGGCCCGAGAACCGGCGGCTTCCTTGCGCTCGCGCATGCCAACCTGGCGGTCTATCTCGCCTTCCTGTTCATCGGCTTCTTCATCGGTTTCTTCCTGATGATCCTGCCAGGCATCCTGATCGAGGCGCAGGGAGAATACGAATTGGGCGCCGATGTTGCGCCCGAACTTGTCCAGCAGGCCTTTATGGAGATGCTGCCGACGCCTTACGGCATCGTCTACCTTCTCGTCGCCGCAGCTGGATTTGCCATTCTCGCCTACTTCGCCTTGCGCCTCACGCTTTACGGCGTTGCCACCATCGACCGGGGTAAGGCGCATGTGTTCCAGACCTTTCCGTGGACCAAGCGTCATCTCAAGGCGCTGGCGGCAGCGTCGCTGGCCACCCATGCCGCGCCTTTTGCAGCCGGGATCGCGGCGAACGCGGCGCTCCGGTCCGTCTTGCCGGATACAATGGCCGGATACGTCATCGAAGGCGCGGCCGGCATCCTGCTTTTCGCGCCCTTTCTGATGGCCGGGCACGGGATGGCTGCGGCCGCCTACCGCCGGCTGAGGCCCGAGGCGGCCATCCCGGCGCCCGTCGCCGGTTGATCGGCAGGGCCGAACGCGGTTAGGCTAGCTGATGCGGAGGAACGCTGCTTGATCCGGGGCTTCACCTTCGAGCGCGCGATCAGCTGGCCGTTCACGGCGCCGCATGCCGCGACCTTTCCCTGGATCTTCGGGCTTGCCTATGCCCTCGTTTTGATGGCCGTTTTCGGCGCCCTGGCCCTGCTGGGAGCCGATGACTTTGCGGGCTGGATCGCGGCGCTCGAAGTGGCGGAAGGCAGCGTCAATCCGGACGCAGGCTTCAATGCCCTGTTCGGCAGCTTTGCGAGCGTTATCCTGTGGTGGGCGCTCGGCGTCCTCGCAAGCTGGATACTTTGGGCGAAGTTCGAGACCGCCTCGCAGCGCCGCTATATCCGGAATGGGCCCTTCTCGCTCGGCTTCGGGACGGATGAAGCGCGCATGATGGTCGTCGGCCTGCTCTGGGGGCTGGCCGGACTTGCAATGGTTGCCGCGCCGGCGTTCCTTCTCATTCGCGCCGTGTCATCTGCGGCAGGGTTGTCGATCATCGGCGCCCTTGCCACCGAAGACATGCAGGAACGCACGATCGGCAGCCTTTTCGGTGCGCTCGGCTTGTGCGTCCTGCTTTTTCCCCTCTACACCTTCTTCGCAACCCGGCTTGCGCCCTGCTTTGGCTTGACCGTCCGTGAAAGGAAGATCCGCTTCTTCGACGCCTGGAATGTCTCGCGCGGGCGGGCATGGTCGATCCTTGGTGCCTATGTCATCCTGGGGGTTGGAGGCAGTATTGGTGGGCAGGTGATCAACGGCATCGCTCAGGCAATCGCCGCGCCGGCAACAATGGATCTTTTCAGTGAAGCCGAACGAGGCGCCGATGTTCGTGTTCTGTTGCTGTCGCCGCAATTACTGGTGCCGATGGGCTTCTGTTTCTTCATTTCCCTGTTCGTGCAGGGCGTGTTGCAGCATGTTGTCGGTGGCCCTGCGGCCTTTGCCGTGCGCCATGATCTGCGGGGCGGTATCGAGGAAGAAAACCAGATCGAAATGTTCAGCTGAGGAAGGGGTGACGCGAGCATGACCGAAGACAGGATAAGCCTGACGGGGGCGACTGCCCATTTCCTGCATACGGAAGGCCCGCGGGGTTTCCTGCTCCGGTTCGCGCTCGTTTATGCCGTGGTGACCCTCGTGTTGCAGGCCATCGGCCTCTGGACTCAGGCGCCGGTCTACGAGCTTTACCTGCGCGCCATCGTCGAGAATGAGGGCGACATCACGCCATATGCAGATGAGCTTGCGGCCCAGTCGATGCGCGCCAATATCGGCTCGCTCGTCGTGCTTGCGTTCAGCCTTGCGCTCTGGGTCGTGTTCGAGGCGGCGAGCCAGCGGCGGTACCTACGGGCGGAAGGGTTCGGTCTCAAGCTTGGCGCTGACGAGGGACGTCTTGCGGTTGTCGGTCTGATCTGGTTCGCGCTGCTGATTACGGGCTATTTTGCTCTTGGGCTTGGTGCGATCATTCCCGGCTTGATCGTCGGCATGATTGCCGGCGCGCCAATCGGCGCGGCGCTGGGAGGCCTGGTATTCCTGACAGGGCTTGTCGCTGCGCTCTACCTGTTTGCACGGCTGTCGCCGGCCGCGCCGCTGACGATCCGTGACCGGCAAATCCGCTTCTTCGAAAGCTGGGGCATCACGAAAGGCCATGGTTGGTCACTGGCGGGCAGCTATTTTGCGCTGTTCGCCGCCTTCGCGCTGGTCTCGCTCATCCTTTATGCCGTCCTGTTCTTCCTTGCCTTCGTGCTCGTCGCGCCGGCGATCGATTCGAGCGCCGGCGGCGAGACGGCAGGCGCTGTCCTGTCCGTCATGTCCCAGCCCGCCTTCTGGGGACCCATGGCCTTCTTGATGCTGCTTGTGCTGATGGTCTTCGGCGTATTCACCCATGCCCTCGGCGGGCCGGCGGCATGGGTGGTGCGTCAGAACTCGTATCAGGGCGGCACGGTGATCACTGAAACGTTCGAGTAGGGGGAATCGCTACTTCGCCCCTGCGCCTGCCTTTGATTTCCTCGCGGGTTTCTTTACCTTTTCGTCCGCTGGCGGAGATTTCGCCGCAGTCTTTTCGCGCTTGTTGCGCAGGGCGCGGCGTTCGTCTTGGCGCCGGAAGGTCTCGGCGAGGAACCGGCCGGTATGGCTCTCGGGGATTGCCGCAATGTCTTCCGGCGTGCCGGCAGCGATCAGCATGCCGCCGCCATCGCCGCCTTCGGGGCCTAGGTCGAGCACCCAGTCAGCGGTCTTCACCACGTCGAGGTTATGCTCGATGACGATAATCGTGTTGCCTGCGTCGACCAGTTCGTGCAGCACTTCCAGCAGCTTCTTGACGTCCTCGAAATGCAGGCCCGTGGTCGGCTCGTCGAGGATGTACAGTGTGCGGCCTGTCGCACGCTTCGAGAGTTCCTTGGCAAGCTTGACGCGCTGGGCCTCGCCGCCCGACAGCGTCGTCGCCTGCTGGCCGACTTTCACATAGCCGAGGCCGACCTGGTTCAGCGTGTCGAGTTTCGAGGCAATCGCCGGAACGGCAGCGAAGAATTTAGCGCCGTCTTCGACCGTCATGTCCAGCACGTCGGCAATCGACTTGCCCTTGAACAGAACTTCCAGCGTTTCCCGGTTGTAGCGCTTGCCCTTGCAGGTCTCGCAGGTGACGTAAACATCCGGCAGGAAGTGCATCTCGATCTTGATGACGCCGTCACCCTGGCAGGCCTCGCAGCGCCCGCCCTTGACGTTGAAGCTGAACCGGCCGGCCGCGTAGCCGCGCGCCTTTGCTTCCGGCAAGCCGGCATACCAATCCCGGATCGGGCCGAAAGCGCCGGTATAGGTTGCCGGGTTCGAGCGCGGTGTGCGCCCGATGGGCGACTGGTCGATGTCGATCACCTTGTCGAGATGCTGCAGCCCGTCGAGACTGTCATACGGCGCGGGCGAATCCGATGAGCCGTTGAGCTTGCGGGCGAGCGCCCTGTAAAGTGTCTCGATGATCAGGGTCGACTTGCCGCCGCCGGAGACGCCGGTGACGCAGGTGAACGTGCCGAGCGGTATCGAGGCGGTGACACTCTTGAGATTGTTGCCGCTCGCACCCTTCACCACGAGGCTGCGCGAGCCCTTGGTGACCGGGCGGCGTTTCGGAATCGCGATCTCGCGTGTGCCGTTGAGATAGTCCGCCGTCAGACTTTTCTGGTTGGCCATCACTTCGGCAGGTGTGCCCTGCGCGATGATCTGGCCGCCGTGCACGCCGGCCGCCGGACCCATGTCGATGACATGGTCGGCGGTTAGGATCGCGTCCTCGTCATGCTCGACCACGATGACCGAATTGCCGAGATCGCGCAGGCGGCGGAGCGTCACCAGCAGGCGTTCGTTGTCACGCTGGTGCAGGCCGATGGAGGGCTCGTCGAGCACGTAGAGCACGCCGGTGAGGCCGGAGCCGATCTGCGAGGCAAGCCGGATGCGCTGGCTTTCGCCGCCGGACAATGTGCCCGAGGCGCGGCCGAGGGAGAGATAATCGAGGCCGACATCATTGAGGAAGTTCAGCCGGTCGTTGATTTCCTTGAGGATGCGCGCGGCGATTTCCTTCTGCTGTCTGGTCAGCGTCTTGTTGACGCCGCCGAACCAGTCCCCCGCCTTGCGGATGGAGAATTCGCCCGCCTGCGAGATGTCGAGGCCGGCGATCTTCACGGCGAGGGCTTGCGGCTTCAGGCGCTTGCCGCCGCAGGCCGGGCACGGCGCGGCGGACTGGAAGCGCGCTATCTCCTCGCGCACCCAGGCGCTGTCGGTTTCGCGGTAGCGCCGCTCCAGGTTCGGGATCACGCCTTCAAAGGTTTTCTTCGTCTTGTAGGTGCGCATGCCGTCATCATAGAGAAACTGGATTTCCTCCTCGCCGGTGCCGTGGAGGATGATGTCCTGGATCTTCTCGGGCAGCTTGTTCCAAGGCTTCGTCAGGTCGAACCGGTAATGCGCGGCCAGCGCCTGCAGCGTCTGCGTCTGGTAGGGCGAGGTGGACTTTGCCCAGGGCGCGATGGCTCCGTCGAGCAGGCCGAGGTCCTTGTCCGGAACAATCATCGCCGCGTCGATCTTCAGCTGTTCGCCGAGACCGTCGCAGGAGGGGCATGCGCCGAAGGGATTGTTGAACGAGAAGAGCCGCGGCTCGATTTCCGGTATCGAGAAGCCGGAGACCGGGCAGGCAAAGTTGGCGCTGAAATTGATGCGTTTCGCTTCGGTCGCGCCGGGCTCGAGATCGGCATACTCGGCAATGGCGATGCCCTGAGCGAGGCCAAGCGCGGTCTCGAAGCTTTCGGCGAGGCGCTGCTGCATGCCTTCGCGCACGACAATCCGGTCAACGACTACATCAATGTCGTGCTTGAATTTCTTGTCGAGCTTTGGCGGGTCTTCCAGTTCGTGGAAGGTGCCGTTGACTTTGACGCGCTGGAAGCCGTTCTTCAGCAGCTCGGCGAATTCCTTGCGGTACTCCCCTTTCCGACCACGGACGATGGGGGCGAGCAGGAAGAGACGCGTGCCGTCCGGCAGCTCCATCGTGCGATCGACCATCTGGCTGACGGTCTGGCTCTCGATGGGCAGGCCGGTGGTCGGCGAATAGGGCACGCCGACGCGGGCCCAGAGGAGGCGCATGTAGTCGTAGATCTCGGTAACCGTGCCGACGGTGGAGCGCGGGTTGCGGCTGGTTGTCTTCTGCTCGATGGAAATCGCTGGTGAGAGGCCCTCGATGCTCTCGACGTCCGGCTTCTGCATCAGCTCGAGGAACTGGCGGGCATAGGCCGAAAGCGATTCCACATAGCGGCGCTGGCCCTCGGCATAGATCGTGTCGAACGCCAGCGAGGATTTGCCGGAGCCCGACAGGCCTGTCATCACCACAAGCTCGCCGCGCGGGATGTCCACGTCGATGTTCTTGAGGTTGTGTTCCTTAGCGCCGCGCACGCGGATGAAGGGGGACTCGGCCATAGGCGTTCGGGCTCGCTCGGGAGGAAAGAAAGACGGAAAAGGGCTTTATACGGTGTCTTTGGGGGTTTTGTTGCGGGAGAAAAATGCCTCGGTCCTGGTCTTGTCGGGCAAGGCCCTCGATATGATCACGAACCAGGCGATGGCCAAGACCAGCATGGCAGCAACAATAAAGGCGGTAAGGGCGTCAGGCATCTGCTGATCTCTTCAAACAAACATGGGCGCAACAGCCTTCCCGCTATTTGTGGCGCGAGTCCGGGTTGACGACAAGAACAAAGTGTGAACACATGGCGGAGCTGCTTTTGGCCGCAGCCGAAAGCGCCGGTGGAATTCCTCGCCTGCGAGGCGACATTTCGGTAGTCCGGGAGTATCAGAGTTCGAATCGACAGCGAAACAGACAAAACGGAGGTCCTCATGGCGGGCTCAGTGAACAAGGTGATCCTGGTGGGCAATCTGGGTGCGGACCCGGAAGTGAAGCAGTTCCAGAACGGCGGGCAGGTGTGCAACCTGCGGATCGCGACGTCCGAGAACTGGCGCGACAAGGCAACCGGGGAGAAAAAGGAAAAGACCGAGTGGCATGCCGTCTCGATCTTTTCGGAGGGGCTCGTGAAGGTCGCCCAGAGCTATCTCAAGAAAGGCTCGAAGGTTTACATCGAAGGCAAGCTGCAGACCCGCAAGTGGCAGGACAAGGACGGCAATGACCGCTACACGACCGAGATCGTGTTGCAGGGCTTTGACGCGACCCTCGTGATGCTCGACGGGCGCGGCGAAGACGGCGGCGCCGGCAGCGGCGGCGGTGGCCGCGACATGGGCTTTTCGGGTAGCGGCGGCGGCGGCGCGAGCCGGACGATGAGCGGCCCGAAGGAGAGCTTCAACCAGGACCTCGACGACGAGATCCCGTTCTAGGCCGCAGGGCGCCCGGGCAAGGCCGGTGATGATCGGGCGGTTGCTCTGTTACCTGACTGGGCTTGCCCTTCTCATGCTGCCAGGGTTCGCCTCGCCGGTCTGCTGCCACATTCCGGGCGGGGACCCGCTGGAACAGGCGCTGCTCGCTGAGGGCATTGATCCATCGGCCGCCGCTTTGGTGGTCTACCGGCTCGAGGACGAGCGGACCTGGATGTCCGGCGGCGATCGGATATTCAGGCGTTTCACGCCAGCTTCGACCTCGAAAATCCCCCATACGCTGCTCGCTTACGAGACAGGCGCCGTGACCGGGCCCGGCGAGGAGTTCCGGTGGGACGGCCAGAAACGCTTCGTCGACAGCTGGAACGAGGATCAGGATTTCGCATCCGCGTTCCAGCGCTCCACTGTGTGGATTTACCAGATCGTCGTGCCAAGGATCGGCGCGGAACAGCTGACGGCCGCCTTTGAGGCCTTCGGCTATGGCAATGGCGACATCGGTGGGCCGGAGGCGATCAGGCGCTACTGGCTCGAAGGGCCGCTGCAGATTTCGGCGGCGGAGCAGGTCGCGTTCCTGTCGCGCCTCGTGCGCCGGACGCTGCCGCTCTCGGCGGCGACGTACGAGACGGCGATTCCGGTCATGCAACTGGCACGCGGCGAGGGCTGGACGCTCTACGGCAAGACCGGCTGGAAAAGCGTGGACGGCGAGATGGACATCGGCTGGTTCGTCGGCTGGGCAGAACAAACTGCCGGCGGCGCCCCGGGCACCTACGCTTTTGCGCTGAACATGGACATGCCCGGCGGCATGCTGGAGGCGCCGAAACGGCGCGCGGCAGTAGAGCGAGCGCTGCGGTCCATTGGCGCGCTAACGGAAGCCGATCAGGGCAGCTAGATTTCCACGAGCGCGCTCGTCTCCAGACCGCTCGCTTTCAGTGCGCCGCCGATGACGTGGGTGGTCCCGTCAAGCGAGCGGCGCCAAGGCCGCGGCGCGGAGGGGGCATGGGATCAATGCCCGCCCAGGTATCGCGCGTCAGATAGTAGACCCTGGCTTCGCGATAGACCCCGCCCCCCATTGCCGAAATACTCGCCGCCGAAGGCGCAGAGCCTGCCGCCAGGTTCGGCCGCTGCGAGGCCGCCTTTTCGCCTGCGGCACCGGGGTGGCGGTGCGCCAGCGGTCCTCTGCGGGGTCATAGACTTCGTGCACCGCCGTGTTGCCGCCGGTCACGCTGCGCCCGCCCGCAAAATGCAAGAGGCCCGTGCCGCCCACCAGCATCACCGCTTCGGCGCAAGGTGCGGGCAAGGCCGGGGCGGGCCTCCAATTGCCCTTTATGACATCGAACACCCAGCCGCTCGCCTCCATGGTCCAGATCGCCTCGGGCGCGGGCGATTCAAAGCCGCCGAAGGCCAGGAGCTTGCCGCGCCAGCAGATCAGGTGCGGATGGCGGCGGGCGGCGGGCAGGGGCGCGGCGGCGCGCCAGCCTTTTCCGTCCGGGCGCCAGACATGATGGGCATCGGTGGAGCCGGTGATCTGTCCGTTCACCGCGATGAAGCCGCCGGCAAGGTGAATGGCCCCATCATGCGCGCAAGCGTAGATTTCCTGGACCGGGAAGGGCAGCGGGTCGCCCATTGACCAACCTTGGGCAGTTCCCGTTTCCAGCGAATGCCCATCCGCAGGCGAGGCCTTGCAGGCGCCGGCGAAAAGGCTGGCCGAAAGGGCCAGAAGGGCGGGTCGGCGGTCAGTTCGGGGGCGGGGGCCGGCGAGATGGCAAACTCCTGTTCCGGGGAGGCGGAAAACACCGGTAAAGCCCGACGCTGACTGTATTTACCGGCATCTGCACGGTAGCCCTCTGGCGGGGCGGCTGCTAGTCTCAAAACCAGCGGAAAACGGCGATTCGGGACCCATGTTCACGGACATCGCCAGACAGATGCAGAAGGCCTTCCCATGAGTGACGACACGACCCCTCCGGACGAACCGGAAACCCCGGAAAGTGGCGGCGGTCCGCCGCGCCCCGCGGATGGTATCGAGCTGATCTCGATCGAGTCCGAGATGAAATCCTCGTATCTCGACTACGCGATGAGCGTGATCGTCAGCCGGGCGCTGCCGGACGTGCGCGACGGGCTGAAGCCGGTGCACCGGCGCATCCTCTACGCCATGAACGAGAACGGCAACACGCCGGACAAGCCTTACAAGAAGTCCGCCAACATCGTCGGCTCGGTGATGGGCAACTACCACCCGCACGGCGACAGCGCGATCTATGACGCGCTGGTGCGCATGGCGCAGCCTTTCTCGATGGGCGTGATGCTGGTCGACGGCCAGGGCAACTTCGGCTCGATCGACAACGACCCGGCCGCCGCCATGCGCTACACCGAGAGCCGGATGTCGAAGGAGGCGACCTATCTCCTCGCCGATATCGACAAGGATACGGTCGACTTCCAGCCGAACTATGACGGCTCGCAGAAAGAGCCGATGGTCCTGCCCGCGCAGTTCCCGAATCTGCTGGTCAATGGCGGCGGCGGCATCGCGGTCGGCATGGCGACAAACATTCCGCCGCACAACCTCGGCGAAGTGATCGACGCGACGCTGGCGATGATCGAGAACCCCGCAATCGACGAGGACGCCCTGTGCGACATCGTTCCGGGGCCGGACTTTCCGACGGGCGGCCTGATCATGGGTCTTTCGGGAAGCCGCAAGGCAATGCTCACGGGGCGCGGCAGCGTGATCGTCCGGGCAAAGACGGATATCGAGAAGGCCAAGAATAACCGCGAAGCCATCATCGTCACGGAAATCCCTTACCAGGTGAACAAGGCAGCGATGATCACCAAGATCGCTGAACTCGTCCGTGAAAAGAAGATCGAGGGCATCTCGGACCTGCGCGACGAATCCGACCGCAACGGTATTCGCGTGGTCATCGAACTGAAGAAGGATGCGAGCGCCGACGTCGTGCTGAACCAGCTCTACCGGTTCAGCCAGATGCAGAACTCGTTCGCGGTGAACATGCTGGCGCTGAATGGCGGGCGGCCGGAGCTGATGAACCTGCGCAAAGTGCTTGGATACTTCATCGCCTTCCGCGAGGAAGTGGTCGTGCGGCGCACGAAGTTCGAACTCGGCAAGGCGCGCGACCGGGCGCACGTGTTGGTGGGTCTCGCGCTGGCGGTTGCCAACATCGACGAGATCATCCGCATCATCCGCAATTCGCCAGACCCCGCAACGGCGCGCGAGCGCCTTCTGGAGAAGGCCTGGCCGCAGCAGGACATGGGCCCGCTGATCGACCTGATCGCCGACCGGCGCACGCGCCGCGGCCCGGATGACGGGACGATCTACCTGTCGGACGAACAGGCCCGCGCCATCCTGAACCTGCCGCTGCACCGCCTTACTGGACTTGGCCGCGACGAGATCGGCAACGAAGCACGCGGCCTCGCCGCCAAGATTGCCGACCTCCTCGATATTCTGCGCTCGCGCCCGCGCATCCTCGCGATCATCAAGGGCGAGCTGAACGAGGTGAAGAACAAGTTCGCCGTGCCGCGCCGCTCCGCCTTCATGCAAGGCGGCACCGACATGGACGACGAGGACCTCATCGAGGTCGAGGACATGGTCGTCACCGTCACGCATGGCGGTTACGTCAAGCGCACACCGCTCGCCGCGTATCGCACGCAGAACCGCGGCGGCAAGGGCCGCTCAGGGATGGCGATGAAGGACGAGGATTTCATCGTCCGCGTCTTCACTGCAACGACACATACCGAAATCCTGTTCTTCTCCTCGGCCGGCATGGTCTACAAGGAGAAGGTCTGGCGCCTTCCCATCGGCGGGCCGACCTCGCGCGGCAAGGCGCTGGTCAACATCTTCCCTCTCGCGACGGACGAACGTATCGAAAGCGTTCTGCCCCTGCCCGAAGACGAGAAGGCGACGCAAGACCTCGACGTGATGTTCGCGACCCGCACCGGCAACGTGCGCCGCAACAAGCTTGCCGATTTCATCCGCGTGAACCGTGCGGGCAAGATCGCCATGAAGCTCGATCCCGGCGACGGCATCGTGTCGGTGCAGGTCTGCTCCGACAAGGAAGACGTGATGCTGACGACCTCGCTCGGCCAGTGCATCCGCTTTGACGTGACCGAAGTCCGCGTGTTTGCGGGCCGCGATTCGACCGGCGTGCGGGGGATCCGCCTCGGTGCGGGCGACGAGGTGATCTCGATGGGCATCCTGCGCCACATGGACGTGACCTCCGAGGAAGCGCGTGCCTATCTCAAGCACGCCGCCGCAATGCGGCGCGCGGCGACCGGCGAAGAAGAAGAAATCTCCGAGGACGATGACGAGCTGGTTGCCGAAGCGGCGCTGTCGCCCGACCGGATCGCGGCGCTCGGCGCGGCCGAGGAATTCATCTTCACCGTGGCCGATGACGGCATGGGCAAGCGTTCTTCCGCTTATGACTACCGCGTCACCGGACGCGGCGGCAAAGGCCTGGTCGCCCAGAATATCTGGGGCCGTGACAAGAAGGGCGGGCCGGTCAAGAAGGTTGCGCAATCCTTCCCGGTGGGCGAGGGCGACGAGGTCATGCTGGTGACCAATGCGGGCCAGCTGATCCGCACGCCCGTCGACCAGATCCGGATTGCCGGCAGGTCAACCGGCGGGGTCTGGGTGCTGCGCACCAACGGCGATGAGAAGGTTGTTTCGGTTGCCCGTCTTGTCGAAGACGCTGAAGCCGGTATGGATAAGGATGAGGGCGGACAGGGTTGAGCCTGCCGGACGACTGGACTGGTTACTGGAGGGCAGCACGTGCGCCGTATTGGACTATATCCCGGCACTTTCGATCCGCCGACGAACGGCCATATCGACATCTTCGGCCGGGCGATGAAGCTCGTCGACGAGTTGATCATCGGCGTGGCGGTTAACGAATCGAAGAAGCCTCTCTTCTCGCTCGAGGAGCGTGTTGCGATGGTTAAAGCCGAGACGGCGAGCCTGAACGGTCCAGGGCTGGCGGAAATCCGCGTGATGCCAATGCACGGCCTCCTGATGAAGTTTGCCGAGGCCTGCGGCGCCCAGATCATCGTGCGCGGCCTGCGCGCGGTCCAGGACTTCGAATACGAGTTCCAGATGACCGCAATGAACGAGCAACTGAATCCCGACATTGAAACCGTGTTCCTTATGGCGGATGTTCGCCATCAGGCCGTTGCCTCCCGGCTCGTGAAGGAAATCGCGAGCCTCGGCGGCAACATCACGCCCTTCGTCACGCCTAACGTGAAGACGGCGCTGTTGGAGAAGTACAGGAAATGAAACGTGTCGCATTTGGAATTGCAGCCGCCCTTCTCGGACTGGGCTTGCCCGCATGCGGGGACACCGCAGCGCAACCGGCCTGGGCGCTGGGGGCCGGAGCGGAGACGGCTGACGAGGCAAACTGGCGCGCCCTCGATCCGGCAAACCTGATCGTGTTCGAGACGACCAAGGGCCGGATTCTGATCGAGGCATATCCGGATGTGGCGCCGAAGCACTATGCGCAGTTCAAGAAAATCATCCAGGCCGGCGACCTTGATGGCACAACCTTCCACCGGGTGATCGACGATTTCATGGCGCAGGGCGGCGATGTCTCGGCCAAGAAGGGCGCCGATCCGGGCTGGCCGGGCATTCCCGGCGAGTTCACTTTCCGCCGCGATGTGGCGAAGACGCCGCTCGACGCCGTGATTGGTCCGGAGGACACCGGCAAGAACGGCTATCTGAGGGGTTTCCCGATGCTGACGCAGCCGTCCTTCTTCTCGGAAATGTCTGCGGACGGACTGGTTTCGACATCGATCCCGCATTGCCGGGGCGTCCTGTCCACAGCGCGCACGAGTGATCCGAATTCCGGCGATACGCAATTCTTCCTGATGCGCGAACACTCGCCGCACCTCGACAAGCAGTACACGGCCTGGGGCCAGGTGATTGCGGGGCAGGATGTGGTCAAAGCCCTCAAGAAGGGCGCGCCGGGCAGCGGCACGGTGGACGAGCCTGACCTGCTGACCTCTGCGAAGATGGCGGCAGACATGCCGGAGGCCTCGCGCCCGAAGGCCTGGGTGCTGCGCACGGATACCGAGGCGTTTGCGGCCGAACTCGTTACCAGGGGCGAAGTGGATGTGTGCGACCTGCCAGCGATTCCGGCCCTCGTTAAATAGGCGCAGTCTTGACGATTTGCCCCTGTCTGCGCGATGAGCACAGGCATGGATCTCACCAAATTCAATTTCGACCTCCCCGAAGCGTTGATTGCGCTGCGCCCGGCTGAGCCGCAGGATGCGGCGCGGCTTCTGGTGGTGCACGGCGACGGGCGGCTGGAAGACGCCAGCGTCCGCGACCTGCCGCGCTTTCTTGCGCCCGGCGACGTGCTGGTCTTCAACGATACGCGGGTATTGCCATCCGCATTGAAGGGCGTGCGTCCGCCGCGCGACGGCGTCAGCCGGGACGTGACCGTTGATGTCAACCTCGTCGAGCGGATCGACGGACGCCGCTGGCTGGCGCTCGCGCGGCCGGGCAGGCGGCTGAAGGAAGGCGACACGATTCAGTTCGCCCACGGATTTTCTGCGGCAATCTCCGGGCGCCGTGAAGGCGGCGAGATCGAACTGGAATTCGACTGTGAGGGGGCCGCGCTGGAGGCGGCGCTGGACGCGCATGGAGCGATGCCGCTGCCGCCTTATATCGCGCGCCGCCGGCCTGCCGATGCCAGGGACCGCGAGACTTACCAGACGAGTTTCGCGTGCGATGAGGCGGCCAGCGTCGCGGCGCCGACCGCCGGACTGCACTTCACGCAGCGCCTGCTGGACGAGATCGATGCGGCGCGGATTGCGCGGGAAACAGTGCGCCTGCATGTCGGTTTGGGTACCTTCAAGCCGCTCGAAGAGAAGCATGTTCTGGAGAACAAGCTGCATGAGGAATGGCGGCGGCTGACCCCGGAAGTTGCGGCGCGCCTGAACGCAGCGCGGGCAGCGGGTCAGCGGATCGTGCCGGTTGGCACCACGGCGATGCGAACGCTGGAAAGCTGCGCCGACGAGGATGGCGCGCTGCATGCCGCAACCGGGCCGACCGACATTTTCCTGAAGCCGGGGGACCGGATTCGCGCCACCGATGCGCTGGTGACAAACTTTCACCTGCCGGAGTCGAGCCTGTTCATGCTTGTCTGTACACTGATGGGCACGGACGTCATGCAGGCCGCGTACGCGCATGCGGTGCGTGAAGGCTACCGGTTCTATTCCTACGGCGACGCCTGCCTGCTGTTGCCCTGAGCCAGCGAAGGCTCAGTTAAGACAGAACGCCGGGTGGGTCGCATGAGGCCCGCGGCGAGGGCTGAGCGTCAGAGCCGCTGCGTCTGCAAGCCTTCACTCCGGCTTGGACCCGGCGCTGCGTGAGATGGAACCTGTCCAGTCCATACCGCGAAACCAACCCCGGAAACGATGAAACTGAAATGGATGACCGTATACCACAACAGGTCTTGCTGGCCGTATTTGCCGAGGTCCATGAACACCCTGAGGAGGTGAATGGCAGAGATCGCGGCGATCGAGGCGATGAGTTTGGATTTCAGTCCGGAAAAATCGACTTTGCCCATCCACGCCGGGCGATCCTTGTGTTCCGCGGGCGCCAGTTTCGAGACAAAATTTTCGTACCCTGAAAAGAGGATGATCAGGACAAGATTGCCCGCAAGCGAGATGTCCACCAGCGAAAGGATCAGCAGGATGACGTCCGATTCGTTCATCTGCATCACCCCGGGAGGAGCCAAGGTCAGCTGACGGAAAAAGGTAACGATGAGTATCCCGAGGGCGGCAATGAGCCCAAGGTAGATCGGGGCCATGAGCCAGCGGCTGGCGCAGATCGTATGCTCGATGATCCGCTGAAGAAGCGAGTCCCCCCCCCCTCCTCCGGCTCAGTCTGGTCCTGATGGGTATTGCCCATTGGCTCTGTTTCCTGTTGGCCGGGAAGGAATCGGCGAGCCCTGCGGATCTGTCCAGTGGCGAGTGTAGAGTGCAGCGTCAGCCCGCCGGACGCAGCTCCGCCATCGGGCGGATCGCCTTGGAGGCGGTGATGCGGGCGAGGTGGCGGCCTTTTTCGTCGCGCCAGTCGGCTTCGACGAGGGCGGTTGTCTTGCCGCGGCTGACCAGCCGGCCGTCGATGGTGATCAGGCCGTTGGGCACCGGGCGAAGAATGCGTGTCTGCAATTCCATCGTGGTGAACCATTCGCCGTCTTCCAGCGCGCTGGCCATGGTCATCGACACGATATGGTCGGAGAGGCCCGCCACCCAGCCGCCGAAAACCCGGTCCGGTCCAATGTCCCGGTCGCCGGTATTGGGCCATTCATAGCGCGTGTGGCCGTAGGAAACCTCCTTCAACCATTCATGCGGCTTGATCCCGAGATTGCGGATGCCGTTCGGCAATTCCCACTCGCCGGAGCGGAGCCGGGCGAAGAAGGCCCCTTGCTGGGCCGAAAGTTCGGTTCGCATCAGGTAACGGTCGCCCCGCCGTCCACGACCAGCATCTGGCCGGTCATGTAGCTGCCGGCCTTGGAGGCGAGGTAGACTGCCGCGCCGGCAATCTCTTCCGGCTCGCCGATCCGCTTCAGCGGTGTGCCGGTGAGGGCGCGTTTCAGGGTTTCCGGATTGTCCCAGAGGGCTTTGGCGAAGTCGGTCTTGATCAGGCCCGGCGCAATGCAGTTGACGCGGATATTGTCGGCGCCGAACTCGGCCGCGAGGTTGCGGGCGAGCTGGAAGTCGGCCGCCTTGGAGATGTTGTAGGCACCGATCACGGGCGAGGCGCGCAGGCCGCCGATTGAGGAGACGATGATCACCGCGCCGTCTTTCCGCTCGCGCATCTGCGGGGCGCACATCTGGATCAGCCAGTGGTTCGAGATGATGTTATTCTGCAGGATCTTGGTGAAGGCATCGTCCGTAATGCCGGCCATCGGGCCGTAATAGGGGTTCGAGGCGGCGTTGCAGACGACGATGTCGATCTTGCCGAAGGACTTGTTGGTCTCGTCGACCATCGCCTGAAGATCTTCCTTGGACGAGATATTTGCCGGGATCGCGATGGCGGTTCCGTCACCGTGCTTCCTGTTGAGCGCGTCGGCGACTTCCTGGCAGGGGCCGGGCTTGCGCGAGGAGATCACGACGCGGGCGCCCTGGTCGGCCATAGCCTCGGCGATTGCCCGGCCGATGCCGCGCGACGAGCCCGTGATGATGGCGGACTTACCCTTGAGATCGAACAGGCTCATGGCGGCCCTCCCTGATTGTTTGTTCTGATGACTGCGAAACCCTATGGGAGGCGGGCCGGATGGGCTAGAGCTTCCGTAGGGGAATTTCTCCCCTTGGCGCGCGAACCGGATGCGCCGGAATCGCGTGCGGCGAAGCGAACCCTTAAGTCCGGCGACAAACCTGTTATCCTGCCGCCCATGTGGGGATATGCTGCCAGATACATTGCGCGCGCGCTTGCCGCGATCGCGTTGATTTCCCAGGCCGTGATGCCTGGGGCGATGGCGGCCTCGTCCTCACGTCCGGGCGAACTGCCATCGGTGCTCTGCGCCATACCTGCCGGCAACATGCACGGGGCCGGCCGCGCGGTCGGAGCAGAAATTGCCCGGTTGATTGCCCAGAAATCCAAGTCCGCACCGGTGGACACCGACCATGACTGCCCGGCTTGCGTGATCGCCCAACCGGCCACGCTTCCGGGCCCGGTTGTCCTAAAGTCACCCATCGAAGGCAGCGTAGACCAGACCGCGCCCGTCTTCGAGGTCTGCTTCGCGCATTTCCCGCGCGGCCCGCCGGTCGGCGCGCGTGCGCCGCCCGTTTTGATGAAAGCCTGATCTAGCCGCTTTCCTGACGGAGGGCAGTCTGCCGGACGAACCGCGTCCGGATCACTTTCATCTGAAGAAACACTCCCATGAAACTCTCATTCCAGAGGGGCTCCGCCGTGAGCCTCACCGCGCTTGGCGTCGCGCTTTCCGCCGGCCTGCCGGCTTACGCCCAGGAACTTGAAGCCGGCGCCGACAGCGTCCGCATCGAGGAGACCATCATCGTCACGTCCACGGCCCTTGCCGCCGAAGCCGAAGCCCGCGCAGCGGCCACACCGGGCGGCGCCGACGTGATCACCCACGAGGAATATGCCGACCGCTTCCTCGGCTCGATCCGCGGATCCGGTATCAGCCGGGGTTTCCACATGCGCGGCCTGACGCTCCTGCAGGACGGCGCGCCGATCAACCTCGCCGATGACAATGGCGACTTCCAGGAACTCGAGCCGATCTTCTTCGATTACCTCGAAGTCTACCGCGGCGCCAATGCGCTGCGCTTCGGATCGGGCACGCTCGGCGGCGCGGTCAATGGCGTCACGCCGACGGGCGAAACGGCCACCGGGATATATGTGCGCGGTGATGTGGGCAGCTTCGACACGTATCGCGGTCTCATTTCCGGCGGTGTGTCGAACGGCAGATGGGACGCATGGGGCGCGATCAGCGCCGACACGTCGAACGGCGACCGTGACCATACAAAACGCGATTCCGCTCGTTTCCACGGCAATATCGGCTTTGACATCTCCCGCAACATCACGACGCGTTTCTATGCCAGCGCCAATGACATCGACCAGGAACTTCCCGGCGCGCTGAATATTGCCGCGGTCCTGTCAAACCCCCGGCAGGGCAACTTCGCCGGCGACCAGGCCCGTGACATCAATTCGATCCGGATCCAGAACCAGACGCGCGTCGATTTCGACAACGCGAATTTCGCCGTTGGCATCTGGCTGAACGACAAGTCGCTCTACCACCCGATTTTCCAGGCGATCGATAACGGTTCGGTCGATAAGGGCGTCTGGGCCCGTTATGAGTGGGAGAACGGCCCGCTCTCGCTGACACTCGGGGCGGAGGCCCGTACGGGCGGGACGGACTCCAAACGCTATGTCAACGTCAACGGCGCGCGCGGCACGCAGACCGTGCAGGCGGATCAGGATGCGTGGACCCGCAACGTCTACGCCGAGGGCCGCTGTGCCGCGACCGGGAAGCTGACCTTGATCGCCGGGGCGATCTTTGCAGAGGGCAACCGCGAACAACACCTGACGCTCAGCAACCGGTTGCCCGTGAATGTGAAGGGCAGCGCAGACTTCGAGGAGTTCTCGCCGAAGTTCGGCGCGCTTTACGAGGTTTCGCCGGACATGCAGGTCTATGCGAATTTCAGCCGCTCGGCAGAGTTTCCGGGCTTGCCGGAAGTTGCGCAGGTGGCGAGCTTCGTGCCGGTGGATGCGCAGACTGCCTGGACGGCGGAGATCGGCACGCGCGGCGCGGCCGGCCTGGCGTCGTGGGATGTGTCGGTCTATTCGGCCGATATTTACGGCGAGATGCTGCAGTTCACGGTCGGCCCCGACATACCGGCCACGACGTTTAACGCCGACAAGACGCGCCATCAGGGCCTGGAGGCCGGACTGTCGCTGGAGCTGTCGGACCTGTTCAGCCTCCGGCAGGTCTATCAGTATTCGGACTTCTTCTTCCGGGGCGATGCCCAGTATGGCGACAACACGCTTCCGGTGATCCCCGAACACGTCTACCGGGCAGAGCTGAAATTCGCGACGGACCGGTTCAGCCTCGCACCGAACCTCGAATTGCTTCCGGAGGGGCCGTATGCGGACTATAACAACACGACCCAGACCGAAGGCAATGCCTTGCTCGGTGTGACCGCGAGCCTGAAGGCGACCAACCGGATCGATTTCTTCCTCGATGCCTGCAACCTTGCCGACGAGAAAGCGGCCGGCGATGTCGGCGCGGTGATCACGGCAACGCTGGCGTCTGTCATCTACTATCCCGTTGAACGCCGCGCCGTGTTTGGCGCCGTCCGTGCGAGGTTCTGATCCATGGCCAGCGCCGTTCGCACAACGCTTCAGCACCGCGTCTGGCGCTGGCATTTCTTCGCCGGGCTGATGGTGATTCCCTTCGCCGTCATTCTGGCCATCACGGGCGCAATCTACCTGTTCAAGCCGCAGTTCGATGCTGGCGTCGAGGCGCAAATCAATGCCCGCGCGGCGCCGCTGGTGGGGGAAACCCTGCCGGCGGACGCACTGCTGGAGGCAGGCCTTGCTGCCCATCCGCGCGCCAGGCTTGCCAGGCTGGTCCTGCCCACAGAGGCGGGTGACCCGACCGTCGAACTCGACCTGCGCGGCGGGGCGGACCCTCGCACGCTTTGGATCGACCGGACAACCGGCGAGGTTCTGCACGATACCTCGACGCCCGGCCGTTTCATGAATTTCGTCAAGCGTATCCACGGCACACTGCTGGCCGGAGATCGCGGCTCTCTGGTGGTCGAGATCATGGCGAGCTGGATGATCATTCTGATCATCACGGGCGTGTATCTCTCGTGGCCGCGGGGGGCAGCGTGGTGGCGCGTGTTCGTGCCGAAGATCGGCGAAGGGCCGGGCAGGCGCGAGACCTGGCGCAAGGTGCACGGCATGGGCGGCGCATGGATCGGCGGGATCGTGCTGGCCATCCTGTTCTTCGGGCTTCCCTGGACACAGGTCTGGGGCGACGGGTTCAACAAGGCGAAAGACCTCGCCGGGCTGAAGACACCCGGCCAGGAATGGTTCGTCACGCCCGAGTCCGGCACTCCGCATGCGGACCATTCGGTGCAAGACATGCATGACGGTATCGATCACGGCGCTGGCGCCGGACTATGGGATCAGGGCAAGGGCACGGGCGATACCGCCGTGCAGCCGGCGTCCGCCGGCGCAGGCGGCCTTGCACCGCTCTCCCTGCAGGCCATCCTCACGATCGCCGGGCCGGAGCGCCATGCGCCGCCCGTGGAAGTTCAGCCGCCGCGGGGCGAGAACGGCGTCTGGACCATCCGGTCATTGGCCGCGTCCCGGCCGGACCGGGTGACCGTGCACCATGACCGCTGGACCGGCGAGGAACTGATGCGGATCGAATTCACGGATCATAATCCGGTGGACCGGTTCATGGCGCTCGGCGCGGCCTTCCATGAAGGCGCGCTGTTCGGCTGGCTCAATCAGGCTGTCGGCGTGGTCGCCACGATAGGGGTGATCCTGCTCAGCGTCACCGGCGGCGTCATGTGGTGGCGGCGCCGTCCCAGCGGGCGGCTCGGCACTCCCCCGATGCCCGCGGACAAGCGGCTTGCGGCGAGCGTGGTGGCGGTGATCCTCGCGCTCTGCCTGTTCCTGCCGATGGCCGGCGTGACGCTGCTTGCCGCGCTGGCGATTGACCTGTTGATCGCAGGCGCAGGACGGCTTCGCCGGAAAGCCGCCTAGATGCCCCAGGCGTCAGCCAGGATCCCGGCGAGGTTTTCGGTCCGCTTGCGGACAATTTCCGGCGTCCATGCATCCTGTTCCATCAGGTCCCGTGTCAGGGCGAACTCCTGCCCGCCGCCGCCATTGAAGTAGATGTCCTTCTTGGCGCGGTAGTCGAGACGGTCGGCCTTCTGGTTGACCTTGGTCGTCAGCAGCACGAAGTTGCCGATCGTGTCGCACTGTTCGCGGCGACGCGCGGCATCCGGCCAGGTATCGAGCCAGTGGCTGTCCTCGGGGATCGTGCGCGGCAGGACGTGTTCAACGGTCGCGTCCGATTCCGGCGGGATGGTGCGGCCGCCCGCCAGCGCGGCGCACAGGCGAAGGGCAATCGCCCGGCGCTGGCCGAAGGTGGCAAACCGGCCGATCAGCCGTTCCCGAACCTTCTTGGCTTCATCCCGCGAGATCGCAAAAGGTCCGGTCTTCGACAACAGAACCCGGTCATTGCGCACGGCCTCCGTCACGCGCGAGAAGCGGCGGCTGCGCTGTTCGCGGTCATGGATGAGCAGCTGCGTGACGAAGGATAGGCGTTCGAGGCTCCGGAAAAACTCCGTTGCCGAGGGATCGTCCACGCCGCGCTCGGCGAGGAAGTGGAGCGCCGGCGCCCGCCAGTTCTGTTGCTCCAGCGCGCGCATCTGGTGCAGGCAGTTGGCGATGGCCTCGGCGCGCGGGCTTTCCTCCAGCTGCGCGGTTTCGATCTGCCGATAGGCGCGCACATAGGCGGGCAGGATCTCGTCCAGGAACTTGCGCGCATCAATCCTGGCCAGGGCGCCCCTCTGGAAGGCGGCGACAATGTCGCCTTTGGTGGCCCGGTCGAAGATCGTGCGGATCTGGCGCAGCAGGTCATCGAAGGCGGTGCCCCCAAGGTTTGCTTCATGCTCGGCCCAGCGCTCTGCATAGCGCGCAGCTTCCAGCGCGGAGAATCGCGCGCGCTGGAAAAGCTCGGTCTTGATGATGTCGTGCGCGCCCAGCTCCTTGCCACGCGTATTCAGCACACGGAATACCTTGAAGCCCTGGTCCTTGTTGTCGACGACGACGCGAACCAGTGCGCAGCCTTTCATGGCAATCTCGGCCAGCGCGCGCCGCTGGCCGGGTTCCACCTGGCCCAGTTCCTTGTGAAAGGCAACGGCGTTGGCCGCCATGCGCGCCTGGCTCTCGCTCTCGCCGGGGTCTGCGTCCAGCACCAGCGTTGCGCCGGGCCGCTGGATCGTGTCGCGGAAGAATGCGCCGTCCTGGTAATTGAGTGCAATCCGCCAGTTGGCGCCTTCGCCGAGGATCGGGCGCGCCTCGTCGGCAATCAGGGCATGCAGAGCGCGCGCCCGGTCCTTGTCCGGCTCGAGATCGCGCAGCACACAGAGGAGGATCGTGAGCGTCGTCAGGCGTTGCTGCCCGTCCACGATTTCCAGAACGCCGGGCTCTTCACCATGGACGAACACAACGGCGCCGATGAAGTGCGGGATCTGGGCGTCGGTGGCTTCCTGCAGGTCGCCAAGCAGTTCGAGCGCTTCCTGCTCGCCCCAGGAATAGCTGCGCTGGTAAGGGGGCATCCGCAGGCGCTCGCCGGGCGCGAAGACATCGCTCAGAGAGCTTTCCTGCGCGCGGACCCCGAGATGCATGCGTTATCCTCTCCGTAAGGCTCTTTCCCTAGCCCTTGCCAAAGGCGTTCACAACGAGACATGAACGTTTCCCAAGGTAATTCACGGTAGATTGTGACGGGAGAGTTACGCCATGCGGCTGGTACGGTTCGAACTCGGCGTAAATCGGACATATGGCCGGCTTGAAGGCGGCATGATCCAACCCGTGGCGGGGGCAACGTTCAGCGAGGCACTGGCGGGTGAAGCGGCCGGCGCGCCGGTTGTCCTTTCATCTGTCCGCCTGCTTGCGCCGGTCGCGCGGCCTGGAAAAATCCTCGGCATCGGCGTCAATTATGCCGCCCACGCCGCCGAGAGTGTCAGCTTCGTCAACACGTCGAAACCCGAAGTGCAGAAATGGTTCAACAAGCAGGCGACGGCCACCAACGGTCCTTATGAAGATGTGCACCTGCCCAAGGTCTCGGGCCAGCTCGATTACGAAGGCGAGCTTGTCGTGGTGATCGGCAAGGCCGGGCGGCACGTTCCCCGCGCGCGGGCGATGGAGGTCGTCGCCGGCTATTGCATCGGCGGCGACTATTCGGTCCGCGACTGGCAGAAGGCGAGCCAGACGATGATCATGGGCAAGGGGTTCGACACCCATGCCGTCTTCGGCCCCGCCCTCGTGACGCCGGATGAGGCGGGCGACATTTCCGGCGCAGGGATCCGCACTTTCGTGAACGGTGAATTGCGCCAGACCGGCAAGCCTTCGCAAATGATCCACGACATTGCGGCCCAGATCGAACACCTGACGGCGGCGTTCACACTGGAGCCGGGCGATGTAATCTATACGGGTACGCCCGCCGGCGTCGGTGCGGGTTTCGATCCCCCCAAATGGCTGAAGGCGGGCGATACCGTGCGCATCGAGATCGACGGCCTCGGCCATATCGAGAATAAAGTTGTGGAGGAACCGGAGACAATGCGCATCGGTTGAGGGCCGGTTTCCGGAAGCAACGACGGGGCCTCATCCTTGCGGACAAGGCCCCTGTCTCCCCCGAGATCGCCCCGCTCCGGCCAAGAACGGCCGCGGACCTGACGCGAACGAACAGGCTTGAGTCTTTGTTAAGGGCTTGAGGGCTGTCTGGTCCATGCCGGTTGTGCTGCCATCACTCAGGACGTGAGCGCGTGTTGCCTTCGGGCAACGGTTGGGGTCCGGGTTGCCGGAGGGTGCAAATCAAGCCAATTCCGAGCAATTCGTTAACCAATTCTGCCTTATTGTTAAGATTGATGGGTTATTTCCGGGTACTGGTTTGATGACGTTTGTCTTGTTTCTCCTGTACCTCGCTGCCGGCGCGGGCGTGGGTTATGGCATCTTCACCTTCACTGGCGTGGGACTCCCGCTGTCGATTGCGGGCGGCGCCATCACGTCTGCGGTCCTCGGGCAGATCCACCTGCTGGCCCGGGCTGGCGCGGCAAGCAGGAAATTCGATGATCGCATGGCCTCCGTCGAAAAGTCGGTCACGGCCGTCACCCGCACCGTCAACGTGCTTGAGGCGCGCACGGATGTGGTCGAGCAGACGCTGAAACAGGAGATGGGCGAACAGCGCGAGCGGCTCGCCAGGGAAATGCAGGAACTGCAAAGCCTGATCGACCGGCTGACGCGGACCTTTGAAAAGCAGCTCGCTGAAAGGACCGGCGAGCGCCTCGTCAGCCCGGTAGAGGATGCAATCCTTCGCGATGTCCGGGATGCGCTGAGGGACGGCCGGGTCGACCTCCACCTGCAGCCGATCGTGTCGCTGCCGCAGCGCCGGGTGTCCTTCTATGAGGGCTTCACCCGCCTGCGCCGCGCCGATGGCTCGTTGATCCTGCCGGCCGATTTCCTGGATGCCGCCCGCCGTGCCAACCTGATGGGCACCATCGACAATTTCATGCTGTTCCGTTGTGTGCAGATTGTCCGGCGGCTAGCCGAGCGTGACCGCCGCGTCGGCGTGTTCTGCAACATCGCCTCGGCCTCGCTGGAAGACCCCGGCCTGTTCCCGCTGGTACTGGAATTCATGACCGAGAACCGCGACCTCTCCGGCGCCGTGATCTTCGAACTGCGCGCCGACAAGTTCGAGTCCCGCTCGGCCGTGATGCGCGCCAACATGGAGAAGCTCGCTACCCTCGGCTTCCGCTTCTCGATCGACCACGCCACCAGCCTCGCGCTGGACCTGCCGCGCCTGCAGGGCGCCGGCGTGCGGTTCGTGAAGATGAACGGCAACCAGCTGATCGAGCAACTGCGCGACCCGCAGGGCGAGCGTCCCGTCTCGAACATCAACCGCCGCATCGAAGGCTCCGAAGTCAGCGCCGTGCTCTCGCGCTACGCCATCACGCTGGTGGCCGAGAAGATCGAGGACGAGGCCAGCGTGCTGGAAATCCTCGAATATGAAATCCCCTATGGCCAGGGCCATGTGTTCGGGGCGCCGCGGCCGATCAAGGCCTCCCTGATGGAGGACACCCAGCCCCCAAAGTCCCTGATTGACCGGTTGTTCAAGTTCGGCTGACCGGTCACCGGCTTGATTTGGCCGGAATTTGCAGGCCTCGTGTCTGTGTCCATGCGGAGGAAGCAACCCCATGCCTATCGTCAGATTGATTCCCGTCAGCCTGCTGGCCCTGCTTGGCGCCTGCGTGATCGCGCCCTCGACCACCAGGCTTGCGGCGCCGGCCGCAGCGCCGGAGATCACCACCGTTTCCGAAGCGCGCCTTGCCTTCGTCGGCATCACCGGCACGCTGCCGGAGCCGGGCCATGACCTTCCGCCCACTGTCCTGGACCCGCTGATGGACCTCGTGCCCGTGCGTCTGGACCTGACCCTTCGCCCGCCGCTGGAACCGGCCATGCAAGGCGCAGACGGGTCTTATGCGCCGGTCACCGAATGCGGTTATGGCCCTCTCGACGCGGCCGTGATCTCTGTCCCCACAGGGTCCAACCACATGCTGCTCGACGTCCGCATGGGTTCACCGGTGGATCATCCGGCAAACCTGCTGGCGTGCGAGTATGACCCCGGCAGCATGACCGCGGACTCCCCCGGCACGGTCTACCGCTTGCGCGGATGTTTCCTGCCGCAATCGGTGTCCATCCCTACGGCCGTTCAATGGGTGCTCAATCCGCTGCCGGCTGCGGCCTGCGGCCTGGGCGATTGACCGGGCAGGCAGTCCAGCCTACCTCGCGCACCGATGAACGCCTCCCAGTTTCCTGTCGGCCTTGCCGGAATCGCACCCCGCTATGACACCCTCCTCTGCGATGTGTGGGGCGTCATCCATAACGGCCGCGCCGCCTTCACCGAGGCCTGTGAGGCGCTGGTCAAATTCCGTGAGCAGGGCGGGCAGGTCAGCCTGATCACCAATGCGCCGGTGCCCAACGCCCAGGTCATCCGCCTGTTCGAACCGCTCGGCGTGCCGATGACGGCCTTCGATACCTGCGTGTCTTCGGGTGACGCAACCCGCGCCGAACTCGCTGCCCGCCCGGACATGACTGTCTGGCGGATGGGCGGCGATGAAGGCTGGGAGCATGACCGTTTCCTCTACGAGGGCCTGGCAAACACGTTCATCGACAATGATGGCGCTGACCTTCTCTTGTGCATCGGCCTGCGTGACCAGATCAATGACCAGCCGGAGGACTATCGCGAGGAGTTCCGGCGCGCGGTCGCAAAAGGTATCCCGATGCTGTGCGCCAACCCGGACAGGCAGGTTCGGATCGGCGGCAAGCTCTACTGGTGCGCCGGCGCTCTGGCCACCATCTACGAGGATCTCGGCGGCCAGGTGATCTATCCGGGCAAGCCCTTTGCGCCGATCTACCAGCTCGCGATTGTGCGGCTTTCGGAGATGAACTCGCCGCCGAGGCGAATCCTCTGTATCGGCGACAGCCCCGCCACGGACGTTCGCGGCGCCCGGCTGCAGGGATATGACAGCCTGTATGTCGGCACGGGCCTCCAGCAGCACGGGGCGGATTTCGAGGCGGAAGTGACCGATCTGCTGGCCGGTTACGGCGAGCAGGCGAACTATGCGATGACCGGCCTCAGGTGGTGACGCCGCTGCCGGCGGCGTGTAACGGACAAAACAACAAGGATTCAGGAGCCCCGACGGCATGACGACTTTTTCCGGTTACAAGTATGAAGACCTGCAGCTCGGCCAGGCGCACGAGACCGTGCACACGATCACCGAGAACGACATCCAGCGCTTCGCGGAAGTCTCGGGTGACTTCAATCCCCTGCACATGTCGGACGAGTTCGCCGCCGGCACCATCTTCGGCAGGCGCATCGCTCATGGCGCGCTGACCGCCAGCTACATCTCCGGCATCCTCGGCAACAACCTGCCGGGTCCGGGCGCAATCTTCGTCGGCCTGTCCATGCGGTTCAAACGTCCCGTCCATATCGGCGATGTCGTCACGGTGCGCGCCGAAGTGGCCGACAAGCAGGACCGGGGCAACCGGGTCACCCTCACGGTCGAATGCCTGGTCGAAGGCAGGCGCGTCATCACGGGCGAAGCCGAAGTGGTCGCCCCGAGCCGAGGGGGCTGATGGCTGTCTTCGCGGACTATCGCGGACTGCCTCAAGGCGCGCGCGGCGCCTCAATTGCGCTTGGAAATTTCGATGGCCTTCACGCCGGCCACCAGGCCGTCATGGAAGCCGCCCGCCTGGCGGGGCAAGGCAAGTTTTCGGTTGCGACCTTCGAGCCGCCGCCGCGGGCCTATTTCCGCCCGGGCGATCCGCCTTTCCGCATTTTCCGCCCCGAGCGCCGCAATGCCGCGATCCTTGCGGCCGGCGCAACTACAGTGTTCGAGCTGCCGTTCAACGGCGAGATGGCTGCAATGACGGACGAAGGCTTTGTGCGCAACGTGCTGGTGGACGGGCTGGGCGCGACGTATGTTTCGGTCGGCTTCGATTTCCGCTTTGGCCGGGGCCGGATGGGCCATGCCCAACGCCTGTCGAGTCTCGGACGGGCGCTGGGCTTTGGTGTCACGATTGTCGAGGAAGTCGAGGGCGGGGGCGCAAAGGCCTCCTCCACCGCGATCCGGCAGGCGCTTATGGCCGGCGAACCGGAACTCGCGGCCCGGATGCTCGGCGCTGCGTGGACCGCAGACGGCATCGTGGAATCGGGCGAACGCAATGGCCGCAAGCTCGGCTTTCCGACCGCGAACCTGCAGCTCGGCGAGCTGATCCATCCCAGGCATGGCGTCTATGCCGTCTGCGCCCGGATCGAAGGCGAGCAGGACTGGCGCGCCGGCGTCGCCAATTTCGGCCGGACGCCGACCACCGGCCTGCGCGACCCGCTGCTTGAGACGCACATCTTTGATTTCGAGGGTGATATTTACGGCAAGCGGCTTGAAGTGCAGCTCATTGCCTACCTCCGCACGGAGCGCCGGTTCGAGAGCCTCGACCTGATGGTGGAGCAGATGCACCGCGATTGTGCCCAGGCGCGCGGAATTCTGGCAACGCCAGGCTGAAACTTAAAGTTTCCGCAATCTGAACGCTTTGCCGCCCTTCACAAGGACGCAGAACGGGAGGATATTTCGCCGATTGGCCAGTTCGCGGGGAGAACATCGCATGCGCCGCACTCTTACATCTATCGCCCTTCTGGCCATGCTTGCGGGACCGGCGCTTGCCGATGACACCCGTGTCGTCAAAGCGGTCAGCCTGCAGGACCTGCAAACCATTCTCGCCGAGGAGGGCTACACCATCAACAGCACCGGCGACGACGGCGAAGTCTCGGTCCGCGCCACCGATACGGCTGACACCGGCCTGATCTTCAACATACTCGGCATGGCCTGTGATACTGAATATTCGGACAATTGCCTCGGCATCAACATGCAGGTGCGCTATGATGCAGACGGCCAGGAAACGCTGGACCGCATCAATGATGTGAACCTGACATGGGCGGCAATATCTGCCTGGTACTCTGCGGGTGGTACAGACGGCAGCACGCCCACCGTCGGCATCACCCGCTATGTCATCCTCGACGGCGGCATGACCATCCAGAACATCAAGGACAATCTCTTGAACCTCCTGGCGATTGCTCCGCAAGCCGCCGACTATATCTGGCAGGCGGGCGAATATGCGCCGGGCGGCGCGGCGGCAGAAGAAGTCTATTACGACGACGAGGAGTGGTAGCGCCCGTCTCCGGCCCGCCGGGGCGGGGCAGGTCTCCGAAAGGGGTGACAGGCCCCGGGCGGGCGTGATAACCGCTGCGCCGATGATCCATCTGGCGTCGATACCGGCAATTCGAATTAGCGGCCCGGCCGCCGGCTGAACGCTTTCTTCAGCCGTGGCCGGGTAAGCCCGTTTGGCCCTAGGCGCTCGCCCATTCCCGTTTCCGCTGACGAAGACCTGCCCCAAGATGACCCACACTTCCGCGACTGAACGCGATTACCGCGACACGCTGTTCCTGCCGAAAACCGAATTCCCGATGCGCGCTGGCCTGCCCAAGGCCGAGCCGGAATGGATCAGGCGCTGGGACGCGCTCGGCCTCTACGCCAAACTGCGCGCGGACGCCAAAGGCCGCCCGCCCTTCATCCTGCATGACGGCCCGCCCTACGCCAACGGCCACATCCACCTCGGCACAGCGCTCAACAAGATCATCAAGGACATCATCGTCCGCTCGCACCAGATGCAGGGCTTCGACGCTTCCTACCTGCCGGGCTGGGACTGCCACGGCCTGCCGATCGAATGGAAGGTGGAGGAGGAGTTCCGCTCGAAGAATCGCCCGAAGGATTCGGTACCGGCCGACGAATTCCGCGCCGCCTGCCGCGCCTATGCCGAGCATTGGGTGAAGGTGCAGGGCAAGGAATTCCGCAGCCTCGGCATCGAGGGCGAATGGGACAATCCCTACCTCACCATGGCCTTCGAGAGCGAGGCGGTGATCGTCTCCGAATTCCTCGACATGGCGATGAAAGGCGGCCTCGTGCGCGGCGCCAAGCCGATCATGTGGAGCCCGGTGGAACGCACTGCGCTGGCGGAGGCGGAAGTGGAGTATCACGACCGGAAAGTGCCGGTGGTCTGGGTGAAATTTCCTGTTCGCCACATCGGCGCTGTATTCACACGCGGCGCATCCGGTCCCACCGAAGTTGAGGCCCTTGCTGAAAAGCTGAACAGCACGAGCGTGGTGATCTGGACAACAACTCCCTGGACCATCCCGGCCAACCAAGCAGTCTCGTTGAGTCGAGGCATCAACTATTCATTGTATGAAGTGGTCGAAGTAGCGACAGAAGAAGAGCTCGGGTTCAGACCATATGCACTTGCAGGGGAGCGACTGATCCTCGCTGACGCGCTCGCCGATTCTGTTAAAGACGCGGCGAAGATCAAGACTCTGAAGAGACTTTCGGCTGTGTCCGGTGACGTGCTCGGTAAGTTGGAATTGAAGCACCCACTCCACTCCGTCTCGCCATTCTTCCAACATCCCATCCCTATGCTCGCCGGCGATCATGTCACCGACGAAACCGGCACGGGTTTCGTCCACACGGCGCCTGCGCATGGTGAGGATGACTTCAACGTCTGGCTCGCCACCGGCCACACCGCTCAAGACATCCGCCAGATCGTCGACTCTGATGGTCGCTATACGGATGATGTGCCTGAGCCCCTTCGCGGTCTCGATATCATCGTCACCTCCGGCAAGAAGCGCGGCGAGGCGGGCAAGGCGAACAACGAAGTCATCCGCCTCCTCGCTGAGAACGGAAATCTCTTGGCGCGCGGCGTCACCACGATCCGTGACGCGCACTCCTGGCGCTCCAAGGCGCCGGTCATCCGCCGCGCCACGCCGCAATGGTTCATCGCGATGGACAAGCCGGTGCACGCCGGCAAGACCCTGCGTGAACTCGCCATGAAGGCCATCGCCGATACCGAATTCTTCCCCGTCACGGGCCGCAACCGCCTCTCCGCCATGGTCGAAAGCCGCCCTGACTGGCTGATCTCGCGCCAGCGCAACTGGGGCGTGCCGATCACGCTGTTCGTCAATGCGCAGGGCCAGCCACACACGGCCGCGCTGAGCGCTGACGAAGCCGCAAAGCTAAATGCCAACATCAAGGCCGCCATCGAAAAGGGCGGCGTGGACGGATGGTTCTCCACGGCGGATGCCGTGTTCTTCGAAGGCACCGGCATCTCGCCGGAGGGCTGGGAAAAGGTCACCGACGTGCTCGACGTCTGGTTCGACAGCGGCACAACGCATGCCTTTGCCCTGCGCAACCGCGCCATCATCGACAATGCCACGGGGCAGGCGGACGTCTACATGGAAGGCAGCGACCAGCATCGCGGCTGGTTCCAGTCCTCGCTCCTCGAGTCCTGCGCCACGCGCGGCATGGCGCCCTACAAGCAGGTCGTCACCCACGGCATGGTCGTCGATGCCGACGGCAAGAAGATGTCGAAATCCATCGGCAACACGATCGAGCCCGACGAATTCCAGAAACAGCACGGCATAGAAATCCTCCGCCTCTGGACAGCCTCCGCCGACTATTGGGACGATACCCGCATCTCCGACGAGATCATCAAGGGCACGGTCGAGACCTACCGCAAACTCCGCAACACGTTGCGCTACATGCTCGGCGCGCTGGATGGTTATACCGCCGCAGAAGCCGTCGACGCCAAGGACATGCCCGGCCTCGAGCGCTTCATCCTCCACCGCCTCGCCGAACTTGACGGCGAAGTGCGCGCCGCCTTCAAGGTGTTCGACTTCAAACGCGTGATGACCGCCATCGTCAACTTCGTGAACGTCGAACTCTCGGCCGTCTATTTCGACATCCGCAAGGACGTGCTCTACTGCGACCCGTCCTTCACCACCGCAAAAGCCTGGGACGCTGAAACATCCGTATACGGAAATCGCCGCCGCGCCGTGCGCACGGTGATGGCCGCCGCGGTGGAACGCCTTCTCTGCTGGCTCGCCCCGGTGATGCCGTTCACGACCGACGAGGCCTTCGGCGAAAGCCACCTGAACGGCTCGGCGCCTTCTGTCCACCTGCTGCTCTTTCCGGAAACCCCCGCCGCTTGGCGTGATGGCGCGCTGGCTGCACGTTGGGAGAAGATCTTCCGTGTCCGCCGCGTGGTCACCGGCGCGCTGGAAGTCGAACGCCGCGAGAAACGCATCGGCGCCTCGCTGGAGGCCGCGCCTGAAGTCATCGTCAGCGACAAGGCGCTCCTGGATGCCTTGGCGGGCGAGGACGCCGCCGACCTGTTCATCACCTCCGGCGCCTCACTTGCGGCGGGCATGTCCGGCCCCGCCGGCGCCTTCGCGCTGGACGATTCGCCCGGCATCTGGGTCGTCCCCAAACCCGCCCCAGGCATCAAATGCCGCCGCAGCTGGAAATACTTCGACCCCGCCACCGCCGCGCCCGGCTTTCCGGACATCACGCCCCGCGACGCGCTGGCGGTGACAGCGTGGGACAAGTCAGCGTCCTGACCGCGTTCGCCCCCTCGCCTGGTCCCGGGCAGAGGGGGCGCGGCGCCGCCCAGATGCACACAAACGCTTGATCCCCCCCGCGCGGTCTGCAATCTCAGGCGCATGAAACTGGCGTTATCTTCTGCCTGGCCTTTCTTCGTGGTGCCCGTCGTGCTGGTGCTGGATCAGTGGACCAAGTGGCTTGTGCTCGAGGAGCCGCGCTTCAACGCGATCGGCTGCCTCGACCGGATGGAGCCCTGCGGCCGGATCGTGCTGCCCGGCCCCCTTGACCTCACGATGCTGTGGAACCGCGGCATGAGCTATGGCCTGTTCCAGACCGAAGGCATCGGCCGCTGGATCCTCGCCGCCATCATGCTGGCCATTGCCATCGGCTTTCTTGTCTGGCTCACGCGCGCCGAAGGCCGCTGGCTGAAACTTGCGCTCGCCCTGGTGATCGGCGGCGCGTTCGGCAACCTGATCGACCGGGTACGCTTCGGCGCCGTCGTCGATTTCATCGACGCCAACGACCTGTATTTTCCCTGGGTGTTCAACATCGCTGACGCCGCCATCAGCGTCGGCGCGGTGCTTCTCATTATCGACCAGTTCTTACTTTCGCGGCCAAAACAGGCTAGCAGCCTTTAATCCCGGCCTTCAGCCCTCCAGATACGGACCCGCCCCGCATGAAGAAATCCCTGCTCGTTCTCGCCGCCGGCGCGGCCATCGCGGCTACCACGGCCTGTTCCTCCACCGGCGGCAGCAGCGGCGGCGCAACCCCCAATGAATTCCGCATCGTCACCAAGGCGCCGCTCAGTGTTCCGCCGGAGTATAGCCTCCGCCCGCCCGCCGCCGGCACGACGACGCCCGCGGAAGTCGAAGCGGCCTCCACGGCGATCACCACCGCATTCGGCACCACGATGGGCCTGAATGCCAGCGCCGCCGAGAAAGCCCTCGTCGAGGCTGCCGGCGCCAACGCCGCCAACCCCGCCGTCCGCGCGCAGGTCGATTACGAAGAAGCGAGGGCAATTCGCAAGGCGCCGAGCATCACTGACCGCGTGTTCTTCTGGCGCAAGGACAAGCCGGAAGACGCCGCTTCCGCCGCCACCGACAATGCCACGGGTGACCAGCCGGTCACCATCGAGCGCACCAGTGGCGGCCCGCGCATCCGCCTTCCCGGAACCTGATTTCCGCCTAGTTTACTGATTGTACACCACGGAGGACGCCCATGAAACGGAGTCTCGCTGCCGGGCTTCTGGCCCTGCTTGCCTTGCCTGCTTTCGCAGAGGAGGCCGTCTGGGCGCCCTCCACGTTCACGCTGGACAACGGCATGGAAGTCGTCGTGATCCCGGATCACCGCGCGCCGGTCGTCACTCACATGGTCTGGTACAAGGTCGGCGCCGCTGACGAAGCGCCCGGCAAGTCCGGCATCGCGCACCTGTTCGAACACGTGATGTTCAAGCAGACCAAGAATATCGGCCCGGAAGAGTTCACCTCGATCGTCCAACGCTCCGGCGGCCAGCTCAACGCCTTCACCAGCTGGGATTACACCGCCTATTTCGAGCGCGTGGCGAAGCCCCAGCTCGGCAAGATGATGGAACTGGAGGCCGAGCGGATGGTGAACCTCATCATCAACGACGATCCCGGGGGCCCGTTCATCTCCGAGCGGGATGTTGTGAAGGAAGAGCGCCGCCAGCGCATCGACAACAATCCCGGCGTGATCCTTCAGGAAAAGGTGCTTTCCGAGTTCTGGAAGGGCCACCCTTACGAGATCACCGTCATCGGCCGGATGGAGGAAGTCGCCGCACTGACCCCGCAGGACGGCCTTGATTTCTACAAGCAGTATTACAGCCCCGGGAATGCCATCCTCGTCGTCGCCGGCGACGTGACCCCGGATGAAGTGCGCACGCTCGCAGAGCAGCACTACGGCGCTATCGCGCCAACCGGCACCGTGACAGCCGGGCGCAAATGGCAGCCGGTCACGCCGCTTGCCGAAACCCAGCTGATGACGCACGCCGATCCCAAGGTGCGCCAGCCGGGCTGGACGCGCTATTACACCGGCTATTCGCAGCGCCGGCAGCCGGCCGACGCGCTCGCCCTCGAAGTCGGGCTTGAAATCCTTGGCGGCGGGATGACCAGCCGTCTCTACCAGTCGCTTGTCGAGCAGCAGCAGCTGGCCATCTCCGCCAACGCCTTTGCCTGGACGACCCTTCATGATGAAGGTCCGGCCGTGCTTTCCGCGAGCCCGGCGCCCGGCGTCACGCTGGACGCGCTCGAGACCGCGCTGATGGCGGAAGTCGAGAAAGTGCTGGCCGAAGGCTTCACCGAGAAGGAAGTGGTTCGCGCCCGCAACAAGCTCGCTGCCGATGCGATCTATGGCCGCGACAGCCAGTCCGGCATGGCCAACGCCTTCGGCGCCTGGCTCGCGATCGGCGGCACGGTCGAGGAAATCCTCGCCTATCCCGATACCGTCCGCGCCATCACGCCGGAGCAGGCGATCGCCGCCGTGCGCGCGGTGTTCGGTTCCGAAAAGCATTATATCGAAGCCCACCTTGTGCCCGCCGAAGGATACCTCTGAGATGCGGACGACCCAATTCCTCCTCGCCTCTGTCGCCCTCTCCGCGTTGACCGGCTGCTCCACGATTTCCGGATGGTTGGGCGGTGCGCCGCAAGCCCCTGTTGCCGGAACGCTGGTCGAGGCGTCAAAGCCCGGGCTTGCGGTCACCGTGCATGACGGCGAGTTCGCCGAGATCCAGCAATTCGTGACACCCGGCGGCGTGTCGGTCTGGCTCGTCTCCGAACCTTCGATCCCGATTGTTGCGGTCCAGATGGCCTGGAAGGCCGGTAGCGCGTCCGATCCCGCTGCCGCCGAAGGCCTCAGCGAACTGGTCACCTACAGCATGAACGAAGGCGCGGGCGGCCTTGATTCGCTCGGCTTCCAGACGGCCATGGAAGATCTCAACATGAGCTTTTCCTGCGCCGCCGGCGCCGAATGGACGAGCTGTTCGATTTCGTCCCTGACGGATAACGCCCCGGCTGCCATGGCGCTGGCCGCAACCGCCTTCGCTGCGCCGCGGTTTGACGAAGGCCCGTTCGAGCGGTTCCTGCGCGAGGAAAGCGTCGGCCTGAAAACGCGCGAGACGAATTCCGGCTACCTCGCCTGGCGCGCCACGACGCAGGCGCTCTATCCTGACCACCCCTTCGCCCGCGAGACGACCGAAGAAAGCCTTGCCAGCCTGACGCCGGACAAGGCCCGCGCGCATATGCGGACCCTGATGACCAGGGACCGGCTGATCGTCACGGCGGTCGGTGCAGTTTCGCCGGAACAACTCGCGCCGCTGATCGACCAGGTCGCGGCTGGCCTGCCGGACACCAGCACCATCGCTCCGGTCGCGCCGGCAGACCTGACGAAAGCCCCGGTCGCCAAGGTCATCGTCGACCTGCCGCAGCCGCAAAGTCTCGTCCGCTTCATTGGCCCGGGCATCGACCGCAACAGCCCGGATTTCTTCCCGGCCTTCGTGCTAAATTACACTGTCGGCGGCGGCGGATTTGAAAGCCGCCTGATGAAAACCCTCCGCGTTGCAAAGGGCCTCACCTATGGTATCTCGACCAGCCTTGATCCCAATCCGTCCCTGCTCACCTGGTCCGGCGGCGGCCAGACCAAGAACGAGAGCGCCGGGGAGTTCATCACCGGCGTGAAGGACGAAATGAAGGCCTTCGCAGCCAGCGGTGTCACTGAACCGGAACTCGCCGATGCGAAAGCCTACCTGATCGGCTCCTATCCGCTGGGCTTTGATTCCAACGCCAAGATCGCGGGCCAGATGATGAGCGTGCGTCAGGAGAATCTCGGCGTCGACTATTTCGACCGGCGCAACAAGCTGATCGAAGCCGTCACCATCGAAGACGTCAACCGCGTCGCCGGAACCTACCTTGATCCGGACCGCTTCTCCTTCATCATCGTCGGTCAGCCCGAGGGCATCGAGATGCCCGCCCTCGCAGGTTCACCCGCGCCTTGAACCCGGCAGTGCTTCTCATCCCTGGGCTTCGCTCAGGATGGGAAGCATCTGGCCGCGCGTAACGGCCGTCAGTCTACGGACTTCCTGGGCGTCGCCAGCCCCAAGGCTGACATGCTGCTTGCCGGGTCGCGCCGGAAGCTGAACAGCTCGGCCGGGCGCCCGCCGGTCCCGGTCTCCATTTGCCCCGTGCCGGACACGAGCGCCGCCTTGTCCAGCGCGCGGCGGAAATTCTGCGTATGCAGCTGCAGCCCAAGGATGCCCTCGACGGATCGCTGCAGCGCCGAGAGCGTGAACCGCTCGGGCATCAGCTCGAACACGACCGGGCGATACTTGATCTTGCTGCGCAGGCGCGAAAGGCCGGTGGCCAGGATGCGCCGGTGGTCGGAGGCCATCGCCGCGCCAAGCCGGAGGCCTGAATCCGGCAGCCCCGCATCGCGCGTGCATTCGGCCACGATGCCGGCCTCATACAGCAGTTCGTAGCGCTCCAGCACCCGTTCTTCCATCCAGCGGGCGCCGTCCAGCCCGAACGCGATCTGCGCGCGGCCCAGCCGGCGCTCGTTGCCCACCGACCAGGTCTTCAGTCGCGGCTCGATCTCCGCCTCGATGACCGGCGGGCGGCGGAGGCGATGATCCTCCCACGGAAAATAGTGATACCAGTCCTGCCAGCTCGCCTCGAACGAAGCGCCGGCCGGCCGCGCCTCCGGCGTCAGCGCCAGATAGCCGACCGAGATCACCCGCGACTCGGCATTGGCGTCCATCAGGCTCGCTTCCGGCGTCTCGCGGTCCTTGTCGCCGAAGGTATAGAGCTGTTCCACATAGCCGATCTCGAAGCCGGTCTGCTCGCGCACCCAGCCACGCAGGGAAAGATCGAACGTCCGGTGGTTGGCCGGGTCGAACGGGCCGAACGGCAGAGCCTCCTCGCCGCTCGGGCGGCGCGTCACCAGCACGTTGGGCTCGTCCTCCTGCAGGGCCACCATCACGGCCGACAGTCCGATCAGCAGGCGCGGCACACTCATCGCATTGTCTCCTGCCGAACCATTGCCGCCTGGATGTCGCTGAAGCGCGCCATGAACGCGGCCTGCGCCTCGGTCGGCGCCAGCGGCGCCAGCGGCGCCAGCTTCACATTCAGCCCCTCCGGGGGCGTCCCGAAGAAGCCGTCCGCCTCGGCCGCGGTAAACCCCGCCAGCTGAACGGCCTCGAGCCAGGCGCAGATATTGTCCGCCCGCTTGATCACCCTTTTCAGCGCCGCAGGCGTCACCGCCCTGAGGCCGAAGCGGATATGCACCGCCTCCTGCAGCCGGGCCTCGACGCCCTTATAGCTTTCCCCAAGGATCGCCTTGAACGGCGAGATCATGTCGCCGATCACGTATTCCGGGCTGTCGTGCAGCAACGCCGTCATCCAGTCCTGCGGGCCCAGTCCCGGCTCGAGCTTGCGCACCAGCGTCTCGACCAGCACCGAATGCTCGGCCACCGAAAAGGCGTGCTCGCCGCGCGTCTGGCCGTTCCAGCGCGCAACCCGGGCAAGGCCATGCGCAATATCCTCGATCTCGATATCCATCGGCGACGGATGGGCGAGATCCAGCCTGCGGCCGGACAGCATGCGTTGCCAGACGCGGGGCGGCTTAACAGATCGCTTCACGGGGTCCCTCCATCCGGGCATCCTTAAGGGATTGGTAGCACGGGTAAAGAAACCACGGCGATCCGGTTACACTCTCGCCCCGTCGCAGACACCATTCCCCAATGCCGCATTAAGGCGTCTGCCGCATAACGGTCACCAGAAACCGAGAGAGGCCTGACGCCCATGATCGACGCCCTTACCAACTTCCTGACCGGCCAGGGCTTTGCGGTGATGATGCTGGTCTGTGGAACGCTGGTGGTGGTTGTCGAGGCCGTGCGCGCCAGCCGCCGCGCCCTCTGGGGCGACATGTTCACGGAAGACTTCGAAGAATAGCCTCGTTTCATGGGTCGGGGTGTTTGCCCGAAAACCGGTTCCAGTTTTTCGGAACGCCGCTCTACTCCACGAAATTGGCGAGCAGCCGCAGATAGGCGGCCTGATAGCCGTTGGAATTCTCCGATACCTGCCAGGAATTGAGCGGCCAGCCCGTGTCGAACTCGAGGTAGGATTTCAGGGGCGGTTGGCCGTAGGGCGGAGACAACCGCTCGCCGAGGCAGGCCGCGTTCAATGCCGGATTGCCGCAACTTTCCGGGCAGCAGACATCCCAGTCATACTCCGGATTCGGTCCGCCGACGACAAAGCCCGGAATGGGCGAAGGCGTCTGCCAGGTGCGATAGAATGCGCTGACCGGGGAGTCCGCCCCGAACGCGCCCATGTTGGTCAGATAGGCCTTGCCCATCGGATTGGCGCCGTGAAGATAGTGCAGGTAGTCCAGCGCGCGTGCTGCGGAGGGCCCGCCCGGTCCGGCCTCTGCCGACAGCCGCCCGGCTTCGAGGTACAAAGCTCCCGTGGTCGCCATCACGCCGTTGCTGCCCCAGTGCAGCACATCGACCGGCACGCCGTATCCGGCAGCCCTACCGGGTGGAAAACGCGCCGCGTAGAGGCTGGCATAGTGCGCGCGCAACTCCGGCGGCGAGGCTGGCTGGCGCGCCATGAACAGCGCCGCGTCCTGAACCTCGGACCGGTAGGCATCGACATGGCCGCCGCCCCTGCCCATCGCCGTTTCCGAAAACGCCGCGTCCATGACCGGCAGGAACGCCTCGTCCTGCGTCAGCACCGCGAGATAGGTCGCGGCGGCATAGCGCTTGCCAGTCAGATACTCCGGTTCCACTTCCTGCTGCCCCGCGCCGAGCCCTTCGGAAGCCGACCGCTTGTCATTGTTATAGAACAGCACGGCGGGATTGGCCTCGGCCCAGGTCCACGCCGTTAGCGCCGCCGCTTTCAGGCGCTCCGCATAAGCGGCGTGCTCCGGCGCTGCGCTGCTGCCATAGACAAGTGACGCGAAGGCAAATGTGCCCGCCGCCGAAAGCGTCGCGGATGTGCTTGCGGGGCCATACCGGCTTGGCCCCTTGGCGGCGGAGGGCGGGCTGACGGAATCCCGCCCGAGAATGGACAGGACCGAGCCGTCCGGGTTCTGCATGCGCAGCAACCAGTCGAGGCCCCACTTGGCCTCGTCGAGTATGTCCGGCACGCCGTTACCACTTTCGGGAATGCCGAAATCATCCCCCCAGACGTCCGGATTTTCCGTATAGGAAATCAACAAAGTCCGGCAATGGACCGCTGTCCAGTTCGTGTACTGATTATAATCTCCGGCATCAAACCAGCCGCCCCGCAGGTCGCGCGCCGTGCCGGCATCCTCCGGCGCGGAGAAGAGACGTGCCTCGCCGTCCTGCCGGGGTCCGAGATGGCTGGCATCGTCCGTCCAGCCCGCTCCGGCGTGCGGCGCCGATTTCGCAAAGCCCGCACGCTGGTAATAGAAGGTGCGGAAGGCCTCGCGCAGCAGGGGGCGGTAGATGTCACGGCGGACCGCGAAGGTTGCAGACACCTGAGCCCCGTCGCCTGATGTCACGATATACTCGCCCGGTTCGTTGATCCGCGAAATGTCGAGCGTCCAGACCCTGTCTCCAGACAGGGGGTCCACCGGCGTATCTTCTGCGGCTTCAAGCTTGAAGGCGCGGACCAGTTCGCGCGTCTTCGCATCCCGCACATAATAGGTCATGCGCGGTATGGAGGCCCAGGCTGTGTCGAAGCCCTGAACCGGCTGCGTATACGGACAATCTTCGGATCATCTGGCCGGTAGCCGAACTGGTCGAGAACAATCGGAGAGGCCGCTACAGCGTCAGCCGCACGCGGCGGCGGCCTGGCAGGCAGATCCTCTTTCGGCCCGCCGCATGCGGCAACCAGTCCGGCGAGCGCGAGCGCCGGCCAGAAGGCCGCGCGGTTCGTCATCCGGCGCGCTCGACAAACACCGTTCCCGCCGAATAGCCGGCGCCGAACGAACAGATCAGCCCGCGCTCACCTGGCTTGAAATCCGAGGAATGCTTGTGGAACGCGATGATGGATCCGGCAGACGAGGTGTTGGCATAGGTGTCCAGCACGGTCGGGCTGTCATCCTCGGTCGCTTCGCGTCCAAGCACCCGGGCGGAAATCAGCCGGTTCATGTTGGCATTGGCCTGGTGCAGCCACATCCGGCGCAGGCCCTCCGGCGTAACGCCGAGTTCGCCCATATGATCGCCGATCATCTCGGCCACCATCGGCACCACTTCCTTGAAGACCTTGCGGCCTTCCTGCATGAACAGCTTGTCCGGCGCGCCAAGTCCCTCCGGTGCCGCGCGGTTCAGGAAGCCGAAATTGTTGCGGATATGGTTCGAGAACCGAGTCTTCAGCTTCGTGCCGAGAATTTTCCAGTGCGCCTTCGGGGCAATGGCCTCGTCCTCGATCAGAACGGCGGTCGCCACATCGCCGAAGATGAAATGGCTGTCGCGGTCGGTGAAGTTCAGATGGCCCGAGCAGATTTCCGGGTTCACGATCAGCACCGATCTGGCATGACCTGCGCGCACGAAGTCTGCGGCCGTCTGGATGCCGAACGTCGCCGACGAACACGCCACGTTCATATCGAAGGCGAAGCCCTCGATGCCGAGCGCCTGCTGCACCTCGATGGCCATCGCCGGATAGGCCCGCTGCATGTTGGAGGCGGCGCAGATCACCGCGCCGATGTCTTCGGCCTTGCGTCCTGCTGCCTGCATCGCATCGCGCGCCGCCAGCACGGCCATCTCTGCAAGGATGGAAATCTGTTCATTCGGCCGCTCGGGAATGCGCGGCGCCATGATGTCCGGATCGATCACGCCGTCCTTGTCCACAACAAAGCGCGACTTGATGCCGGAGGCCTTCTCGATGAACTCTACCGAGGAATGGGTCTTCGGGTCCATCAGGCCGGATTTGATCTCCGCTTCGTTCTCGCGGTTCCAGGTGTCGGCCCAGGCGTTGTAGCTTTGCACCAGCTCCGCGTTGGAGATGGAATGGGGCGGGGTCCACAGGCCGGTGGCCGAGATCACGGGATGGGTCAAAACGCTTCTCCGTTCGCGCGCCGCGCCGGGCGGTCTCGCGCTGTCTTTGTGACTGTCTAAGCCTACCCTCTAGCGCGCGTTCGCCCTGCGGCCAAGCAGCGCCGCGCCTGTGTCAGTCGTCCCGTTTCGGAAGTCCCCAGGCCTCCCGCAGAGCTTCGCGTTCCTCGCGGGCGAGTGCTGGCTCGTGTTGCTGCCCCGGCAGGCGGCATTCGGCATCACCGGCGGCGGTCATCACTTCGGTCAGACAGGTCTCGCGTTTCGCCGGTTCGGCGATTTTCGTGCAATCTGCCAGCGCCTCCGCATCGGCCTTGTCCTGCCAGGTCTGGCAACCCGCCAGGGCGGCCCGGACAGCCAGCCCCGATGCAGATGCGAGGGTGCCGATCATCTCGGGGGCTTACGGTCAGCCTCGCGCTTCACCGAAAGCGCCACATCCGCCACCACATTCTTCATGCACGCGTCACGCTCGGCCTGTGTGGCCTCGCCCGCGCAGGCATCCACGGGATTGGCATAGGCCTGCGGCGGCGCGCTCGTGCGGCAGCCTCCTGCCATGCTGAGCAGTCCGGCAGCTGCAAGCATCGTCATGGTCTTCATCTGGTTGTCCTCACCTCCCTGTAACGCCGGCAGCATAGCTCATGGTCATTGACCATGCCAACTGCCTGCGCCCATGCATAGACAATCGTCGGCCCGACAAACTTGAAGCCCCGCTTCTTCAGGTCCTTCGACATCGCCGCCGACCAGTCGGTGAAGGCCGGTGCCTGCCGGTAGGTCTCCCATTGGCCATGGATCGTCTCGCCGCCGACCCAGCCCCAGCAATACCCGGCAAAATCCTCGCCGGACTCCCTCATCGCCAGATAGACCTGCGCATTGCCGATCACCGCCTCGATCTTCCTGGAACTGCGGATGATGCCGGGGTTCTCCATCGCCCTGGCCACCCGCTTCGGCGTCCAGCGCGCGAGGCGCTGCGGATCGAACTGGTCGAACTCCTCGCGGATGGACTCGCGCTTGCGCAAGATCGTGATCCAGCTCAGTCCGGCCTGCATGCCGTCCAGCTGCAGCTTCTCCCACAGTGCGCGGGGATCGCGTTCCGGCACGCCCCATTCGGTATCGTGATAGTCGCGGTAAAGCTTGTCGCTCACCGGCGCCCAGCCGCAGCAGGGTGTCTCGTCACTCATCGCTGTCCGCCTCGATCAGCGACCTCACTTCCGCGATCAGCCAGGGCGCGCCGTCAATCTCAGCCGCCGCGCCGCCCGCCGACACCGGTTCGCCCGCCTGAACCGATTTCGCATACCGGTCTGTCCGCAGCAGCGCGAGGCCTTCGCCCCCGGCCGCGCTCGTCACCGTGCCCAGCAGGCTCTCCCCCGCGCGCACGCCGGCGCCCGCCACCAGCGCGCTGCCGCGCACGCGAACCGTCCGTTTGCGGATCAGCGCCTTGCGCCTCATCCGGCTCGCCACTTCCTGGCCGACGAAACAGCCCTTCCCGTAATCGATGCCGTCCATCAGATCCATGTTGATATCGGTGGGGAATACCTCCGCCGCGCGGTAGTCGCGTCCCCACTCGGGCACGCCTGCCGCAATCGCCAGCGCGTCCCAGCCCGGCAACGCCTCCGCAGCCTCGCCCGCCGCCACAACCGCCCGCTTCGGCAGCTTGGCGCTTCGGGGATCCGCCGCGCCGTCCAGATCAATTGCAGACACCCGCGCCTCGTCCCGCAAGATCTCCACTGCCGAGCGCAGCCGGAACATCTTCAGCCGTTTCAGCAGATCCTCCGCTGCGTCCGCATGCACGTCGATGCACACGCCCTCCGCCGTCCGGTGCGCGATATAGTCCGCAATGATCTTGCCCTGCGGCGTCAGCAGCGCGCCATACCGCGCCTCGCCCTCCGCCCAGTCCGCCACCTTGTGCGTCACCGTCCGCTCCAGCAAGACGAGCGTGTCGGGACCGGTGAGGAAGAGAATGGATCGGTTCGGAAGGCGGTGCATCGGGTTGGTTTAATGGTCCCGCTGCGGTTGAGCAATGGCACAAGCTTGAGGACGGGCTGAACCTATTCGGCGGCCGGTACCGGGCGGGCAAACTGCGCCGCGTCTGCCCGAAGGGCAAGTAGGGCGTCACGGTCTACGTCTGTGCCGGCGCTGATGGTGCCGGACGGCTCTTGCAAGGTCGCCATGTCTTCCGACGGATTGCCCCTCAGCAGGACGAGATCGGCAATCGCGCCTTCGCCTGCGTACCCGAAGTCAGGGGCACCAGCCTTCACGGCTGCGCCGGGCGTTGCGGCGTGTAGTGCCTGCTGCCGCGACAGACCAGCAGCGACGAGGTAGTCCAGTTCATCCAGAAGGATGAGCCCACGGCACGCCGCAGCTTTCAGGGGCGCCGTCCGTGCCAGCGAGAATATCGACCCGCGCTGAAACAAGCCCCTGCATCAAATCGGTGATGACCGCATTGTATTCCTCTGCGCTCGGGCCCGCAGCGTCGCGGAACCAGTTTGACTCAGTGGGCTGCAGTATCTGCGGATCCGGAATGCAACGCCGGGCAGCTTCCCAGGTTCGCGCCCGCACCGGAGCCCTTACGCTGAGCGTCGGCGTTACCGACACTTCTGCTGCAGCGAGCGCTTCAAACAGGCGTTCGCATCCTGCAGGTTCATACAATGCTGCCAGGGAGCGTACGTAGTAACCCGGCCCGCTGGTCTACCATCCGTCATAGAACGCATACATCGCCGCTGCCCCGTCTGGTCCGCAACAGGCCATAAGTTCCGGGGGCAGGTGGTCGAAATCGCGCTGTCCGGCAGCGGCCGGCTCCCTTGGACCGGAATAGGGACGCAGGTGGCCGACAACCGGTCGCCTGCAGCGCAAGCTGCCTGCGTGATGGCTGCGTAGACGTCCGGCTCCAGAAATTCATGGACCTTGATGATATCCACACCTCGCGCGATCTGCGCACAAACCCTTTCACGGGCGTCTTCCGGCGTCGCCGGTATCAGCGTGTAATCAAGATTGCCCCATGGCTGCTTTCCGGAAAAGGACTGACCCGCAACCTTTGAAAGCGGCGCGGCTTTCCCCGACGGCCGCTGCAGTGTCTACCGTGATCGCAGCGCCGGTATATCTTCCGCACACGAACCGAGGCCGCGCAGCCCGGGCACGCCGCAGGACATCGCAAGCAGTGCGTACCAGGCGGATAGGTCCAGGTGAGGGTCTTCAGGCGCGCGGTCCGCTTCGAGATGGATATGCAGGTCCAAAAGTCCGGGCATCAGATATTCGCCTGCCGCGTTAAACCGTTCGCACCGGGCGTTGCCGCAGCCCGCTCCGGTTTCTGGAATGCGCTCGATACGCCCGTTGCGGATCAGCACGTCTCGCGGTTCGGATAGGGTTCCGGCATCGGTAGCGACAATTCGGACGGAGGCGATCAGCAGGCCGTCATCCGCAGCAAGACCCACCGAAGAGCCACAGCTTCCAAGTCCAATCATCCGGCAGACAAAGGATGTCCGGTTGATGGTCCGGAGCCCGCGCATCAAGTCTGCCGTGTTTGCGCAGAGCAAGATGCCGCTGCAGCGCTTTACACCCTAAAACAGTCAGATGGGGAAAGAGTGAGGTCAATGCCGGGCCCGGCAGGTCAGCCCTTTGCGCCGGGCATCGCGGCAATCACCGCCGCCGCCAGCGCGCTTTTCAACAGCGAGCCTGCAAGGAAAGGTACGACACCGGACGCCAGCGCAATCTCCAGCGTCGTCAGCACTGCCAGCCAGCCGCCGCCCGCGGCGAGGATCACGGCATGCAGGCCCAGAAAGCCCGCGAACCGTGCGCCATGCAGTGCGGGGGTCTGGCCCTTAGGCAGGAAGCCCGCGAGGAAGGCTGCTGCCGGGAATGCAAACAGGTAGCCCGCCGTTGGCCCGGCAAAGGCGATCAGCCCGGACTTGCCGCCCGCCAGCACCGGCGCGCCCGCCAGTGCCAGGCCCAGCCAGCTCAGCACGATCGCTGCCCCCATCCGCGGCCCGGCCACTGCGCCCAGCAACACCACGACCAGTGTCTGCATCGTCACCGGCACCGGCGCTATCGGCAGCGAGACATAAGACGACACCGTCAGCGCCGCGATCCCCGCAAGCCCGAGGACCACCGGGCGAAGGAAGGAAAAGGCGAACGGGCGCGCTGCAGACTGGGACATGGGAAAACCTCGGCGATGAACGCCACCTTCTTGTGCGCCCCACAAATCGGGGTCAAGTCTCCATCAGGCTGCATTCGCCCAAGTGGTGGCGATCTTCTGGCCGGTGCTCTGCTGGCAGATCGGGCGCGTCATCCGCTGGATGGAGGATGCCGGCCACATGGACCTGCTCTTCCAGATCTGCGGGCGGTGCGGCATCACCGTCGTCTACAAGGGCGACGAGCACCCGGACCCCTCCGACTGCAGAGCATATGCGCCGCGCCGTCCCCGCTCACAATGCTGCGGCACTTTCCATTCCTCCCCGGCACCAGCGGGGGCTTGCGAGGATCAAAAATCGTATCGCGTATTTCCGGGCAAGGTTCGCGCCTCTGGCGCGGGTCGGAGGGAGCTCTGCCTCCAGCTCCAAACTTGTCCTCGCCTCAGGACCCTCACCTCCCACGCCTTTGGCATGGTTCCCCCCTCCCGCTCACGCAGGACTGTCCGGGGAAACGGCATCACCTCAGGCTGAAGATCATTTGGCGATTGTCTGCCTGATTTGTTGCGGATCGTTTTGGGTTCGGTTTGTCGTTTCCGTCGATTGGTTTTCTGACGAACAGGCTGGCGCTGATTAGTTCAGTAAATCTGATGGGTTCGAGGTCTGAGCGGCGGGTGGCGAGGGCGGCGAGGCGCAGCAGGAGATAGGAAATGAGTGCGGCGAGGATCTGCAGCTTGACGGCGTTTTCCGAGCGTCCGAGGAAGCGGCGGATCTTCAGGTGCTGCTTGATCCACCCAAACAGGAGCTCAATGCGCCAGCGCCGCCGATAGAGGGCGGCGATGTCGCTTGCGGGGCGGACGAGATCGTTGGTGACGACGTGCATGATCTTGCCACGGTCGCGCCAGATGGCGATGCGCTGCATGAGGAAGCTGAGGGTTCCGCGCCAGCTGTTCTTGCTCTTGTGACGGACGATCTCATCGCTGACGACATTGGTCTCGATGAGGGTGGGCGCCTCGAGCGGTGATCTCCTCGTTCACGATGAAGCCAGCGTCGAGGCTGTCATCAAGGCGATCAAGCGGCGCGCCGCCTTCCGTCCCGAAGACGAATACCGCCTTGGCGAACGCCGCCCGCTGGCCCGAACGGGTACCTGGACCCCCGCACCTTGAGGTGCGCGACGTCGAAACCGCCGTCAAGTCGACGAAGCGCCTGCTGCGCATCGCCCGCGCCGCTGGCAAGTGCATCCATGTGCTGCACATCTCCACCGCCGAACAGCCCGACATCCTGCATGATGCGAAAGATGTCTCCTCCGTCGAATGCCTGCCGCAGCACCTGACGCTCGCGGCGCCGGAATGCTGCGATCCCCTGAAGGGCATCGCCCAGATGCATCCGCCAATCCGCGAGGTCCGCCACCGCGACGCGCTCTGGCGCGCGGTGAATACCGGCATCGTCGATGTAATGAGCTCCGACCATGCCCCGCACATAAAGGAAGAGAATGCGCGGCCCTATCCTTCCTCGCCCTCCGGCATGCCCGGCGTGCAGACGATTGTGCCGATCATGCTCACCCATGTGAACGACGGAAAGCTCAGCCTGCAGAGATTTCCCGAGCTCACCAGCGCCGGTCCGCAGCGCGTCTTCGGCCTCGTCGACAAAGGCTGCATCGCGGAAGGCTGCCATGCCGACTTCACGGTGGTCGACATGAAGCGCAACGAGACGATCACCGCCGAATGGTCGAAATCCAAATGTGGATGGACACCGTTCAAGGGCTTCGAAGCCACCGGCTGGCCCGTCGCCACCTTTGTCCGCGTCGGCTTCGTGTTGCGCGACGGCGAGATCACCGCCAAAGGCGGCTGACGGCCCGTCCGCTTCAACGAAAAGCTGGCACCCCAGGCCTGATGTCCTGACCGGAAAACCTGCCGGCAGACGTGAGGCCTTGCCCTTTGCCGCAGGCTGCGCAAGCATTTGATCCCGAACAATCGCCCGGAAGCCCTCAGCGGCTGGGCGCGACAGGGAGCAGGCCGCGTGACCGAGAAGACAGACAAGCAGCCTGGCCTGCGCCGCAAGCTGATCTGGCTGTATGAAGGCGTCGGCAAATGGCCGGTCACGTTTCGCTGGGCCGTGCTCGTTTTCGATGTCGTGACGATCAGCTATTTCCTCGTTTCACCCTTCATTCCGCGCGAGGGCTACCACCACTGGCTTGACTATGTGATCGGCAGCATCATCGCAGCCGACCTTGCCGCGCGGTTCTACATTGCGCCGACGAAGAAGCGCTTCTTCACGCGCTTCATGAACATTGCCGATGCGATCGTGGTCGTCTCTATGTTTGCGCCTTTCGTTTCGCAGAACTATGCCTTCCTGCGTATCATCCGTGCCCTGAGGATTGCGAGGGCTTTCAGTTTTCTGAAGGATGAAAGCCCGCTCTCGCGCTACATGCGGATGCACCGTGTCGTCATCGAACGCGCGATCAATGTCTTGGTCTTCCTCTTCATCATGTCGGCGCTGGTCTATGCCGACCAGGTCAACAAGGCCGGGTCAGATGTCAGGAACTATCTCGACGCGTTCTATTTCACCGTCACCAGCCTGACGACCACCGGTTATGGCGACATCACCCTCGTCGGCTGGACCGGCCGGGTCCTCCCGATCATCATCATGCTGCTCGGCGTCACGCTCTTCCTGCGCCTGCTGCGCGCCCTCGTCACGCCCACCGACAAGGCCGAGGTCGAATGCACGAATTGCGGCCTGATGCGGCACGACCGCGACGCCGTCCACTGCAAGCATTGCGGCGAGGTTGTGTATATCGCGAACGAGGGCTTTGATCCTTAGCGGGTGGTTTGACCGCCTCCCGGGGCGAGAGTATGATAAAGTCATATCGATGAAAGAGGCTGCCATGACCATCCGCATGACCATCTCGATGCCCGACGCCCTCGCCGAAATGGTCGAGCGCCTCGTGGCGGAAGGCAAGTACGCCTCCCACAGCGACGTCATCCGCGACGGCCTGCGCGCGCTGGAAGCCCGCAAGGAAGAGCACGCCGCCCGCATCGCCGCGATTCGCGACGACCTTCAGGAGCGCCTGAAGGGCGAGTTCGTGAGCATGGAGGAAGGAACGCGGCGCCTGGCACAGTTGCGGGCTGAACGCGCGGCGGCGCGGGATGCTGCTGAGTGAACCTGTTTGAGGTTCGGGAAAGCCTTGCCTGCCTGCGCGATCTCGAACGGATCGAAATCCATCTCCTGAAAACTTCCGGCAATGCGGCCGGAGCTGAACGCCGGATCGACGAAATGCGCGCGGCAACGCGCAGGCTCGGCGAATTTCCAAGGCTTTCGCCAGAGCGTCCGGACCTTGGTGAGGCTATCCGTTTGCTCACCACAGGAGAGAAATCGGTTACACTCTATCTGGTCCAGGAAGAAGTCCGAATTGTCCTGATGCTGCGGGCGTTCTATGGCGGTGAGGACTACGAGGCCCTGGTGCGCTCGGAGAACGACAACACATGACGACCACCCATATCCCGTTCCGCGAAGTGCCGTATCTTCCGCTGAAGCTGAAGATGGACCGGCGCCCCGACGGCACGATCCTGCTAGAGAACGGCCTGCCGCTGAAGCCCTATCCGCCGCACATGCTGGCGCCGCTGGTGAGTTGGGCGGCGCAGCGCCCGGACCAGGTCTGGCTGGCTGAGCGGTGGCCGGAGGATCCCTCGCAGGCAGGCTGGCGGGAGGTCACCTATGGGGAAGGCCTCGCGCAGGTGAAACGCCTCGCCGCCGCCTTCCTCAGCGAGGGCGCCGGTGCAGGAGCGCCGCTGATGATCCTGTCGAAGAATTCCATCGACAATGCGCTGATGATGTATGCCGCGATGTGGGCGGGCAGTCCCGCCGCGCCGGTGACGCCGGCCTATGCGCTGCTGAGCCAGGACCTTGTCCGCCTCAATTACATCGACCGGCTGACCGAACCGGAATTCATTTATGTCGAGGACGGCGCGGAGTACCAGCGCGCGCTTTCAGCCATGAACCTCGACGGCCGGCTGGTGATCTATTCGCGCAACGCGCCGAAGGTGCCGCGTGCCGTCAGCCTCGCGGATTTTGCCGGCCGGAGCGGCCCGGCGGTTGATGCGGCCTATGCGGCGCTGGCACCGCAGACGGTCGCGAAATACATGCTGACCTCCGGCTCCACCGGTGAGCCGAAAGCGGTGATCAACACCCATGGAATGATCGCGGCGAACGCGAAAATGATCCGTTCGGTCTGGGATGAGGCGCGCCTCGACGCGATCACCGGCGGGCCGCAGGTGATGGTGAATTTCCTGCCCTGGAGCCATACCTACGGCGCCAATGCCATCCTGCACAACATGCTGGACTGGGGCGGCACGATGTATATCGACCAGGGCGCCCCGACGCCGCAGCGCCTGCCGGAAATGCTCCGCAACCTGAAGGAAGTAGCGACGACGCAGCATACGACGGTGCCGCAGGCCTGGGGCTCGCTGGCGACCGCGCTGGAACAGGATAATGCACTCGCCGAAGTCTTCTTCTCCCGCCTGACCTCCATGGCCTATGGCGGCGCTGCGATGGGGCAGGACATTTACGAGCGCCTGCAGGTCGTCGCCGTAAACATCACCGGCGAGCGCATCTCGCTGTCGGCCGGGTACGGCGCCACGGAGACCGCTCCGACCTCGTCCAACGTCCACTGGCCGAACGGCACGATGGGCCTGATCGGCCTGCCGCTGCCGGGCAACACGTTCAAGCTGGTGCCCACCGGCGGCAAACTCGAGGTGCGCGTGAAGGGCGTCAACGTCATGCCGGGCTATTACCGCAATCCGCAGAAGACCGCCGAGGCCTTCGACGAGGAGGGCTTCTACCAGCTCGGCGACGCCGTGAAATTCGTTGACCCTGCCGTGCCTGAAAAGGGCCTCGCCTTTGACGGCCGCACAGTTGAGGAGTTCAAGCTTGTCAGCGGCACATGGGTAGCGACCGGGTCAGTCCGCGTTGCCGCCGTGGCGGCTACTGGCGGCGTGCTGTCGGACGCCATCGTCTGCGGGCTCAACCGCGAGGAGATCGGCCTGCTCGGCTTTCTCAACGAGGCCTACTGCCACCGCCTCGCCGGCGCGTCGCTTCCGCTTGAAGAGCTTGTCCGCCATCCCGCAATCGAGGCGGCGATCCGCGAGGGGCTGGCGGGGCATAACCGGAAGAACCCCAATGCCGCAGCGCGAATCGCCCGGCTGCTGCTGCAAACGACACAGCCCCAGGCTGACCTCGGCGAGATCACAGAGAAGGGGTACATCAACCAGTCCCGCACCCAGGAGTTGCGCGCCGCTGACATCGAGCGGCTCTATTGCCCGGAGGCTGCTCCGGGCAAGCTGCTGATTTGAAAGTACTTCCGCGGTGCGTTCCTGCAGTTTGCAGTCGTGGCCGAGTGAAAGCACTCGATTTATGGCACTCGTAGTGTATAATTGGAGGCAAGCCGTAGTGGATGCTGCAGCCCAGCCATTCCCCTTTGGCTATGGCGGGCCGCAGTATGGATGACGAAGCTCCCCTTGCTTCCAGTTCGATCTGCGGCCCGTTTCGGTTTTGCGCCGCCCGCTGAATTCGCCTAAGCACCGGTGAGAAAACGCATCGGGAGGCGGACATGGCAGACACACACACCAGGGCGAAAACCGGTGCGGAGGCCCTCGTCTCGACGCTGGCCGATCATGGCGTGACCGCCTGTTTTGCCAATCCCGGCACCTCGGAAATGCATCTGGTCACCGCGCTCGACCATGAGCCGCGCATCCATTCGGTCCTCTGCCTGTTCGAAGGCGTGGCGACCGGCGCGGCCGACGGGCATGCGCGCGTCACGGGCAATCCCGCCATGACGCTGCTGCACCTCGGTGCGGGCTTCCTGAACGGCGGCGCCAATATCCACAATGCCAGGCGCGCCTGGACGCCGATGATCAACGTGATCGGCGATCATGCGGTGCCGCACCTGCGCTATGACGCGCCGCTGACCTCGAACATCCTCGGCCTCGCCGGGCCGAACTCGGTATGGATCAAGTCGGCGGACCGGGTGGCGGATGCGGGTAATCTCGCTGCCGAGGCCTGGGAGGCGAGCTTCGGCCCGGTGCCGGGACCGGTCTCGCTGCTGCTGCCGGCAGACACCGCCTGGACCGAGGGCGGCAAGCCCGGTGCGAAGCGGGAGCGGCCGAAACTGCGCGCGCCGGATGCAGACCGGATCGCGGCGGCGGCGCAGGCCGTGCGCGGCGCGATGAAGCCGGTGATCCTGATCAACGGCACGGCGCTGACGCCGCGAGGCCTCGCGCAGGCGGCGCGGCTGAAGGCAGCCGGCATCCGTGTGCTGACGGATACGTTCTTTGCGCGCATGGCGCGCGGCGCCGGGATCTTTGCGCCCGACCGGATGCAGTATTTCGCGGAAGGCGCGATGGCCGACCTTGCCGGCACGGACCTGATGCTGGTCGCAGGTACGCAGGTTCCGGTGGCGTTCTTTGCCTATCCTGGCCGCCCCAGCGTACTGGTGCCGGAAGACTGCGCCACGCTGATTATTGGCGGGCCGGAAAGCGACAGCGCAGCAATCCTCGGCGCGCTGGCCGATACGCTCGGCGCGAAGGCGTCGGCGGATCCTGCGCCGCTGGACCTGCCGGGCATGCCCACCGGCGCGCTGAATGCCGCGACCATCGGCGCCTCGATTGCGCGGCATCTGCCTGAGGGCAGCTTCGTTTCCGATGACGGCGTCTCGAACGGCCTGCCGGCCTTCATGATGACCGGCCGGGCGCGGCCGCACGAATGGATGATGCTGACCGGCGGCGCGATCGGGCAGGGCCTGCCGCTTGCGCTTGGGGCTGCTCTTGCCGCGAAGGGCCGCAAGGTTCTGTGCATCTCGGGCGACGGCGCGGCGATGTACACCAACCAGGCGCTGTGGAGCATGGCGCGTGAAGGCGTGGATGTGGTCAACGTGATTTTCGTCAACCATTCCTACCGCATACTGAACATTGAACTCGCTCGCACCGGCGCCGGCAATCCCGGCCGCGTCGCCGAAAACCTTCTGGGACTCGCGCGCCCCGAGATCGACTGGGTGAAACTATCGGAAGCACAAGGCGTGCAGGCGGTGAATGCCGCGACGGCGGAAGAGTTCGACGCGGCGCTGGAACGCGCCTTCGCAACACCCGGCCCGCACCTCATCGCCGCGCACGTGCCAGCGCGGTAGGCGCGCGCCAGCGCGGCGTCTGCTTCTTCAGTCGGCCGCTGTTGCTTCAATGGCCGCTTCGGGCTTCTGCGGATCGTATCTGGCGAACCAGCCCATGATATTGTCGGTCAGCGCGATCAGGCGGCTCGGGCGGCCCGTGACGCTATGCGAGGCGCCGGGGATGCGGATGAGGGCGGTACCCACGCCGTTCATCTTCAGGCCGGTATAGAACTGCTCGGCCTCCCAGGACGGCGTGCGGAAGTCTTCCTCGCCGACCATCATCAGCGTCGGCGTGACCACCTTGTCGACATATCGGATCGGCGAGAATTTCAGGAATGCCTCCGGGTTCGTCCAAGGGTCTTCGCGCATCCAGTGGCGCCGCACGTACTGAGCAATGTCGGCGGTCAGCGCCATCGTCATCCAGTTGATCACCGGCTTGATCGAGGCGGCCGCCGCGAACCGGTCGGTTTTCGTCACGATCCAGGCGGTGAGGATGGCGCCGCCGGATCCTCCGGTCACGAACAAACGCTCCTCGCTGACATACTTGCGCGCTACGAGCTCGTCCACGAGGCTCATCAGGTCGCCGCAGTCATTGCCCGGATAGGCGCGGTCTATGGCGCGGGCGAAGTCTTCGCCATACCCGGTCGAGGCGCGCGGGTTGGACCAGATCGTGACATAGCCTTCGGCGGCATAGCGCTGCAGCTCGCTGGCAAAGTAGGGGCCGTACATCTGGAACGGGCCGCCATGGATTTCCAGCAGCATGGGGAAGGTGCCATCGGCCTTGAAGTCCGGTGGCAGGCAGACCCAGCCTTCGATTTCCTTGCCGTCATGGCTGGAGGCGACCTTGATCTCCTCGATACGCATCATGTCGAGATAGAGAATCAGGTCATCATTGAGCGCGGTCAGCACCCTGACATTCTTGCCGTCCAGCCCGGTGGAGGACACTTCAGACGGGCGGTCGGCAAAGCCCGCTGTGTAGGTGATGACCGGCCTCCCTCCTCCGCTCACGGAGAAACTGCCATCGGCACAGGGCCGGCCGATCGAGGTGCCGCCGATGTCGTTGAAAACCTGCGCGGTCCTGCCGTCCGGCGCCCAGACGGTCTGGTCGAAGCTCCCGGAGAAGTCTGCCGCAAGCTCGGCGCCGCCCGATCCGTCGGAATTCATCACATGGAGATTGTCCTGCTGGTAGGACAGGACCTTGTCGTCATAGCCGCGATACGCAATGGACTTGCCGGCCGGCGAGACGATGGGCGAATGGTCTGGTCCGTCGCGGGTCGTCAGGGGGCGGACGGACAGGTCCGCGAGTTCCAGCGCGTAGATTTCGCTCTCGACCGGGTCCATTTCGCGGTCCTCGGCAAGGTTGCCGGACACCAGCAGCGTGTCATTGTCCAGCCAGGCCGGGCTTTGTATCGGGGCGTCGCCGGAGGTCACCTGACGCGGTGTGCCGCCGTCCACGGGCAGCACGAACGTATCGCTGGCGCCGCAGGGCAGGTAGCCCGAGCCATCGGCGCGGAAGGTGATGTCGTCGAACACCTTCACCGGATCGCTTCAGGCCGCGCCTTTCGGCTGTTTCGGCGGCGTCGTGAAGCTGGGGGGGGGGCGGACACGAACATCGAGAAGGCGATGGTCTTGCCATCCGGTGACCAGACCGCTTCGGACGGGCCCTGCAGGAACTGCGCGAGGGCAAAGCTGCGGCCGGTGTCGAGATACAGGCGCGGATTTCCGGATTGCCGCCGTTGGCCGTCGTGTAGACGAGCCGCGAGCCATCCGGCGACCAGCGGGCGGTGGTCGCCGCTGGCAACGTCAATCGTCCACAGCTGGCCGACATCGCGGTCGGTGAGCCGGTCCATCGAGCGGCGGACATATACGATGGTCCTGACGTCCGGCGAGATCTGCGGATCGGCGGCATACTCGACTTCAAATACGCGGTCCGCCGTAAAACGCTTCGAGGGCGCCTCGGGCGTCTCCGCCAAGGTGGCCTGCGCGGTAAAGTCGGCGGCGAGCGCCGTCAGTTGGAGTATACGGCAGATCATCAAGCCCTCCGGCAGCGGCTTAGGCCGAAGGGCTGACATGAGGCGGAACAAGGCGATAGCGGAGTTTCGGCGCGTCAATCGAGGCTGCGCTTGCGATTCGCCCCGCGCCTGCGCATATAGTTCTCGGAGGCAGGCGGCGGACGGGTCGCTCGCCAATCGGGTCAGACGGGGAACCGAGCAGCCCTAACGAGCTTCAGCCCGGGTCGTTTGCTTGTCTCCACCCTCATTGCCCATCGCCGCCCAGCGATTCGAGGGCAGGATCCGGGCATCTGCGCACCCGGCCCGGGGGGCCTGAGAGCGGCCCGCTGGCCAATTGCCCCCGGGCGGGGCAAAACCGGTTTCGACGGCCCGCGTTCCATGGGGCACAGTGTGAGGGGCTGAAGACCGTCCGGAAGCCCTGCCGCATGGGCGATCCAGCCGCGCTGTTAACCTTTGATTCAGGAGTTTTCCACGCTTCTTTGACGGATTTGCGAATTGAACCGTTGACCAGAAATTAACCTTCAGACACTATATGTTGTGTCAGGGAAGAGGCGCCGGACCACATCTGGTCAAGATTGGTCGGGCGCCCCGGAAATCCCAGTAAAAGCCAGAAGATTCAGGAGGGTCGCCATGACGGCAACCAACGCTCGATCCATCGCAAAAGAAGCCGCCCGCAAAGGCAAGCCCAAAGCAGGCGCCGAGGCGAAGATTGCGCTCGTTACCGGACACGGGATCACCACCGATCCGTCGCGCGATGCGCTGCTGACGGATTTCGGCAGGAAGACCCTCGACGACCGCTACCTGCTGCCGGGCGAGTCCTATCAGGACATGTTTGCACGCGTGGCGTCGGCCTTTGCCGATGACGCCGCCCATGCGCAGCGCATCTACGACTATATCTCGAAACTCTGGTTCATGCCGGCGACGCCCGTGCTCTCGAATGGCGGCGCCGACCGCGGCCTGCCGATTTCCTGCTTCCTCAACCAGGTCGGCGATTCGCTCGACGATATCGTCGAGACCTGGACCGAGAACGTCTGGCTCGCCTCCAACGGCGGCGGCATCGGCACCTATTGGGGCAATGTCCGCTCGATCGGCGAGAAGGTTGGCCAGAACGGACAAACTTCGGGAATCATTCCGTTCATCCGCGTGATGGATTCGCTGACGCTGGCGATCAGCCAGGGTTCGCTGCGCCGCGGTTCAGCCGCCTGCTATCTCGACATCCATCACCCGGAGATCGAGGAGTTCCTGGAAATCCGCAAAGCCTCCGGCGACTTCAACCGCAAGAGCCTCAACCTCCATCACGGCATCAACATCACGGATGCCTTCATGGAAGCCGTCCGCGCCGACGAAGACTTTGGCCTGATCTCGCCTAAATCCGGCGATGTGCTGAAGATGGTCAATGCGCGCAAGCTCTGGCAGAAGATTCTCGAGCTGCGGATGCAGACCGGCGAGCCCTACCTGCTGTTCACCGACACCGTGAACAATGCGATGCCCGCCCACCAGAAGCGGCTTGGCCTGAAGGTCACGCAGTCGAACCTCTGCTCGGAAATCACCCTGCCGACCGGCGTCGATCATCGCGGCGTCGACCGTACGGCCGTCTGCTGCCTCTCGTCGGTCAATGCGGAGACTTTCCTCGACTGGTCGAGGGAGCCGATGTTCCTGGAAGATGTGTTCCGCTTCCTCGACAACGTGCTGGAAGACTTCATTGAACGCGCCCCGCCGGAAATGGCGCGCGCGGTGTATTCGGCGAAGCGCGAGCGTTCGGTCGGCCTCGGCGTGATGGGCTTCCACTCGTTCCTCCAGGCGATGAACGTCTCCCTGGAAAGCGCCACGGCGAAATCGCTGAATTTCAGGATCTTCAAGCATATCCGCCAGGGCGCGGACGCCGCCTCGGTGAAGCTCGCCAAGGAACGCGGCCCCTGCGAAGACGCGCGCGATGTCGGCATGATGGCCCGCTTCTCGAACAAGCTGGCAGTGGCACCGACCGCTTCGATCTCGATCATCTGCGGCGGCACATCCGCCGGCATCGAGCCGATCCCGGCCAACGTCTACACGCACAAGACGCTGTCGGGTTCGTTCACCGTGAAGAACCAGCAGCTTGAGACATTGCTTGATGCCAAGGGCCTCAACACGCCGGAGACCTGGACCTCGATCCTCGAGCATGAGGGTTCGGTGCAGCATCTCGATTGCCTCGACGCGCAGGAAAAGGATGTGTTCAAGACCGCCTTCGAACTCGACCAGCGCTGGATCATCGAGCTGGCGGCCGACCGGACGCCGTTCATCTGCCAGTCGCAGTCGCTGAACCTGTTCCTGCCGGGCGACGTGTCGAAATGGGACCTTCACATGCTGCACTGGACCGCCTGGGAGCGGGGCTTGAAGTCGCTGTATTACTGCCGGTCGAAATCGGTCCAGCGGACAGCCTTTGCGGGCTCCGAGAAAGTCGAGGAAGGCTTCAGGGAAACCGGGTCGACCGATTATGACGAGTGCCTCGCCTGCCAGTAGGCGGGCCGGCGCCCGAAGCAGATTCCCGGCGGCCCGCTCAAAGCGGGCCGTTCATGATTCCGGGCTGCGCTCGCCCCGCCCCATTTTTGCCTATTATATCAACCGGTTAATGCGGGGGCTGAGGCGCGTGGCCCGGTTCTTGCGGGAAAAATCCCGAAATAACCGGGAACTCCAGCCGCCATCGCACGTATTTTCTTTGTCTGCATGAATTAATCTTTGCCACGCGGAATGGTGGTTGGGACCCAAACTCCTTCATGTTAGGTTAGTCAAACAGGGTCATTTTCTCACTTAAGTGGAGTAAGGAAGTTGGCCGTGAAAGGTACCAGAGGAATGGCGTTCGTACTCGCATCCAGCCTTGTTTCCCTGGCTTGCCAGGGATGTGTATCATCCGGCGCCGCAGATTACGCCTATGCCGAACCGGCCGCCGAACGATCGCTCGGAATGACGCTGGCCGTTCCGGGCGTCTTCGGGGAAGGCCCGCTCAACGCGCCGTCCGGCAATCCCCTTGCCGGCGAAGCCCTGCCCGCCATTTCGCCCGCCGGAGCTGGACTGCTGCTTTCCGCGCCGGACGCCGGCATCACAGTCTTTGCCACGACCCCATCACCCTCGCCGTTCAGCCTCACCGGTTCCGGCCCCGGCGGCGTGGCGCAATCCGACTCCCGCTTCGGCTGGAGCGCGAGCCCGGCGTTGGCCTCGGTGGCCGCCGAAGTTGCGATGTCGCGCTATGGCCAGCCGGATCCCGAATACAATGACATGTTCTTCGCCATGTCCATTGCCGCGACCAGCGGCCAGACAGGCCTTGCCTTCGACGTCGGCCTTGCGCCCCGCGTCGCCGTTCGGGATGGCGGTGACCTGAAGGGCCAGCGCCTCGGCGGTGAAGTCCGGCTCGGTCAGGGCCTCGGGCTCTCCGGTTCCGGCAAATCGCCGGAAGGCTGGTATGTGTTCGTCGGCGCAGACGGCGAAGCGCTGGTCTGGGATGCAGACATGGAGCGCCTCGGCGTCAACACCTTCTCTGACATGCAGATGACGGATCAGCTGACAGTGGGCGACCTGCAGGCGGGTGTCTCCATCCAGCGCGCGGGCGGCGAGCTGTCCTTCAGCTATATCCGCCGCGAAATCGAATTCAGCGACCGCAACAGAAGCCTGTCGGACTCGGAAGACTTCGCCGGCGTCACCTTCACGATGCGCCGCTAGGCGAACCGAAAGCCAGGAAACCGGCCTGAGAAGCTTACCCCCGCTCCGGCAGGGGTTTGTTGTTTCAGGGGCAGGCGTTCAGTCTTCGTCGCGGTCGTCGGGCGCATCACTGGTTTCGCGGCGGGGGCGGGCGATCAGTTCGCCGAGGTCAGTCAGCTCGATGAAGGTGTCTGATTCACGGCGCAACTCGTCCGAGATCATCGGCGGCGTGGCATTCATGGTCGAGACGACCGACACGCGGACGCCCTTGGCCTTCACAGCCTGCACCAGCTGGCGGAAGTCTCCATTGCCGCTGAACAGCACGATATGGTCAGTCCAGCTGGCGGCTTCGAGCATGTCGATGGTCAGTTCGACGTCCATGTTGCCGCGTACGCGCTTGCGTCCGTCCCGGTCCACGAACTCCCGGGCGGGCTTCTTCACAACGTTGAAGCCGTTATAAGCCAGCCAGTCGACCAGGGGGCGGATCGGGCTGTAGTCATCGTTTTCGATCAGCGCGGTATAGTAATTGGCGCGGATCAGCCGGCCGCGCGTCTGGAACTCCTTGAGAAGCTTGCGGAAATCGATCTCCAGGCCCACGGCGCGGGCGGCGGAGTAAAGGTTCGCCCCGTCGATGAATAGAGCGAGACGCTCATCCTTGTAGAAGGCCATTGGCAACGCCCTTTTCTTCCAATAGGAGGGGCTGATCGATTGCCCGGAATGCGAATACGCCATGAATACCGGTCCTTGCCAAAGCCTGCAAGGATGGGTTGCCGGGGTGTGATGCAGCGCATATAACGGGCGGTTCTCAGGAGATTTTCCGTAAATGGCCCGCGTTACTGTCGAAGACTGCATCCAGAAAATCCCGAACCGGTTTGAGCTCGTCCTGCTCGCCGGCCACCGGGCCCGCATGATCCGTGAAGGCTCGCCGCTCACGGTGGACCGCGACAATGACAAGGATCCGGTTGTCTCGTTGCGCGAAATCGCCGAATCGTCGATCGACCTGAAAGTGGTCAAGGAAGCGCTGATCTCGGGCCTGCAGGACATCCGTCCGGGCGAAGAGAACGAACGCGAAGCCGACCGCCAGGCCCTGCAAGCCGCCCCGGCTGCGACCGAGGACGATGTTCTGCGCGCCTACCAGGCTGAAATCGAATCCGGGCGCGACGACCGTCTGTAGGAGACGAAATGGACGGCAGCGCCCTTTCCGAACCGGAAAAAGGGGCTGGCGCAAACGCTGGCAAGTCGACCTCTGCGCCAGAGGGCGCAGACGCGCTGCCGCCTGTCCCCACCCGTACAGAACTGATCGCGAAGGTCCGCGCCTATCACCCGCGGGTAAGGTCTGAACTGCTCGGCCAGGCCTATGACTTCGCCGTAAAGCATCACGGCGTGCAGCAACGCGATTCCGGAGAAGCCTATTATTCCCATCCCATCCGGGTCGCGAACCTGCTCGCTGACGTGCGTCTCGACGAGGTGACCATTGTCGCGGGCCTGCTGCATGATGTAGTGGAGGATACCGAGATCGACATCGGCGACATCGAGGTGCGCTTCGGCGCCGATGTGGCGGAGCTGGTCGATGGGGTGACCAAGCTCGACAAGCTGGATTTCATGTCAAAGGAAGCGGCGCAGGCCGAGAACTTCCAGAAGTTCATCCTGGCGATGACCAGCGACATTCGCGTCCTGCTCGTGAAGCTTGCCGACCGGCTCCACAACATGGAGACGCTGCACCACCGCAAGAAGGCAGAAAGCCGTCAGCGCACCGCACGCGAGACGATGGACATCTACGCGCCGCTCGCGCGCCGGGTGGGGCTCTATGACGTCGCCGCGCGGATGGATGATCTTGCGTTCAGGGAGCTGAACCCGGAAGCGCGCCGCGCGATTCTCTACCGCCTTGAAGAGCTTGAGCGTGAAAACAGCGGCGACCTTGACCGCATCCGAGCAGACCTCGCCAAGCTTCTGGATGCGTCCGGATTGCAGTACCGCGTGAAGGGCCGCCGCAAGCAGCCCTATTCGCTGTGGCGCAAGCTGGAGCGCAAGTCGATTTCCTTCCGCGATGTGGCGGACCTGTTTGCCTTCCGGATCATCCTCAAGGATGTCAAGGATTGTTACTCCGCCCTCGGAGCAGTTCACACGCATTGGGCCTGTATCCCGGACCGGTTCCGGGACTTCATCTCGGTTCCCAAGCCGAACGGTTATGCCAGCCTCCACACGACCGTGCGGGCCTCCGGCAACCGGCGCGTCGAGTTGCAGATCCGTACCGAGACGATGGACCGCACGGCCGAATACGGCGTGGCGGCGCACTGGGGTTACAAGAATCGCGCTTATGGATTTGACGTCGATTCGGCGCGCGCCGCCGGCCTCGACCCCGAAGCAAACCTCAAGGCGTTTGCCGAACTGCTGCGTGACGGGGCAGAGCCGGGCGAGTTCCTTGAGCACGCCAAGCTCGAGATGTACCGCGAGCACGTGTTCACCTTCACCCCGAAGGGCAAGCTGATCATTCTCCCGGCAGGCGCAATGCCGCTGGATTTTGCCTACGCCGTCCACTCGGCGGTCGGCGACACGGCCATCGGTGCACGGATCAATGGCGAAGAGAAATCGATGCGCCGCCCGCTGAAGAACGGCGATGTGGTGGACGTGATTCGCGGACGTGCCCCGGCGCCGGCGATCGGCTGGGAAGTGATGACCTATACGGGCCGGGCGAAATCCAGGCAGCGCAAGCTGGAGCGCGACCGTGAGGCAGCGGAATTCCGGCGTCTTGGCGAAGGCCTGATCAACCAGGCGCTGCGCCGGGCGGGCGCCGACCCGGTTGACGTGATGCTGATTGATGTCGCCAACAAGCTACGCATCACCTCGATAGATGACCTGCGCGAGGAAGTGGGCCGGGGGCGCCTGCAGACCTCGGCCGTCGTCGGCGCGGCCTTCCCGGGCTACGCCGCAGAGCGCACCGATGACGCCGACAAGACGCCGATCGACAGCCATCACGCTCCGCTGTTCGTGGAAGGCAAGGACCTCATGCCGGGCGTGACGCTGCACCTTGGCCAATGCTGCCGCCCGCTGCCGGGAGACCGGATCATCGGCGTCCAGGTGCCCGACAAGGGGCTGGTTGTCCATGTCTCGAGCTGCCCGAGCCTCGCCGAATATGATGACCGGCCGGACCTCTGGCGAGATCTCAGATGGACCGAGCTTGCCAAGACGGGAGCCGTAGCAGTGGGCCGTATACAGATCAATGCCTCCAACCAGAAGGGCGTTCTGGCAAAGCTCTGCTCGGCGGTCGCCGAGTCCAATGGCAACATCGTCGGCATCACGACCGGCGCGCGCCAGCCTGATTTCATAGAACTGATGATGGATATTGAAGTGGAAGACCTGAAACGCCTGACCCAGATCCTGGCAGCCCTGCGCTCGCTGGCCGTTGTTGACCGCGCGGTACGCGACCAGGAGGGCCAGAATGAACAGTGACCAGGTCCTCGACGTTTTCCGCGATGCCGGCGCGTTGCTGGAGGGGCATTTCATTCTTTCCTCCGGGCGGCGCAGCCCGGTTTTCCTTCAGAAAGCGCTCGTATTCTCGCAGCCGGACCTTTCCGAAAAGCTGTGCAAGGCGCTGGCGCAGAAACTGACGGCGGCGTTCGGCAGGATCGACGTGGTCGCCGGGCCTGCGGTGGGCGGCATCATTCCGGGATATGAAATTGCCCGCCATCTTGGCGCCCGCGCGATCTTTGCAGAGCGTGTGGACGGAAAACTGGATTTCCGCCGTGGGTTCTCGATCGGGCCGTCGGAGCGTGTACTGATTGCCGAAGACATCGTGACCACCGGCCTCTCCTTCCGTGAGACGGTCGAGGCGCTCGCGAAGCTGCCGGGCACGGTGGTGGGCGGGGCGTGCATCATTGACCGGTCCGGCGGCCGCGCGGATGTCGGCTGCCAGCTCGTTTCGCTCGCGCAGGTGAATTTCCCGGACTATGCGCCCGGCGCGCTTCCGCCGGAACTGGCCGCACTGCCAGCCGTGAAACCCGGCTCGCGGGGGCTTGCCTGATGACCGGCTACCTGCGCCTCGGCGTCAACATTGACCATGTTGCCACCATCCGCAACGCGCGCGGCGGGCCGCATCCCGACCCGGTGCGCGCGGCGGAGATTGCTGAATCGGCCGGCGCGGACGGCGTCACCATCCACCTGCGTGAAGATCGCCGGCATATCCGGGACGGCGACCTTGAAGCCATCCGGCGGGCAACGCGGCTGCCGATCAATCTCGAGATGGCGGTGACCAGCGAGATGCAGGCGATTGCGACGGGATTTCGTCCGTATGCGGCCTGTCTGGTGCCGGAGCGGCGCGAGGAGCGCACCACCGAGGGCGGATTGAACGTCGCGGGGATGCACAACCGTGTGGCCCCGATGGTCGAAGCGCTGCGGGCGGCGGGATCGCGGGTGTCGCTGTTCATCGAGCCGGACCCGGTGCAGATCGCCGTGGCGGAGGTGCTGGGCGCGCCGGTCGTGGAATTGCATACGGGACGCTATGCCGAGCTTTGGCATGAGGGCGGCCTTGCGGCTGCTGCGCCGGAACTGGAGCGGCTGAAACTCGCGGCTGCCGATGCGCGGCGCCGGGGGATCGAGCCGCATGCCGGGCATGGGCTGACGTTTGACAATGTCGGTCCCGTCGCGGCCATTGCGGACCTTGCCGAGCTGAACATCGGGCATTTTCTCACCGGTGAGGCAATCTTCATCGGCCTCGATGCGGCGATCCGCGAGATGCGGCGGCGCATCGACGTGGCGCGCGGCGCAGCGGCGGCGGCATGATCATCGGCATCGGTAACGACCTCTGCAGTATCGAACGCATCCAGCGCTCGCTCGACCGGTTCGGGGAACGCTTCGAGATGCGCGTCTTCACGCCCTACGAGATTTCAAGGGCGCGTGGCCGCCTGCGCGTGGCCGAAACGTATGCCAAGCGGTTTGCCGCCAAGGAGGCCTGCGCCAAGGCGCTCGGAACGGGCGTGCCGCGGGCGGGCGTGCATTGGAAACACCTGGGCGTGGTCAATCTTCCGTCCGGCCAGCCGGGTTTCGAGTTGACCGGCGGCGCCGCGGCGCGTCTTGCGAAGCTGACACCGCCGGGGCACAGGGCCGTGGTGCATCTGACCTTGACGGATGATCATCCGTGGGCGGAGGCCCAAGTGATCATCGAAGCAATTCCGCTGGCCACTGCATGATCCCCGCGCGCCCCAAGCGCACACGCCAGCGCGCCGCTGCCAAGGCGGTTCGCCCAAGCCTTGGCGACGCAGCCATCCTGGAGGCCGAGATCGCTTGCGGTCACCGGTTCAAGGAGAAGGCCCTTCTGGCGCGGGCGCTGACCCACCCGAGCGCGGTCAGCGCGGCCGATTCCCTGCAACATGCCAACCAGCGGCTGGAATTCCTCGGTGACCGGGTGCTGAACCTGCTGATTGCGGAACGCCTGATCGAACGCCGGAAGAACGAGACCGAGGGCGACCTCGCGCCGCGCCTCAACCGCCTGGTCAAGAAGGGCGCCTGCGCCGAGGCGTTCCGGCATCTCGGGCTTGGCGCGTTTCTGCTGATGTCGGACAGCGAACTGGCGAGTGGCGGGCGCGAGCGGGAATCGACGTTGGGCGATGCCTGCGAGGCCGTGATCGCCGCGATCTACCTCGACGGCGGTCTCGGCGCTGCGCGCAAGTTTCTTGAGAAAGCCTGGGCCCCGCAATTCACCAGCGGACCGGCCGAGATGAAGGACCCGAAAACCCTGCTCCAGGAATGGGCGCAGGGGCAAGGTCATCCGCTTCCGGAATATGTGGTTACCGGCCGGTCCGGCCCGGATCATGCACCGGAATATGAAGTTGAAGTGCGTGTTGGCCAGAACGGCGCTGCTCGCGCCTCGGGCCCCTCCAAGCGCGACGCCGAGCGACATGCCGCCGCGCGGATGCTGGAACAGTTGAAAGGTATTACATGAGCGAACAGGCCGTAACCCATGCAGGTTTCTGCGCGATCATCGGCGCGCCGAATGCCGGCAAGTCGACGCTCACCAACCGGCTCGTCGGGCAGAAGGTGGCGATCGTCACGCACAAGGTGCAGACCACGCGCTTCCCGGTGCGCGGCGTGGCACAGATCGGCGCGGCGCAGGTGGTGATCGTCGATACCCCGGGCATTTTCGTTGCCAAGCGGCGGCTCGACCGCGCGATGGTCAAGGCGGCGTGGGGCGGGGCAGATGATGCCGATGCCATCGTCCACCTGATCGACGCGTCGGCCTGGGTGGCCGAGCATGAGGGCCAGACAAGCGGTGCGCAGCGCCATTCCATCGATGATGACAGCCGTGTTATCCGCCAGCTGAAGGATGCCGGCAAGCGGGCGATCCTCGCGCTCAACAAGATCGACCTGTTCCCGCATGACCGTATCCTGCCGGTAATGGCGAAACTCAATGCGGAGGGCGTTTACGAGGAGATTTTCATGATCTCCGCCGAGAAAGGCGACGGCGTGGACAAGCTCTCTGCCGCGATTGCCGCACGCATGCCCCAGAGCGAAGCGCTGTATCCGCCGGATCAGGTTGCCGACGTTCCCATGCGCGTGCTGGCGGCCGAGGTGACGCGCGAGAAGCTGATGCTGCGCCTGCACCAGGAGCTGCCGTACCAGCTGACGGTCGAGACCGAGAGCTGGGAAGAGCGCAAGGACGGATCCGTTCGTGTACAGCAGGTCATCATTGTTGGCCGGGATGGCCACAAGGCGATGGTACTGGGCAAGGGTGGCGCGCTGATCAAGGAGATCGGCCGTCAGGCGCGGGTGGAGCTGACCGAAATGCTGGAGCGGCCGGTGCACCTGTTCCTGTTCGTCAAGGTGGACGAGCGGTGGCAGGAAAAGCGCGAGAACTATTCCGGGTTCGGCCTCGAATTTGATGTATGAACTGGTCCGATGACGGCATCATCCTCGGTAGGCGCAGGTTTGGCGAAGGCGGATTGATCCTCGACGTTCTGACCTCGCAGCGGGGACGCCGTTCCGGTCTTGTCTATGGCGGCGCCTCCCGGAGGCGGCGGGCGCAGTTTGAGGCGGGCAACACGTTAGCGCTGGCGTGGAGCGGCCGGCTGGACGACCAGCTCGGGCGGTTCGATGTCGCCGAGGCGCGCCGGGAGCGGGCGGCGCGGTTGCTGGAGGATCCGGCGGCGCTGTCGGCTGTTTCTGCCATCACGTCGATCCTGCGCGCCAGCATGAATGAAGGCGACGCAGCGGGGTCGAATCTCTATGAGGCGACCATCCTGCTGCTGGACGAGCTTGAGCATCCGGAGATCTGGCCTGCGATCTACGTGCGCTGGGAACTCGGGCTGCTCTCGGCGCTGGGCTTCGGGCTGGACCTCGAGGAGTGCGCGATTTCCGGCGCGAATGACGGGCTGACGCACGTCTCGCCGAAGACCGGGCGCGCGGTGCGGGGCTCTGAGGCGGACCGGTATGTCGACCGGCTGCTGCCCTTGCCGGACTTCCTGCGAAGTTCCTCCGCAGCCGTCCACTCCGCCGACATTGCCGCAGGGTTGCGGTTGACGGGACACTTCCTGGAGAACCGCCTGTTCGCCGCCGTGCACCGGGGCGTGCCGCCGGAGCGCGAGCGGCTTGTGCTCCGCCTGCTGAGTAAAGCCTAGGTCTTCGCGCCTGGCCTTGCACCCACGACTGCATACCAGCGCGCGACATTCTTGAAATCCGGGTTGAGCGGCTGGCCGACTGCGCCGCCGAAGGCGAGGAAGCAGAACAGAAGCACATCCGCGAGCGTGAACTTCTCGCCGGCGACGAAGGTGCGCGCCGCGAGCTGAGCGTCCATGAACGCAATGCCGTCCTGCGCCTTGGCCTTCAGGCCGGACGCGGCTTGCGGCAAGCAGCGCATGCGCGACTGGAACATCGGCAGGCCTTCGGAGTAGCGAAAGCCGGAGGCGAGCGGTTCAAGGATGTTGAGATCGCACCAGCGCGTCCAGCGGCGCGTTTGGGCGCGCTCTTCCGGCGTGGCGCCGATCAGGCTGTTGCCCGGGAATTTCTCGTCGAGATATTCGCAGATCGCGGTGATTTCGGCGATGACCGAGCCGTCATCCAGCACCAGGCAGGGCGACTGGCCGGCCGGGTTGGTCTCGAGGAAACCGGCCTCGCGGTTCTTGCCCTTCATGATGTCGATGTCTTCGAGCGGGAGCGTTATGCCGCGCTCTGCCATGAACATGCGCACGACATGCGGATTGGGGCCGACGGAATTGATGAGCTTCATGGTGGTCCTCCCGGTTTTATGGTTTCGCCGACCATGGCGGCCTGACGCAGCGTCCGGCAAGCGCTGTTTACCCGGGGCGGGTCACCGGCAGGTCCGTGCGCTGCCCATGTCGAAATGAAAATGGTCAGCATGGGCGGCGTTGTAGTCCGGCCCGAGCGTGACCGAGAAGATCCGGCAGGCGCCCTTGTGGACGCGTTTCAGGAACCTGCCTTCCGGTCCGCCATTGTCCCAGTGCGTTTTGACATTGATCAGGCGCCCGTCTTCGAGGCGGAATCCGGAGATGTCGACAGCGTTCGCCCGCGCATGTTCGGACTTGCGGTCCGTGCCTGCGATATTGCGGCAGGAGAAGCTGCCATAGGTCTCGATCCGGGCGATCGGCGAGCCGAGGATCTCGACTGCGGCTTGCCGCGCGGCATGGCGCTCCCAGAGGTAGAGCGCAGCGGTCTGGCCGCAGGTCATGCTCAGGGAGGCCGAATAGGGCGTCAGGGACCGGTCGAGGATCAGCGCGTGATGCTTTCCGCAGGCCTCGCCGCGCGGCGAATCCTCGAGCGGCGTGTACAGCACGCCGGCCGCGTCGAGGGCGTCGAAGCAGGCGGCCGGATGGCGCTCCAGCCGGGTCATCTTGAAATGGGAGGCGAGGCCGGGTCTGTGGTTCAGGTCCAGCGGCGTGAACGGGTTGTGCTGTGGAGGCGCAAACCGGAGGAACACGCCTGCAATCAGGGCCGAAGGCAGGACCAGCAGCGTGAAATAGCGCACGAGTGTCTTTTGCAGCGTCACCCTTTTCCTTTCCTTAACCAAACCCCGGTTTCTGTTAACCTGTGCTGGCCCCCGGCCCGGAATCGACCTTAAAGCGGGGGCACGCACAGAATGTGGCACGAACTGCAGAAGAGACCAGAATGGTGAAGCGCGGACCCTCGCCGCCGCCCGAAGAGCGGATCATCAACGAGACCATGAG